>Ga0123353_10009877_pt1 | contig 13233 bp, 11 predicted proteins | sample TergutLab28metaG_3_FD_92763 | JGI IMG/M metagenome (GOLD analysis project Ga0123353, IMG submission 92763) | Labiotermes labralis P3 segment gut microbial communities from Petit-Saut dam, French Guiana - Lab288 P3 | ecosystem: Host-associated > Arthropoda: Insects > Digestive system > Gut ...
GATTTTAAGAACACCATTATCGTGATGACGTCCAATGCCGGGGCGCGGAATCTGACCGAAAAGCGTTCAAAGCTGGGTTTTGACGCGGGAGAGAAAGCAAACGGCAACGATGAGTTTAAACAGATCAGCGAAGCGGTGATGGAAGAAGTAAAGCGCATTTTCAAACCGGAGTTTCTCAACCGGATCGACGAGACGATAGTGTTTCACAAGCTCAGCAGGGAGAACATCAGCGAGATCTGCGCAAAGATGCTGGATATAGTCAAAGATCGCATGGAAGCCGTCGGAATAACCATGACGGCGGACGACTCCGCGATCAGGCTGTTATCCGAGCAAGGTTATGATCCCGTCTACGGAGCCCGCCCGCTGCGCAGAGTGATACAGAGTACGATCGAAGATACGGTTGCGGAAAGGATGCTGGATGGTAGCATTCGTACAGGAGACACGATCACCGTCACCGCGACTGACGGAAAAGTTGATATCAGATAGTAATAACAACAATAAAAACGCAGGGTGCGCCCTGCGTTTTTTGCCATTACTCTTTGCGCTCCGCATCTTTCGCTTCTCTCCGTACCTGCTCATAGAGCTCCAGTGTCTTGTTGCGCAATTCGACGCGTCTCAAGTCGTCTTCGAACTCCTGCTGGAACCTGCGTTGGATCTCGCTGTCGCGGAGCATGGCAGCCTCTTCTTCGTTTATCACGGGTTTTCCGGCTTTGCGGACGGGGTTTGTCTTTAGTCGTCTGAATACGATAAAAAGATTTGCGGCGATCACAATGAAAACGATTGCAATCAGGGGACCGATCATTGACGCCATATGCTAACCTCCCGAGGCTCCTTTACTGGTCACTCCATATTTAAAGCGCGGTGAGGCGCTGTGTTTTTAGCAATTTCCCAAGCGAGTTGAGCGCCCAGAAGAATGGTATTAGTTCTAAACTATAGCAAGCGCGACTGTCTGAGCGACGAAATTGCTAAAAGCACAGTGTCGAGCGCAAGCGCACACCAGGCTCCCGTGACCAGTAACAGGCTCCTTGATTAAACTGCACGAATGTATGTGTTATTGTAGCATAAAGCGGACCGGCGTGCTATACTATTATTAAGAAAACAATGGATTGGGTGTAAGACAATGATTACAGTAAACGACCTGAGCATGTCATTTGGAGGTACGACACTTTTTTCGCGGGCCGATCTTCAGTTTACAGCCGGCAACTGCTATGGAGTCATCGGCGCGAACGGATCGGGCAAGTCGACATTTCTGAAGATACTGGCGGGGGAGATGGAGTATACTTCCGGTAGCGTCGAGGTCAAACCTGACGTGCGAATGTCAGTACTCAAACAAGACCAGAACATGTACGACGAGTACACAGTGGTGGAAACTGTAATATTGGGAAACCAGCGTCTTTTTGAATGCGGAAGAGAGAAGGATGCGCTTTATCTCAAAGAAGACTTTTCCGACGCGGACGGGATCCGCGCGGCGGAGCTCGAAGAGGAATACGCGGAACTCGGCGGCTGGGAAGCGGAGTCCGACGCCTCTCAGTTGTTACAGGGGCTTGGAATACCGACAGAGCTGCATAATACCGGGATGAGCGAAATGGAGCCGCGTCAAAAAGTCAAGGTGCTGATCGCACAGGCATTGTTCGGATCGCCCGATATCATCCTGATGGACGAGCCGACAAACAATCTCGACGTCGGTTCTGTCGTATGGCTGGAAGACTTCCTTATGGACTATGAAGGTACGGTAATTGTCGTCGCCCATGACCGGTATTTTCTGAATACAGTATGTACGCACATGGTGGACATAGACTACGGAAAAATAAAAATGTACGTAGGCAACTATGACTTCTGGTACGACTCCAGCCAGCTCATCCAGAAGCTGATCAAAGAAAAAAACAAGAAGAATGAAGACAAGATAAGAGAGCTTGAGGAGTTTGTGCGCCGTTTCTCGGCAAACAAATCCAAGTCGCGCCAGGCGACCTCGAGAAAGAAACTGATAGAGAAGATCAGGATCGAGGATATGCCGTCTTCTTCCCGCAGATATCCTTGGGTCGGGTTTAAGCTGGAACGCGAACCCGGTAAGGACAGGTTGTTTGTGACGGACATCTCAAAAACGATCGACGGGGTGAAGGTTCTCGACAAGATCAGTTTTATAATGGGCAGGGACGATAAAATCGCGTTCATCGGCGAAAACGAGAACGCGATCACGACAATGTTTAAAATACTTGCAGGTGAACTGAAGCCCGATGAGGGTGAGGTCAAATGGGGAGTCTCCACAACGCAGGCGTATTTTCCAAAAGACAACTCGGAGTACTTCGACGGCAGCTCGCTTGAACTCATAGACTGGATTCGGCAGTTTTCTGAAGATAAGCGTGAGAGTTATCTCCGAACGTTTCTGGGGCGAATGTTGTTTACCGGCGACGACGTTTATAAGAGCGTCGGCGTCTTGTCCGGCGGAGAGAAGGTCCGTTGCATGCTATCAAAGCTGATGCTGTCCGGAGCCAGCATCCTGCTGCTTGACCAGCCTACAAACCATCTCGACCTCGAGAGCGTCGCGGCTCTTAACAACGGCATGACAGACTTTAAAGGCAATGTGATCTTTACGACCCACGACCATCAGCTTATCCAGACGGTGGCAAACCGCATTATCGAGTTCAAAGACGGCGGTATCATCGATCGCGCTATGACATACGACGAGTATGTCGAGACAATGAGGATCACCGTCGAGTAGGTGTAAGTTATTCTCAGGCAGTGCCTAAGTAAACTTCAGGCTTATATCCATCGCCTTCACCGAGTGGGTAAGCGCGCCTATTGATATGAAATCAACGCCGGTCAACGCTATAACGCTCAGGTCGCGCTCGCCCATATTGCCGGACGCCTCGGTCAGAGCGCGGCCGGCAATCACTTTTACCGCGGCGGCCATGTCATCCTGCGACATGTTGTCGAGCATGATAATATCAGCGCCGGCGTTGAGCGCTTCTTCCACCTGGTCAAGTGTTTCCGCTTCAACTTCGATTTTGAGCATGTGCGGGCACATGCGGCGTGCAAGTGATATGGCTTCGGTGATCCCGCCTGCGGCCATGATATGATTATCTTTTATCAAGACGCCGTCGGATAGGTTGAATCTATGGTTGGATGCGCCGCCGCATCTGACTGCGTACTTATCAAGCATACGCATTCCCGGTGTTGTTTTCCGCGTGTCAACTATTTTGGTTTTTGTACCAGACACTGCTTTCACCGCTTCAGAGGCTCTGGTGGCGACGCCGGACATGTGTTGCAGAAGGTTCAGTGCGGTCCGTTCACCGGTAAGTATCGCCCGGGATGGTCCGGATATCCGGGCGATGATCAGACCCGCGGTTACAAAGTCGCCGTCGCTTACGAGCTGCGATATATTTATGCTGTCGTCCAGCAACTCAAAAAGACGCGCGGCTACGCCAAGACCGCATATGACGCCAGGCTCTTTAGCTTTGAAAAAACCCTCCGAAACAACGTCCGCCGGCACGCAGCTGTTAGTCGTCACATCACCGGCGCCGATGTCTTCACGCAGCGCCGCGAGCAGAAAATCATCAAGATTTATCAAGCCAGGATCACTCATATTGACCGCCCTTCTTTTTACACTAATTAGATCACTAAAATGGACTCTCGTCTCATTCTACGTTCTACATTCTACATTCGCTTAGTCTTCCATATAATGCGAACCTATGCTCTCAGGACGGCGTAGCGCCGCTTCAAGAATAGCTTTTGCAACTGTTGCAATGTTCAGGGTCTCGAGATACTCACAACTGTCGTCGTACACGGACTCCAGCTGTCTGAAGACGCCCTCGGTTTGCTCCAGCGCATATTGCAGTCCCTTTTTATTCCTGACCACGTGACAGTGATCGCTCATCAGTTGCTGTACTTCTTCCCGAAGTTTGGCGTAGTTGAGATCCGAGCGGGGTCTTTCCGGGATATCCTCAATAACCGGAGCTGTTATTTTCGAGGCGTCATTTCGCGCAGCGCTGATATAAGCAGCTGCGCGCCGCCCGAACACAAGGCACTCGAGCATGGAGTTCGACGCGAGCCTGTTGGCGCCGTGAACGCCGGTGTTTGCGGCTTCACCGCATGCAAATAGCCCTTTTATGTTGGTTTTACCGTCGAGATCGGTCTCTATGCCCCCCATTATATAATGCTGGACCGGACAAACGGGTATCCTGTCTCTGGCTATATTTATACCGTGGTTTATGCACTCGTTATAGATGGTCGGGAAGCGACGCTTTAGAAACGCTTCCGATTTTGAAGTAATATCGATAAACGCGTGGGTTTCACCGCTGCGTCGGAGCTCCTTGACTACGCAGCGTGCGACAATGTCGCGCGGCGCCAACTCGGAAAGCTCATGCTGACCGACCATGAAACGCTCGCCTTCACTGTTTACCAGTATACCGCCTTCACCCCGTACAGCCTCTGAAATCAAAAACTCGCATCCGTCGCTTGTTTCGCGCCAAAGCCCTGTGGGGTGAAACTGAACAAACTCTATGTTCCTGAGTTTTGCACCGGCACGAAGAGCCGCCGCCTGCCCATCGCCCGTTGCTATCGATGGATTGGTAGTCGATCTGTAAACCCGCCCTATGCCTCCCGTCGCCAAAACCACATTGCCGGTCTTGATTAAATGAAACTCGGAATCGTTGCTTCGCACGACCGCGCCTGTAATACCTTCAGGCCCTGCTAAAACATCAAAAAGACAGGTTTGCCCAAGCAGCGTGATGTTGCCGCGCTGTGACACTATATCCAGCAGCGCCTTTACTGTTTCACGCCCCGTCGCGTCGCCGCCGGCGTGTACTACCCTGTACTTGTTATGCCCGCCTTCGCGCGTGAACTGCAGTTCACCGTATTCGTCGAGATCGAACGGGACATTCAGCGACACAAGGGTTTCGATATCCGACGGCCCTTCATTCACAAGTACCGATACAGCTTTCATGTCACAAAGCCCTGCTCCCGCCACCGCTGTGTCTTCCAGATGCAGCTCCGGGGTATCGTCGCTGTTGATTGCCGCGGCGATACCACCCTGTGCCAGCCATGAGCTGGATATGTCTATGCTTTCCTTGGCAATTAAAACACAGCTCAACCGCTCGTCGATATTGAGCGCGGTATAAAGGCCGGCCAGACCGGATCCCACGATCGCGACATCGAACTCAAGAGTCTTTTTTATCTCGGTCCGCGCACATATAGCGTACATATAAAGTGTTCACCTCACAAAACGAGTATGCCGACGACTGCGCTGCCCGCCAGGAAAACCAAGGGGTGAGCTTTGAACTTTCTTATCAGTAAAAACAAAACGACAGCCAAAGCCACCGATTTTATGTCGACCAGATCGAGAAACGCGCCGGTCTGCCGCCACAGCTCGGTGTTCAGAAGCGAAAGCCTCAGTACGGCCAGGCCGGCGGCGGCGATCAAACCAAGTGATGCGGGGCGTAACCCGTAAAAAGCGCTGTCCACGAGTGGGCTTTCTTTAAACTTGATTAGCAGCCTTGCGGCGATGGAAGCTATGATCACAGAAGGTGTGAGCAGCCCGAGAGTGGCAATGATCCCACCGGCAACCCCGGCCGTCATATATCCTGCGTATGTAGCCATGTTCACGCTGATAGGTCCGGGCGTCGATTCGGAAATTGCAAGCATGTCCATGAGTTGTTCGATAGTAAACCAGCCGGTTTTTTCGGACATCTGCTGCAAGAAAGGTATCGCAGCCAATCCTCCGCCGAACATGAACAGACCTGTGATGAAGAACTCGTAAAAAAGCATGAGATAGATCATTTCCCGCCTCCTTTTCGTCTGCGGAGGGAGGATGCCGCGATTCCGGTAGCGCCGGCTGCTACAACGAGTATCGCCACCGGCAGACTTGTGAACACAGAAACGAGAAAGACGACTGTAAAAACAGCGATCGCGAGCTTATCGACGATCGCTTTTTTCCAAAGCTGTATGACTGTGTTGATTATCAGGACGCTTACGCAAACGCGAAGCCCGGTAAACGCGCTTTGTACGACTGGGATGTCGGCAAAATTTGATATGAAAGCCGCTATGATGAGGATTATCACTATGGAAGGGAAAGCAACTCCGAGCGCCGCTGCAATGCTGCCTGCTATTCCTTTGAGCCTGTTTCCGACGAATACGGCGGCATTGCTGGCGATAACGCCCGGCAGGCACTGGCCGACGGAGAAGATATCCGTCATCTCCATATCGGTCAGCCAACCCTTTTTCTCAACAAGCTCGCGCTGGAACATCGGCAACATGGAGTAGCCGCCGCCGAAGGTGGCGACGCCGATATACGAAAAAGAAAGAAAGAGTTTTATCAGAATAGACATACGGAAGCCTCCGGTGACCTGTAACCAACGTCGGAATAGAGTCAAATGGATTATAGCAGAAGAGATTGTCATTAACAACAAAAATATGTTATGATAGCCGCGAACCAAGACATTGAGCGAGGTGTAAGAGTGGAGCATATAGTAACTTACTCGGGCGAACAGTTCACGCCTCACGACCCGAACGGAGACCAGATACTGATTGAGGACATAGCACACTCGTTGTCGCTGCTGTGCCGCGCCAACGGACATATTATACGGTTTTACTCGGTTGCGCAGCACTGCATTAACTGCGCGTGCGAAGCAAAGGCTCGCGGACTGTCGACCAGAGTACAGCTTGCATGTCTGCTGCATGACGCAAGCGAAGCATATCTGTCGGATATAACGAGACCTGTCAAGCGACATCTGTCGGAGTATAAGATAATGGAAAAACGCATGCAGGATGCGATCTATATTAAGTTTCTTAAGACGCCGCTTTCTGATGATGAGCAAGCTCAGGTAGATCAAATAGACAATGATATTCTTGTATGTGAGTTTAACGCACTGATGAGAAAAAAAGTTTATGACTTCAGCCCGAAACTGCACAGTACGCCGACGTTTGAACTGAAGGAGTTCACGGATGTTGAAAACACATTCCTGATGCATTATTATGGTGACGGACTGAGAATATGGCTTGATGGGGCTGTCGAGGACTATTGACCTCAAGCCGACCGGGAAAAAGAACTGTATGATCGATATATCAGTACAAAAAGTCAAAAAAGCGTTTGAAGAAGGTCTCGATATCCTCGACGACCTGTCCTTTGATATCAACGCCGGAGAACGAGTCGGGCTGCTGGGAAAAAACGGGGCGGGCAAGACGACGCTGCTAAAGCTCATCACCGGTGAACTGACGCCGGATGAAGGCGATATAATCGTTCCCGACTTCAAGAAGCTGGGGCTCATCTCTCAGATCCCGGAGTATCCTGCGATGTTTCTGGCTGAAGATGTACTGTTGACGGCGTTTGCCAGACTGAAGTCGGTAAAGGCGGAAATGGAAAAGCTGGAAAGGCAAATGTCCGAGGGCGGTTATGAAGACGTCTTAAAGGCATACGACAACCTTGCGTTCGAGTATGAACGCTCCGGCGGATACAACATGGAGTTCGAACTGAACCGCGTTGTTAACGGGTTGAGGATACCTCAGTCACAGCGTGAACAGCGGTTTGACACTTTATCGGGCGGTGAGAAAACGCGCGTTAACCTGGCGCGGCTGATACTTGAAAACACAGATATCCTGCTTCTTGACGAACCTACAAACCACCTGGATATGAATGCAACGATCTGGCTTGAGGAGTTCCTTGTGAGATTCAAAGGTACTGTCCTTGTGATCTCCCACGACAGGTACTTCCTGGACAAAACGATCAGTCGTGCAATTGAGATAAACTCCGGCAAGGCGGAGTTTTACAGCGGCAACTACAGCTTCTATGTGGGTGAGAAAAGGCGGCGGTATGAGCAACAGCTGGACAGATACGAGCGGGAGCAAGCGGAAGCAAAGAGGCTGAATGAAGCCGCAGACAGACTGAAGCAATGGGGCACGGGAAACAAGCGCCTTATGAAGAAGTCTTTTGCTATCAGGACACGCGCAGAAAGGGTCATACAGACGGACAAGCCGGACAAGGACAAAGCGATGCGGGCAAAGTTCAGTGAGCGCGAGTTCAGAGGCGACGAAGCGATCATTATCCGTGGGCTTTCGAAGTCTTTTAATGAGCGAAAGCTCTTTACCATAGACGAACTTGAAGTTCACGGTGGTGAGCGCATAGCATTACTCGGCGATAACGGGACCGGGAAAACGACGCTGGTAAAGCTGATTATGGGCGAGGAAACCCCCGATTCCGGCATGGCCAGACGCGGTCCATCAGTCAAACCCGCATACCTGCCGCAGATAATCAGGTTTGACAACCCGCGCCGTTCGATACTGGACACATTGATTTATGAGCGCAATTTGAGCCCGCAGATGGCAAGGAACAGGCTCGGCGCATTTATGTTCTCAGGAGAGGATGTTTACAAGCTTGTCGGTGACTTGTCCGGTGGAGAGAAAAGCCGGTTACGTTTGTGTATGCTCATGGATGGTGAGATAAACATGCTCATTCTCGACGAACCAACGAACCATCTCGACCTGCCGTCGCGCGAGTGGATCGAAGACGCCGTAGGGCGGTACGGAGAAACACTGATCTTCATATCGCATGACAGATACTTTATCAACAGGTTTGCCACGCGTATCTGGGAAATTGAGAGCGGGACCTTTTTTGATTTTCCCGGAACCTACGACGAGTATCGCGCTTACAAAGAGCAAAAGGCTGCAGCGGAGCAGATAAAAAAAGAAGCCCCGGCGAAACCGAAACTAAAAAGAAAACCCGCAGACACTCAAAAAGAGATCAGAAGGCTCGAACGAGAAATAGAAAAACTTGAGGACGAACTGGACGGGATCAAACTGCTGAGGGACGAGTTTTCGGCCGATTACGAAAAACTCATGGAGCTGGACGAGCGGGACAAGGAGTCGCAGGAGGCGCTCACCGGGTTATATGAACAGTGGTCGCTGCTGTCGGAACAATAATGAAGGGGAGGATATCACTATGAGCATTACAAAGGAACAGATCAAGGAGTTCGTGAAATCGCAGGGCCTGGAAATATGCGGAGTGGCAAGCATTGACAGATTTGAGACTTCACCCAAAGGAAAGCACCCCTGCGATACGCTGCCGGGATGCAAGTCTGTGATAGTCGTCGGCGCTCACTTGCTCGACGGCGTGGTCCAGGCAAACTTCCGCGCTTTTGAGGATGGGCGCAACGATTTGAAAGGCTTGTTCGGCCAGTATGGGTATGTGACGATACCGAACTTTGAGCTCACATACGTAGTTTATGCAGTATCGCGTTTTATCGAGCGGAATACCGGCAAGGCGACGACCCCTTGCTGCACAGGTCCCGTAACAAACGGGATCCAGATCAGCATTCGGCATGCCGCCGTGGCAGCGGGTTTGGGACCTTTCGGATACATGAGCATAGTCCTGAATCCGGAGTACGGGCCCAGGGTACGGTACGGTGTTGTTTTAACTACGCTTGAGATACCACCGGATCCTATGTATGACGGACCGCCTCTCTGTGAGCCGGAAAAATGCGGTATATGCGCAAAGGTATGTCCGACGGGAGCGATAAGGCCATATGGTACGCATGAGCTTCAGCGCGTTGAGATAGGCGGCAAGGTATACAACTACACACACGTCAACTTCCCAAAGTGCAGAAAGGCACTGCAGGCGATGACAAAGTCTCTGGGCGGGCGCGACGATTATCTGCCAGAGCAGGAACCCACGATGGAAGACCTGGCGGCTGGTGAGAGCCGTATGCCAATAGATACGTCGGGTCTCCAGCACATCAACTCATGGCATTGCGGAAGATGCCAGTCCTACTGCCCGTCGGGAAAATGGAACGAGCGCTACGGAAAAACCGGACTCAGCGCAGGCGCGGCAAAATCGTTCATAGAAGAAAAATTATAATTGGAGATGCGGAAATGACCAGAGAAATACTTCAAAAAATCATAGATGATTTCAGTGACAACTCTCCGCTCAACTATCTTGCCGGGAGGGGGACGGCAGTCGGCGGAACGGCGCCGACGCAGGAAGATATCGAAAAAAACAACTATGCAAGAGACAACCTTAAAGACAGAGGAATAACCCCCGATATGCTCGGCGCCGACGAAGAGAGCGGGCTCAAGGGCATGCGGTTCTTCGGGCGTCCTGTTTTTTCAGTAGCAAATGCAGACGACCCGGGTTTTGCGGAGATAAAAAAAGCCGAAGCCGTAGGGTCACACCATCTCTTGCCGCAGGATTGGCTGCCCGGCGCAAAAAGCGTCATATCGGTCTTTTTGCCCATTGAGCGGGCAACCGTAGAAGCCAATAAAGCCGACCCCGTAGAGCCGGCGCTTGCATGGCTGTATACGCGCGTCGACGGACAGCGATTTCTGCTGGCAATGGGAACTGCGGTCAGAGACGCTTTTATCGCGGACGGGTTTATGGCTGTCACGCCTTACACTGAGGAAAAATATGTCATGCAGGTCAGCAGGGACCTCGCGCCGGGCACGGAGCATGTACCACCTTATTCCACGAACTGGTCGGAGCGCCATGTCGGCGTCGTCACTGGACTCGGAACATTTGGTATGTCAACGAACTTCATTTCAAAAGTCGGCTGTGCGGGCAGGCTGATCAGCGTCGTCACAGATTGGGAAACGAAACCTGACGGCCATGATTACGACGACTGGCTGGGATATTGCAACCGCTGCGGCGCGTGTATACGACGGTGCCCGGCGAAGGCGCATTTTCCGGACAGGCACGGCAAAGATCACAGTTTGTGCGGCGCGTTTATCAGAAAGGTCTGTGAGAAGTACTCACCCCGTTATGGATGCGGCAAGTGCCAATCCGGCATACCCTGCGAGTACCAGCCTATGAAACCAAAATAAAGCGGAAAACCAGATAATAAACCCGCCATGGGGGCTTGCCGGCGCTCCCCTGGCGGGTTTGTGATATCTGGTACGGCAGAGCGGAGTACTAGGTAAGTATCTTCTCGCTCTGCTTTTTCTGGAAGTAATCCAGTGTCAGGGCAAGGATCAGCAGCAGTCCGGACGCTACGTTTTTCCAGTATGGATTAAAGCCCATAACGACCATTCCGTTGTCGAACGTGCTCAGTACGAGAAGCCCTACGAACGCTCCCGCCATGCCGCCGGAGCCGCCGCCGAATGCGATGCCTCCGAGAACCGCGGCAGTAATGCCCATGAATCGCTGTGCCACAAGACCCTGGACTCCCGCGGTGTGTGCGCGCGCTACTTGCGTTATACCCGCCAGCGACGAGAAGACGCCACAGATAATAAACAGTATGTAAGACATCTTTTTTGGGTTGATGCCGGACAGCATGGACGCCTGCGGATTGCCGCCGACCAGGTAGATCTTTCTTCCAAAACCCGTGTTATGCAGTATTATCCCGCCTATTATCATCAGGCAGATCGCAAAAAGCGCGGAGACAGGAATATACTGGAAAATCATATGTTTACCGTAATTTTGCAATATTGGGTTCAGAATGTCTATTACCGCGTTGTTTGCCAGGAGATAGACGAAACCCGTCGCAACCGAGCTTGTTGCGAGCGTCGCAATAAACGGAGCCATGTTTAGCTCGTTGACAAGCGCGGCGTTTATAAACCCGACAAACGCGCCCATGGCGATCGCTGCCAGAAGTGCGGGAAGCAGCGGAACACCTTCGCGCAGCAGAAAAGCGACCAGCATACCGCAAAGCGTACCGTTGGCGCCGGTGGAAAGATCCAGCTTGCCGGAAATCATAAGCATTGCAACGCCTGTCGTCAGCAGAGTCGTGACAGCCATAGCGCTGAGGATGTTCATGAGATTTCTGGTTCTGAGTATGATGCCGTCCGACAGGATAGCGAACACAGCAAGCAAAACAACAAACAGGAGTATCATCATAAAAATCCTTTTACGGATCATTCGTTTTATTATCGATTGTTTCTGCATAACCGTTCGCCTCCTTTATGCTAACATGGCAAGCGAGAGGACGTTTTCCTCGGTCGCTTCTTCACGGGTGACGCTGCCGGTGATATGGCCGTTGTGCATTACAATGATCCTGTCCGCGACGTTGATGACTTCGGTGAGCTCCGAGGAGATGAATATTACCGCAAGTCCGGCCTTTGCGAAGTCGCACACCATTTGATAGACCTCCGCTTTCGTACCGACGTCTATTCCCTTTGTGGGTTCATCCAGTATCAAAAGCTTTGTCGCGATTTTTGAACTCGTCCAACGGCCGAGTATCACTTTCTGCTGGTTCCCTCCTGATAGCTCACGGGAAACCTTGTTGATACTGGGTGTACGAATCGAGTACTTCCTGACGGCTTCTTCGGCAAGCTCGATTTCGGCGTCATGGCGGATAAACCCTCCACGGGTGACTTTTTTCAGGACCGGCATTGATATGTTTTCACGAATCGTACGAAACAGCACCAGACCCTGTTCCTTGCGGTCTTCGGGACAAAGCGCGATACCCGCTCTTATAGCGTCCTTCGGCTCTTTGAACCTAACCGGTTTGCCGTCAAAAATGATTTCACCCGAGGTGATATGGTCCGCGCCAAAAATCGCGCGGGCGACCTCTGTCCTGCCTGCGCCAACAAGCCCTGCCAGACCAAGAACTTCACCGCGCCTCACGGAGAAACTGATGCCCTTCAGCATATGCGTACTCAGGTTCCTGACCTCCAGCAGTACATCGCCGGCTCCTTCATTTCTCCTGAGATTTGCATAAGTGTCGCCTATGTCTCTGCCGACCATCGCCTGGATGAGCTCTTTTTCCGTTGTTTCGTTTGTTACGAATGTTTTCACCAGCTTGCCGTCTTTCAGCACAACGATCTCGTCAGTTATTCTGAAAATCTCAGCAAGACGGTGCGAGACATATATTATGATCTTTCCGTCGTCCTTGAGCTGTCCGATCAGCTTAAATAAAATATTTATCTCGGCGTCGGTCAGCGGCGCCGTTGGCTCGTCGAATGCTATGATGTGCGAGTCGCGGCGGTATGCCTTCATTACCTCCACCATCTGCTGATAAGCCACTGAAAGCTTGCCGACCGGTTCGTCAGGGTCGATGGGCAGCCCAAATTTGTCGATGATCGCCTGCGCTTCGTGGCGCAGTGTGCGTTTATCGATAGATCCGAGCTTTGTTCTGGGCAGCGCTCCGGGAAAGATATTTTCCATGACGCTTAGTGAGGGAACCAGTTGCCGCTCCTGATAGATGACGCTGATGCCGGTTTGTATTGCATTGTGCGGAGAAGAAAACTCCTTTTTCTCTCCGTTTACTATCATTTCCCCCTCATCCGCGCCGATATCGCCGCTGAGGATCCTTA
>Ga0123353_10009879_pt1 | contig 13232 bp, 11 predicted proteins | sample TergutLab28metaG_3_FD_92763 | JGI IMG/M metagenome (GOLD analysis project Ga0123353, IMG submission 92763) | Labiotermes labralis P3 segment gut microbial communities from Petit-Saut dam, French Guiana - Lab288 P3 | ecosystem: Host-associated > Arthropoda: Insects > Digestive system > Gut ...
ATCATCATCTTCCTGAAAACGTACTGTAACCATCCCCTCTTCGGCAGAAGGTTTTATTTTTTGCTTTACATCTTCATAATAATCTTTTGCAACGCAAAAATGACCTCCTTCATCAGTTAAATAGTTAAAAAATTCATTATTAAACTCCACTACTTTTTTTGCAGAGCGATAATTGGTATCCAACAGGTTTACGTTATAATCTATATTTTGCTTTGCATAAGGGAGAACAACATCTCTATATCCATTTATATCCGATAGTTTTCGAAACATTTCAGCATCACCGTTACGAAAACGATAAATAGCTTGTTTCATATCTCCAAAAAGGAACACCCTGCCTTGTTCATTGAATTTATTGTTTCCTGATAATGCGTTTTTTATCAGCGGAAGCATATTTTCCCATTGTAATTTTGAAGTATCTTGAAACTCATCTATAAAAAAGTAAGAATATTGATTTCCAATTTTTTCATAAATAAAAGGAACATCATTTTCTTTGCTTATCTTTTCATTAATTAATGCATTGGTTTCCGAAAGAAAAAAGATATTGTCTTGTGCTTTAATTTCATCCATAATTATCTTTAAATCGAATAGCAAGGAAAACTGAAACAGGTTTTTCCTAAAAAACTCAATTTCAATTATTTTTTCTTGTAATTCAATATATGCTTCTGATTTTTTTTCAGTTTTTGAAATAAATTTTTTTTCCTGCGCTTTCAGCCGAAAAGACTCCTCGTTAACTATTTTTTTTGCTTGTTCAAAATTCTTATTATCAGACTCTTGAATTTCCTTTAATGTAAAATGGTATTGTTCTTTCAAGATATCTGCCAATAAAACAAAAATTTCCCGTTCAATTTTCCATTTTCCTTTTTCCAGCATAATATTATGAACCAAATCGAACACACGTTTGGTAAGTTCTGGATTTTTTTCAGAAATACGGTTCAATAAAACGGTAATTGTTTCCCGAAAAAAGTCATCGTATTCAATTTCTAAAACATACTGTGAATTTAATCCGAACTCTAAAGAAAAAGCACGCAAGACACGCTGGAAGAAACTATCAATAGTACTGATGGAGAACCTGTCGTAATTAAATAAAATGGTTTCCAACAATTGTTTTGCGTGGATTTGAATAAAATCAGACTGTTCTTCGTTTTGCAGGTGTTTTGCAATTTTCGCTACTATTTGATTATATATATGATAAACCTGTGAACTATCTGTAATATTTTTATCAAAAGCAAGATGCGCAAGTGTTTCCACGATGCGTGATTTCATTTCTGCGGTGGCATTATTGGTAAAAGTGAGGGCAAGCACATGGCTGAATTTTTCCGGTTGCGGCAAGCAGAGCGAGAGGTATTCTACCACTAAGCGAGAGGTTTTTCCTGATCCGGCGGAGGCTTTATAGAGGGTAAACATGGTTTAATGGTTTAGCGCAATTAAAAATCTCCTCGCAATGCTCTGAATCTCTTTCTTGCATCTACAACAAAAAGGCTACCCGGATACTCTTTCATCAATTTTTGATAAGATTCCATAGCGCGGGGCACATCTTTGAGGTAAAATTCATACAGTTCGCCAAGATAATAGAGCGCATCGTCTCCCAGCAGCCCTTCTGAATATCTATCACAAATACGCTGATAGAGGGCTGCAGCCTCAAAATACTTTTTTTGTCTTGTAAAAATTTTGGCTTTGGTAAAAAGAACCACATCGTTCAGTTTCGACAAGGGCGCAACGATAGCAATAGAGTCCAAATAGATAAGCGCTTGCTCGTCGTTGTTTTGAAACAGCATAAAATCTGCTTTGGCAAAATAGAGCAATCCGATATTTTTCCTTAAGTCATTGCCAAACAAGCCGTAGCGCATGAAATCTTCTTTATCATCATCTTCTTCATCTTCTTCATCTTCTTCCTCTTCGTTATCAGAAATTAGCAGTGAGAATTGCATGGCATCATTGGCAATCAGTTTAGAGGTTGCTGCCCGCAAGATATCCAACTGACTTTTAGCCCATTCAAACTCGCCTATATAAAAAGATAGTTTAGCGTTTTGAAATTTTGCATTTTGCCCGATGGTGTCGTTGGGAAAATCCTTATCCACCTGAGAATATAAGAGTGTAGCATCCCAAATGTTGCCGGAGAACAGCAGAATATCCGCCAAATCAACTTTATAAGCCGCCTTTTGTTTGGGGTCGCGGATGTCGGAAGATGCAATTGCTGTGTTCAATATTTCAATAGCCTCTTCCGGCTTGTTCACATAAAACGCTAACAAATGTGCATATTTTCTAATCCACTCGGTAGTGCCTATGTTCATACCATACGTTTCTATCAACTTCTTAAATTCAAGTTCTAACTGTTTAGCTTCCATGAGTTTTACAGGGGATACAGAAGATAGTTGCAGATATTTTACATCTAAAAGTTGAAATTTCGCTGTGGTAAAAAAAGGGGAATTTTCTCCTTTGGCAATGATAAACTCTAAAGCTTCTTGTGCTGTTTGATAATCTCTGTTTTGCGCCGCGTTGGCTGCCAATTCCATAATAATCTCACCTTCACCTTTACTTCTCTTATCCAACGATTTAGCTATAAGAAAAGCATCCGGAAATGCCTTATTTAATTGATATGCCCAATACAGCAAATAAACAAATTCCAAATTATTGGGATTTTTCTGTATCTCCTTTTGCAGCGCTGTTCTCAGCAACAAAAAACTTGTTTGTTCTTCATCTTCTACAATCAAATTTTGGAGAATAGTTCGGGCTTCCATTTGTTGATTTTCATTACCTTCTTTCGCCAAATTAAGCGCTTCTTCAATCACTTTATCTGTGTTATGTAACGAAGAATAAACTGATATCAACTCTTTTGCAAACAATTTTGAATTTTGCAGCGTCTTTCTTCCTTTCAACAAAACATCTATGGCATAATCTCTCTTCATTTTACCAAGAAAAGCATAGTGTAAATCTCTATATGCAGCTTCCTGCGCCGGTAAGTTTTTTAAAGCCGCGTCATACTCTTTCAGTGCTTTGTTTAAATCTCCCTGACGTTCATATACATATCCCAAATCAATATCATATCTTCGCATAGTTGAAAACGCTTTCTGCTGCGCTTTTACTACTTTCTCCAGCTCCTTATAATCTTCCAAATACAACAAAACAAGATAATAATAGGAATAGATATAGGTATCCGGTTTTTTATCGAAAATGGGCTTAAAGATGGCTTTGGCTTTTTCGTACTCTCCTTGCTGAAAATATTGAACGGCTAACTGTTCCTCCTGCGAGCGCTGTTGGGCAGCAACAAAAAAAATATTACTAAAAACAAGTAGAGAAAAAATAAATCGCTTCATCATATTAATTTCGGACTTTAATAACGTTGAGGAGAGGAGAATATTTTTATTTATTCCTTTAACATTGCTAATAAACATGAAATTTTGATATTTTTGCCGCCAACTTAGATTGTATGACTTCAGCACTAAATTCAATTACATGGTCGGTTTCTCCCGAAATTTTTTCTATTGGTAGTTTCGCAGTTAGATGGTACGGTGTACTGCTTGCCTCTGGTTTTTTCTTTGCCTATTTAACGTTGTCCAGGATTTTCAAAACAGAAAAATTATCCCAACAACTGCTCGACCAACTCGCGATTTGGTGTATTGTTTGGACCTTAATTGGACTGCGCTTGGCGCATTTTTTGTTTTACGAGCCTCAATTTCTAATTCAGCATCCTTTGCAAGTTTTGCTTCCTTTTAATGAAAATTGGGAGTTTATCGGGTATCAAGGGTTGGCAAGTCATGGTGCGGTCATTGCACTCATTTTATTTCTCACGTACTTTGCATGGAAGCACAAAATGAACGCTTTGTGGTTGTTAGACCGCCTGTGTATCGTTATCCCCATTGCCGCAGCAATGGTACGTCTGGGCAATTTAATGAATCACGAAATTGTAGGCAGCATCACGAATGTATCGTGGGCATTCAACTTTACCCATGGGGGATTCGGCGTTACCGATACATTGAGACATCCTGCACAATTGTACGAATCACTCGTATATTTTTTGCTCTACATCTTTTTGCTACGCTACTATTTTAAAACCACAAAAGGAAATATCCCAGCCGGTAGAACAGTAGGAATTTTACTTACGGTAATTTTTTCCGCCCGTTTTTTTATTGAATTTGTAAAAGAAGTGCAAGTCAGCAGCGAAATAGGAATGACACTGAATATTGGACAGTGGTTAAGTATTCCGTTTATAATCATTGGATTGTGTCTCTTAATCTATTCTATCATTCACAAAAATAATATCCCTCATTATATTGAACCTAATGCCTCTTCAAAATAATTATGGAATATATTGAATTAGAAGTTATTGATGTAGAAAGTACCCAAACTCCTTCGGAGGCGTTTGCCTTAATTGTGCGGGAAAAAGCGGGGGATAAAGAGATGACCATCGTTATCGGATTGCAGGAAGCCAGAACGTTGGTATTATTAATCAATAAGATTCAAACACGCCGTCCCGGTACACATGAATTGTTTAAGAATTTCATTCAACATACAGAATACAAGTTGAATAAAGTTACTATTTATCATTACGATGAAGGTGTTTTTTATGCACATTTATTGCTTCAAAAAGATACTGAGGCTTTTGAATTGGATGCACGAACTTCCGACGCTATTGCTATTGCCATGTTAATGAATGTTTCGTTACTGATAAGAACTGATATTTTTGAAAAATTGGCTGTTTTGCCTCGAAAAGAGAAAACAAAAATTGAAGACTTTAGTCCCGACGTTGACCTTCAACCTGAAGAATTAGAACTTTACATTGAGAACAAATTGCAAGAGATGCCCTTACCGGAATTAGAGCAACTTTTGCAGGGCGCTATTGACAGTGAGGATTTTGAATTAGCCTCTAAAATTCACAATGAAATCAATTTACGAAAACAATAATACCTTGAACCCATATTTCCAAAAGCACCCTTAGTAGCATGCAGAAACCCCTCCGAATTTTATTAGCCCTAAGTGGTGGTGTTGATAGTTCTGTTGCAGCATTCCTTTTGCAACAATCAGGTTATGAAGTTGTTGGTATCACGCTGAAAATGTGGAGTTACGAAAAAACATACCACAGCAAAAAAGGAGCGCAGCCGGACAGTGATTTTATCAAAGATGCGCAAACTTTGGCAAAGAGATTAAAAATTGCACATCACGTGGTAGATATTCAAGATGAGTTTGCGCAAACTGTTATTCAAAATTTTGTAGATGAATATTTTTCCGGACGAACCCCCAACCCTTGCGTGCTATGCAATCCTACCATGAAATTTGGAACACTGTTTCGTTACGCAACTCAACTGGGTTGTGATAAAGTAGCTACCGGTCATTATTTGCGTTTGAAAAACGAGAACGGAAGATATTTTGTTTCTCGTGGTAAAGATATTACTAAAGATCAATCGTATGTATTATGGAATATGTCGCAGGAGCAACTGTCGCGTTGCATTTTCCCGCTCGGAGAATTTACCAAAGAGGAAGTGAAAGCGCAGGCGCACGCTTTTGGAATTGATTCAATTGCAAAAAAGAGAGAGAGTTACGATGTGTGTTTTATTCCTAACGGCGATTATGGGGCATTTTTGCAAATGCAGCGCCCCGAAATGTGCGAAGCCTTGCGCAGAGGTATTATCTGTGATAAAAATGGAAAATGGCTGGGAAAACATCGCGGATACCCGTTTTACACTATCGGGCAGCGAAAAGGATTAGAAGTAGCGGTAGGGCATCCCATTTATGTAACTCGGTTAGAACCGGAAAACAATAGAGTAGTATTGGGCGAAAAGGAGGATTTGTTGTCCCAAACATTATTTGTAACTAATTATAACATATTAAAATATGATAATCTGCCCGAAAACTATCGGGCGTTGGTTCGTATTCGTTACAAAGATGCCGGAACTATGGCAACCATTACCCGTGTAGAGCATAAATTGCGTTGTGATTTTGATATGCCTGTTTCAGCGGTTACTCCCGGGCAATCTGCTGTCTTTTATGATGAAGATGATGTTGCAGGGGGTGGTGTGATTATTTGATAATATGTTTTTCTATTATCTCCTTCATCTTATCAATCGCTAAAAAATTTCTTGGAGAAATAATATCAATCCACCCTGACTCAATGGGATACACACGATTTTCCTTAACAGCATTCAACAAGTTATAGGGATAAGTTTTTACAAAAAAAAGCAGTTCATCGGGGCGAATGAAAATAAGATCGGGGTTTTGTGTAAACAGATATTCTCGGCTTATATTCCATGTTGAAAGCGTATCACCAATATTTCGCCCGCCTGCATATTGAATAATATCGTTAATATGAGAATTGGCAGGTGCGGTAAAATCTCCGGCTGTTCCAAAACTTACCACGTAGTAAACAGTCGGTTTTCGCTGTTCGGCATTTTCGGCAATATTAGATTGATATGATATTAACAAATCATCGTAATAACGAACCAACGAATCGGCATAATGGCTGCTATTTACAATTTGTCCGAGCATTTTCATCACGTTTAATATCCCTCTCAGTTTTTCTTCCTGCTTCAAGGCGATTACTACGATGCCAGATTTTTGCAATTTCACAACTTCTTTTTTAGGGATAATTGAGCCAATAAGCACGACATCCGGTTTCAGGGAGACAATTTTTTCAATATTAATATTTTGTAACCCTCCTATTTTTTCAATACATTCTGTTTCTTTTGGAAAATTGCAGTATTGGGAGATGCCGATTAATTTTTTTTCGGCATGGAGCAGGAATATCATTTCGGTAATTCCGGGCGATAGTGAAATAATTTTCTCGGGAGCTTTGTCCAATTTTATTTCACGATTATACGAATCGGTCAGGCACAAAAAAGTACCTGCCTGATCTTTAGGGGACAGGCAGGCACCACACAGAGAAATAAAATAAAAATATACTAATGCCTTTAACAGGCGGTTAGTCGTATTATTTAACACGGCAAAAATATAATTTATTGTATAGGTTCAGTTTTTCAAGAACATTATTTTTAATATGGATATAATCATCAACCCCTGCTTCGTTCAATGTATCAATAATTTCAGATGGATTTCCGGCGATTATTACCGGTATTTTTTTTGAAAATTTCTTTATTTGCCGAACGATTTCAACCCCAAGTGTTGCATATTCTTCGTCGGAACTACACAAAACGATTAGGTCTGGGGCAGCATTAAGCGCAGCCTTTATGCCTTCCTCAGGTGAGGAAAAGCCTGCATTGTCTAAAATTTCGTAGCCTGCACAGCCGAAGAAGTTGGTAATAAAACCGGCGCGTGCCTGGCGCATTGCCAAATTTCCTACTTTAAGCAAAAAAAGTTTCGGGCGATGGTGTGTCTTTGCCCATTCTTCCGTTTGTAAACGCAACTCTTCAAAGGCTGCAGCTCCGCGATACGACTTCAAACCTTCCGAAATACAGGGTTTTCTATCTTCAATTTTTGCCGACATATTTTCATTGGCATTTGGATATTGGTTGGTTCCCAGGAAAACATATTTTCGGGTGGCAATATCCATATCTCGTTTTTGAGCACTCTGCTCAATCGCATTCTTAATTTTTCCGGCTTCCATCGAACCGATAAAACCACCTTCTTTTTCAGTATCCTGAAACAGTTTCCAGACATTTTCAATAATGGAATGAGTAAGGTTTTCAATATAATACGAGCCGGCTGCAGGGTCAACTACCTTGTCGAAATAGGATTCTTCTTTTAAGATAATCTGCGTATTTCTACTGATGCGGTTTGAAAACTCATCTTCCTGTTTATACGCAAGGTCGAAAGGTTTTAGCGCGATAGAATCCGCACCGCCCAGTGCTGCCGACATTGCTTCTGTGGTAGTGCGCAACATGTTTACATACGGGTCGTACAATGTTTTATTCCATGATGATGCTACCGTATTGATTACTAAGCGATATGCACAATCGCACTTCGGATGGTACTGTTCTATTAAGGTTGTCCATAGCAAACGTGCGGATCTCAGTTTGGCTATCTCCATAAAGTAGTTGGAGCCAATGGAAAGTGTAAACTGCATTTTTGATGCAATTTTTTCCGAAGCGATCCCTTTTTCTGTAGCAAAATCCAAATATTCGTTTGCCACCGAGAGCGCATATCCTAATTCCTGAACAATGGTAGCACCTGCGTTATGGATTGCCAAGCCATTAACGTTAATAATTTTAAAATTCGGGAGTTCCGATGTTATCGCAAGCAATTCAATAACTTCCTTCAAATCGGTTTCTTTATTTCTATAGAATTTTCCTTTTTTAAGCGCATAGATAATAGCATCAAAATCAATAGAGCCGTTTACTTTAGTTTTATCAACCTTTTGTTCTTCTATATATTGAACAAACCACTTCATTAACTCAATATAAGATTGGGCGCAACGAAACTGTACCCCTTTTTCTTCCAAATCAATATTAAGCAATAAAGATTTTAAATCTTGAAAAGAGGTAACATTTTTGTTGCAGAATGATATTGTATCTGCTCCTTTATTCAGGGCATTTATAGCAATAGCATTAGCTTTTGCGGGATTATTTTCGGTAATTTCCTGCACAATTTTCCAGTTATTGTTTTTAGATTTAAAACCTCTTGTATAAGGAAAGTGATTGGGCAAAGTTTCCAAATAGTCTAACGAATTGAGGTCTTCGGCGCGGTAGTATGGCTTTACAAGAAACCCTTCATCGGTGCGCCACACCAATTTTTTTTGGTAATCGGCTCCTTTTAAATCTTTGATAATTACTTCTTCCCATTGCTCGGTTGTTACCGGCGGAAACTCTTGAAACAGCTGATTTTCGATACTCATTTATTCAAAAATTAATTGAGGTGCAAATATGCACGAAATTTTTCAATTATAGCAAATAATATTATTTTTAAAACCTAAACAATCCATACAAGTTAGAGAACGCCCAAAGCCGGTATTTACACCACCGGTATAGCTTCAATTAATTTCTTAGTATAAGCTGATTGCGGATTCTTGTAAATCTCTTCTGCATCCCCCAATTCAACAATTCTTCCTTGCTGCATCACGGCAATTCTGTCAGACATATATTTAACTACCGACAGATCGTGAGAAATAAAGAGATAGGTTAGATGAAACTCCTTTTTCAAATCATTGAGCAGGTTCAGCACTTGCGCCTGAACAGATACATCTAGTGCGGAGACAGATTCATCGCAAATAATAAACTTCGGATTTACGGTCAGCGCCCTTGCAATGGCAATACGCTGGCGCTGCCCGCCTGAAAATTCGTGCGGATACCTGTGCATGTGCGCTTCTTTAAGTCCCACAAGTTCTAACAATTCTATCGCTCTTTTCTTCCGGTCTTTATCATTGCTCAAAATAAGGTGAACTTTCATAGGCTCTAACAACATTTGTCCAATAGTTAACCGTTGATTTAAAGAAGAGTATGGGTCTTGCAGAACCATCTGAATCTCCTTCCGCAACCGGCGCATTTTACTATCGGAAAGCTCAATTAAATTTGTATCCTTGTAAAAAATATTCCCGCAATCAGGCTCAACAAGTCGCAATAATGTTCTTCCTAACGTTGTTTTTCCACATCCCGATTCTCCAACAAGCCCTAAGGTCTCTCTTTCATAAATTGTAAGGTTAATATTTTCTAATGCTTGAAAATAGGTTTGTTTTTCAAACAAATCTTTTTTACGAACAGGGTATCGTTTAGAGAGATTTTGGATTGAAAAAAAGGTTTCATGATTATTTATCTTATCATCAAAATTTTCTTCTTTTTTCTTTCTCTTTTCTCCAAGCATCACATCCTCCACAGTGGGCAGTCGGTCGGGTTTTTCATCTAATTTTGGTCTGCATGCCAACAACCCTTTTGTGTAAGGGTGTTTGGGGTTTTTGAAGATAGTTTTCACATCACCTTGCTCAACAATAACGCCTTTGTACATTACCAATACTCGGTGGGCGATTTGCGCCACTACACCCAAGTCATGCGAAATGAAAATCACGCTCATTTCATACTTTTCCTGCAATTGTTTCAGGAGTTCCAAGATATTTTTCTGAACAGTAACATCTAAAGCGGTGGTTGGTTCATCTGCAATTAAAATATCAGGATTACAGCCCATTGCCATGGCGATCATGACCCGCTGTTTTTGCCCGCCGGAGAGTTCATGGGGATACGCATAATAAACTTTGTCGGGATTAGGAAGTTGAACATCTCTAAAAAGTTCAATAACTTTAAGTTTAGCTTCTTTGGGAGACATACTGGTATGCAGTAAGATTGCTTCCGCAACCTGTTTACCGCACCTTATCACGGGATTGAGTGAAGTCATGGGTTCTTGAAAAATCATAGCAATTCTACTCTCTCCAAACCAAATATCACCCTTTGCTTTTGCTGTTTTTTCAGAAAGCAACTTCATGATAGATAATGCTGTTACCGATTTTCCTGAACCGGATTCTCCAACAACGCCTATGGTTTCACCTTTCGTTAAAGAAAACGATAGAGAAGATAAAACCGGATTCCAATTTTCGTCTTGTTTAAGTTGTAATGAGAAATCTGTAACTTCAAGTAGTTTCATTTTTTCAGAATATCATTCTTTTGATAACGCAAAAAGAGATATTTTTATATATTAGGAGGTACTTACCAATGCCACTTTTAATTAAAAGTATCTTCGTAAGGAGCGGCTACTTATTTGAAAATTATGGGTAAAATTGGGTAAAACATTAGGGTACTGTTATGTATGTGTTGTTATTAAGCACCTTCTCTATCATAAATTAATGGGTAAAAAAATATTTTTAATAGTTTTGAACTTTATATTAATAAAATTTCTTTTTTTGCGCGTTGAAATTTTATATCCATTAAATATATCGTTTTATGAAAAAAATTGTTATTCTCCTTTTGATTGCGAGCGCATTATTATCTTTTTCCTGCAACCAATATTGTAATTGTAAGCACTACGTTGACGGAAAACTAGATAAAGATTTTAAAGGCGAGTTTATCAAAGAGATAGGGGATTGTAAAAGTTACAGTATTGAATTACAAGAGATTGATGGTGTAACTTATGAGACAAAATGCAAATAACCTGCATTTTCCCAGTTCAGAAGTTCAATTTTCTTATCAATACCCCAGTAAAATCCTCCTAATTTTCCGTTTTGGGCTATTACCCGATGACAAGGGATAATATATAATATCGGATTTTTTCCTATTGCCGTTCCTACTGCCCGTTGCGCTTTCGGAAAGCCGATAGATGTTGCAATTTTACCGTATGTTGTCATTCCACCCGTTTGAATTTGCAGTAATGCTTCCCAAACTTTTATCTGAAATTCTGTTCCCTTTAAGAATAGAGGTAGTTTTTTATCTTTTTCCCATTTTCCTGCAAATAATTTTTTCACGCGTTCGTGAAACCTATTTTTGCGCTTCCGAAAAGTATCATTGGGAAATCTTTTTTGCAACTCCAGTAAAGCACTTTCCGGAGAATCAGCATATCCAACGTAACAAACTCCCTGAGGCATAGAGGCTACTATTATTTTCCCGATAGGAGAATTACAAAAACTGTAAGAAATAAGAATTTGTTTATCCCAATCGGATGCAGGCATGGTTTCAATTTTGACAAACTCCTTGTTAGGAATACCCATATTTTGCGGTTGCTTCTTTTTTCGCATGAGATTATGATAAGGTTTACAAATCAGGAACATTCTCCCAATTCTAGGCTATTATGTTTACTGCACTTTTCGGAAGGATCAATTTCAATTTCTTTAATTTTTCCCTTAGGGTCTTCGCAAGTGCATGTTTTTACACAAGAAAACAAGATAAATGTTCCGGCAACAAGAATAGCCGATAAGATTAATTTTTTCATAGAAAATAGATTATGATGATACAATGTTTTCAATTTCAGTAACTGATTTTGGCAAATGTGAACCCAAGACGCGGTGTCCCTCTTCGGTAATTAACACGCAGTCTTCAATTCTGATACCGCCGAAATTTCTAAAAGCTTCTACATTTTCATAGTTGATAAAAGTATTGAATTTTTTTTCATTTTTCCAAATATCAATGAGATGCGGAATAAAGTAGATTCCGGGCTCAACAGAAATTACATGCCCCGGTTTCAAAGTTTTTGCCATGCGCAATGAGCCCCAGCCAAATATTTTGCTACGTTGAATAGTTTCATCATAGCCCACGAAATTTTCTCCCAAATCTTCCATATCATGCACGTCAAGACCAATCTGATGCCCCAATCCGTGCGGCATAAATAAGGCATGAGCCCCTAACGCTACTGATTCTTCAATGTTTCCTCTCATCAATCCGGCTCTTTGAAGCCCTTTGGTCAAAATAGTTACAGCTATCTTATGGTTTTCAATATTTTGTATTCCGGGCTTACAGTTGGCAATGGCTGCCATATTTGCCTGATAAACAGTTTCATAAATCTCTTTTTGTAGGGTGGAAAAAGTACCGGAAACCGGAAGTGTGCGGGTGTGGTCGGAACAATAGTTCATAACATTTTCCGCACCGGCATCCATAACCAATAGCCTGCCTTTCTCCAAAATTAAACTATGATCGTGATTGTGCAGTGTTTGACCGTTTTGAGAAAGAATAATAGGAAAAGACGTTCCATTTCCCATCCCCAGTGCAATTCCTTCGGCAATTCCAAAAAGTTCTCTTTCGGAAACACCGGGCTTGCAATATTTCATTACCGTAGTGTGCATCCGAACTCCTATCTCATTGGCTTCTTCCATTTGAACAATCTCTTCGGGCGATTTAATTTCACGAAGAGATACAATTTTCTTAATCAATTCTGTGGAAGGTAATAGTTCATCAAGGTTTTTTCCTAATAAACGTGCCAACTCAATTCTATTTTCTGCTCGGTAGGGCGGAGTAAAATATACTTGTTTATTAGATAAAAACGGAGACAATGCTTTAAAAGGACGCACTTCATCTACTGCAATTTTATGCCCTAAATCCAAAAGCCTGGGCTGGTCTCCCATCCAAATTATATCATCAATCTCATAATCATCGCCAAATATCAGCGATTTGTTTTGTTCAAAATCAATAATTCCTACAAGATTTGGGAGAGATAACCCAAAAAAATATAAAAAATTACTGTCTTGCCGATAATGATACGTGTTTGAAGGATAATTAGCGGAAGATTCTCCATTTGATAAGAAAATAGCAGCTCCTTTAGAAAATGCCGTACTTAATTTTTTTCTTCTCTCCTGGTAGATGTTTGGGGTAAATAATGGATTCATATAATAAAAATTTAAGAATTTTACGATTTAAGTTGCGGGGTTTGAAAAGTTG
>Ga0123353_10009882_pt1 | contig 13230 bp, 7 predicted proteins | sample TergutLab28metaG_3_FD_92763 | JGI IMG/M metagenome (GOLD analysis project Ga0123353, IMG submission 92763) | Labiotermes labralis P3 segment gut microbial communities from Petit-Saut dam, French Guiana - Lab288 P3 | ecosystem: Host-associated > Arthropoda: Insects > Digestive system > Gut ...
CTATACAACATTAACTGACTGGTTTGTATAACCGAGACGGAGAGTGTTTACCGCGCGGTACGGACTGGGTATTTAAATGTAATTTGGATTATATGCTTTATATGGATCTGAGAACAAACAACGATTATTTCCCTATACAACATTAACTGACTGGTTGTTATAACCGAGACGGAGTGTGTTTACTGCGCGGTACGGACTGGGTATTTAAATGTAATTTGGATTATATGCTTTATATGGATCTGAGAACAAACAGCGATTATTTCCCTATACAACATTAACTGGCTGGTTGTTATAACCGAGACGGAGTGTTTACTGCGCGGTACGGACTGGGTATTTAAATGTAATTTGGGTTATATCTCAGAACAAATAGCGATTATTTCCCTATACAGCATTAACTGACTGGCTTTTATAACCGAGAGGGAGTGTGTTTACTGCGCGGTACGGACTCTTTATTCATAATCAATGTAAATGTTTGTCTATTGAGGAGGCTGGCAGCTAACAGCTGCAGGCAGAACTGCTTACACCGTTCGTATTTTAATATTTCGTTACCAGGAGCTCGTTTAAGATTCTGTTTCGAAATACTAACCGCGTGAAAGAAGAACTGAAACAGTTGTAGTTAGTCGCGAGATTGTATGACGATGTGGACAGGTCAAGGACGCAATCCGGCAGTGAACTGTCTGAACACATCGAAACGTCGGGTTCCTTACGTTGTGCAGGGGCTTGCTTGACAGGTTAATGCCGATAAGCTGTTGTTACATGTAATTTGTAGTCAGACGGTGCCGGTCGGTGCCGATTGTTTGAATTAAGTGGACAGCAGAGGGAGCAGCAAAGTACCCCCGACCCCCAACAAATCACTTCAGTCAGGGAATTCCTTTGGTTCCGTTCTTTAGAGAATTAAGCACACAGAGCGAGAAGGGTTGAGCGGGGGACTTTGGTTGACTTGCACTTTACTGCGTAGAGTTTGTAAGGTTAGTGTTTGTGTAGAGATCCGGGTTCTGTGCCTGACTTGTGTCGAGAATCGTTGAGCTTCACACGCTGCGTTTCATTTGCGGATTGTGATCATGTGATCGCGTTGTCCGTGGTGCAACTGACCATTCTGTCGGTCAGTCCTCCTTACAAAGACAAGGTATTACGTCAGCTGTCTACATTTTCGGACAAATACGTCTTTTTTTGTTCATATATTTTACCTGCTTCAAGGAGCAAGGAGTCACTTGATCAGTTTTGAGTCGGGAGGTTCATTATGAGTGCTGTGTCGTACGAGGTCACGATGGTTGGGTGCAGGTAACATACAGGAGTAAGTAAAGTTGAGTGATACATACCGTCCACATTATTTCACCGAATTTGTTTTCACATTAAGTGTGGATATTCAGCAATGAGGGGTTCGTGTACTGTCTTAGCAAGATGCGCTTAATGGAGTACATCTTGCAGTCTTGTCCTGCCGCGACTCAGGCAGTTGTTAGCGGCCTGGGAGAGGCCGGCAGATGTCAATCCTTCGTTGCTCCATACTCGTTAATGTGTATCGCTGATGCTGATTGTGCAGTTGCTTGAATGCAGCAAATGTACCGTCTTTCGGTTCAGTCAGTGAATGGTGGTGTTCATTGTTACCGTCACGGTACAGTCACCACCACTGCTGTAAGAAGCTGCATTGACTGGCCGAGGGTGAAAAAACAGGCAGCGACACACGCACGCACGCACTCACACACACACACACATAGACCCACACGCATACACACACACACACACCCACACACATACACGCACACACACACACCCACACACACATACGCACACCCACACACACATACACGCACACACACCACACACACATACACGCGCGCACACACACACACACACACACGAGACAGTGCCTCACTCCTTCGCTGCAGTCACCCAATCAAAGCACACCTCACTGTGTTGCCAGATAAAGAAAATGAAAACTTAAACAAAATAATTTTAGAAATTGTCGGCGTCTTTAAATAAGGCACTGATAATTCTTGGAGTCTCGCAATTTGAAAGGCACTCGCTTATTGCAAGCAACCAAAGTAAGCTGCCACAAAGTCTGCCGTTTGCTCAGTCAGACACACGCTGTTCGGCACTTGCACCAGAAGTCTTGTCACGGCAGTTCGTGTAGTGTGTTCGGTGCAATGGGGCCGACAGAGCACATCCGTTTCACACGCCGCGTGGCCCTTGCCTTATGCTAGGTCTCCACCTGCAGCCTACGTTGTCTGCCTGCATTGCCGAATGCACGTTGTGTCTACCGCTAAACAACGTACTGTTAATACATCAATCGCATTAGTAACATTCCTACTGTGGAAGCACGTGAGGAAGGATATCGGACTCAGTGTTAGATCCTCAGATAATATTAACCTGCAGAAAAGTGACGTATGGAAAATTACAGAACTGAGGGTGGAATACTTTTTCTGTATAATGTTTCAACTTAGTAGTTCAGCTATTTAATTAAGGTTCATACAGTAATTGTTTTATAATGCAATTAAATATAAACTCCGTGGAACAGATTCCTTCTTCAGAACCTGATAGTTGCTCAACTGGTCACGAAAAGCCCCGGCTTTTTTAGGAGTACGTTTACAAGATCCCGCCCGCCATAGGACCCTCTCCTGAGCCAGTTGGACCCAGTCCACCCTTTCATCGTCTTACTTGTGTTTGGGTGTGTACAGACGTGGCCCACTGGTGTGACGCCGTGTCGAGTTAAGTATGAACGTGCAGGGGTGCAAAAACGTTTCAGTTATTCGTGTCCTGTGTAGCTCTCGTTCTCTCCCGTGTTCTCCAAGTACACCGAACGGTCCGGTTTGTTGCATTTACCTGCGTGTGTTCCGGGGATCCCCAGTTCTTATGTCTGTCTGTAATGTGACGGCTTGTCTGGCGAGTGAAATGTTTGATAGCCGAACTGCCGTGAGCCGACATGTTGACCCCTGCTAGTAGCAATTAACGCTTGTGATCACTTCCCATGCAGCAGTAAGTCGTGATACGGTCGGCACTGCTGCAGTGTAACTGAGCCGTGTAACGGAGCGGCAGGTTAATCCCGCTGTTATAGTCAGGTAACAGATGATCCTGCTGAGGTTTTAATGGGCACCATGCACCCAAACGACACCGTAATTTGTTCATTGCCTGGCTAATATAAATTAATGTAGAACGCCAACGCTGGATATCAAACAGCTACACTATTGTTGTATATACGGATAAAGGTAAGGTGTTAGAAGGAATGCTGCAGGATTATTGACACAAATGGTTGAATAATTTGCTTATGTTTGTCTGTTTTGTGTGGCGTCTACAGTTGTCAGGGCGTCCTGTCTGCGTGTATGTCATATTCATGTCGACCGAAGATGTTCAGATTGGTGTTCGTCGTTTTCCTCAGTAACTCCAATTATGTTCCAACCGTATTCTTCAAATTATTTCGAATTCCCTATACATTACTCATGATACCCAACGCCTTGCAGTCTCATACGCTGATTTATTTAAATAAATGGCAGTTAAATAAACACAAAAAAACAGACTACGTAATTCAGTGTATTAGGGACAAATTTTATTGGTTTGACATTGTTTTTGTAGAATATTTTTTATACTTTTGCAGAAAGGTTCAAAACTACGCCTGTTATCTGCTAGGAGATGTCATTTTCCTTCTGCGTGTACGAATTTTAATCAAACTTTATGTGCAGAATTTTACCAAATTTGTCTTACTTTTCAGTTTTGGTTACTCTCAGACTGCAAGAGCGGGCACATGGCATGAAGACGTACAGTAACTGACACATTATACTGAAGACGTACAGTAACTGACACATTACACCGAAGAGGTACAGTAACTGACACATTACACTGAAGACGTACATTAACTGACACATTACAATGAAGACGTACAGTAACTGACAAAGTGTCTTTCTTTTCTTTAAGTGAGGTTCGCAGCTGTCGTGCTGTATGAACTGTGACCCTCCTGCATCTTCTGCAGTGCTTGTGATTGCAACACACTTTTCGTTTTTTATTGACAATAAACTTGCAGGCTTTTGTCGCTGTTGGGGTTTTATTTTTGTTGCTGATATTTATGAGTTCTTGGAACCTAATAGGCATTTTGCATTGAATATGAGTTACGTACTGCAGTGTGTTTATGGGCCACATCGTTGTGAAATGAGACGGTGGCTGTTACTTGATTCCATCCAGTCCAGACGTTTGCCCCAGTCCCTTAGGATCGTCTCAGGCTGTACTGCCGTTTGTGCGCCTGAACTGTCTCTCCTGTAACGTGCTGTTTATGTTGTCCGTGAAACACTGGTGACAGAGGGGTTGCCGACGGATCACGGCGGCCGAGTATTGCTGTGTCCTGACAATGAAAACGAGGTCATTACCGAAAAGTCGAGAACCACGAACAGCATCACTTCCCAGAAGACCTAATTCGTGAAAACCATTGCTGTGGAAACCCCAGGCCGTCATGATGGCATCTTAAGTGTGAGTGTGGGGACTGTGATGTGAACACGCTAAGGCTTCCGGACGCCCTCCGGAGGGATATCAGCGTATTAGGGAGTATTCGTTTCATATCAGAGGGTTTCTTTAAAGGGAGAAAAGTTTGAGGTCGCCATACATGTGCGTATGGGTCTGCTGACTTCCTCATTTTGACTTGTGGATCTGTAAGTAGCGGAAGGTCGCATAGTTGTGCCGTTACATCGTACTGTCTTGCTGGTTTGCCCAGTTATTCGCACTCTCGGTTTGTCGCAGACCGGCCTGGTTACCTCTCACCCCGCACTCTGTAACGTTACTGGGACGAGCGTCTTGCATTCTGTCACCCTGAAGCCTTTCTTTCCTACGACGTGTGTCGTGTGTTCGTAGTCGAAGTTGTGGAGCTCCACTCATGGCCGTCGTATTTGAATATTTCCAGGCGTTGTCTTTACTTTTATTGAACCTTGACGATTGTGGAAGCATTCAGAGTTTCAAAGTACTGGGTGATGTTAGCTTCTAATTCAGACATATTTGTTAGCCTTAGTTTCCGTTGCTTCGTAGGGCTTGTCCGCATTTATGTAGTCCTGCAGCCAGAATCCGCTTTGGCAACGCTCTGTGTGTGTCACAGAGCTGTATAGGGGCCACACATGTCTGGGGTGCGGAGATGTTCATTTCGTCACTACCGAAAAGCTGAAAGATGCAGCGACAATGTATGTGTTGCTATTTAGGGGTCGGGGTGTAGGACCCGCCCTGTACGCCGTACTTCTGCACCATTGTTGATGTGACTGGAGGCAAATTTTGAGTGATATCCCGCCAAACAAACAGCGATGTGTGGCAGAGCGTGTTTCCTCTCTACGGAACAGGTGCGTCTGTGAAACCTCGTGAGTGCCTTGTACGTAGTCTACCCACTGCTGTCTGTTGGGTCACCCTGTTGTTTTGTGCGTGTCCCGTCTGCACATTTCAACTTCTGAACCATGTGACCTATCGTCACCAAACTTGTCAAGGGCTTCACACCTCAAGGTTGTGTTTTAATATCGTCAGTCGGTAACATTAACACAGCGACGTTGGGACCTGTGAGTCTAATGTGGCAATAACGCCGGTATAACTTATGCTATTGAAATTGTGTGTATTTGAGTCTTTCGAGGAAACGGAAGTTTAATGAGCGATATTGCAAGGCAGTGGAATGATGATTGCATCATACATACTGTACGTACGGTTTGCTGGCTGTAACCAGTAAACGAAGGCTGATTCAGTTTTGATTGAAGTGGTTGCACACAGAGACGGAACTTCGTAATGTTTGTGGAGCGTGTGGGAGGTTGAGTGGTGTGACTGCGGGAGGGACGGTGTGTAGCGCTGCTGTCGCCATCTGCAGTAGCAGGTATTGGTAACATCCGTTGTGTTCACAGCGACGTTTCTGTGTCGTCAACAGACGGACAGGCGTCGCTTCTCATGCAGAAGGGACGCCTGCGGAGTGGCATGTTGCGGAATGTTAAGGTGGCTGCTTAGAAACTGAGCGTGTTCAGTTAGCACAGCGGCCGGTACGTGACGGCGCGGTGTGCTGCCTACCGTCAGATTATTAATAATGGCAAACAAGACGCCCCACCCTTCTGTTTGTTTTAATCGAGTCAGGTACCTTTAATGAGGCTCGTGTTGTAATTAATTGCGTGTGTCGTTTACGTACAAAAGTGGCACAAGTTGAAAACTGTTTGAAGCGTCTCGTACAGCAGATTCTGATGTGTGCCCTCGAGAATAACTTTGATGTTGGGTTGGTGGACCTGGTGATGCGGGGGAATTCAGATGCCAGTTGTTTATGACGTGTTCTAGCTAGAAACACGTTGGTCTGAAGTGCATTTGTGTTCTTATTCTTATAATGAAAGCCAACGAGACGCACTATTTTTCAGCTTTATTTGGTAAAGAACTCTACATGTTTCGGACAGATTTACTGTCCATCATTGGGAGTCTTAGCACTGTATTCACAGCAATAGGTATTTGTCATACTAGCGAGGTCAGGACCTAACCTCGGTAGCAGTCAACCTAACCAGCATGACAAGTACCTATTGCTGTGAATACAGTGCTAAGACTCCCACTGATGGACAGTAAATCTGTCCGAAACATGTAGAGTTCTTTACCAAATAAAGTTGAGAAATAGTGCGTCTCGTTGGCTTTTATTATAAGAATATATCATGATGCACGGTCCTATGAATGTCAAATGCAGTTGTGTCGTATGTTTGGGAGCTAATTGTGTTCTTATACTTTCCGTTTACACGTTTAGGACCTGCATACTTTTAACTGCAAGTTGTTATGAACTGAACACGTGTCACATGGCGATCAGTGGGAAGTGATACGAGAATTATGATGTAGAAGGAAACTGTGTTCTTTTCCGCCAGGGTCGGCCCCCAGATAAGGGATCGACCCACGCTGTCATTATAAAAGCTGTTCTCGTCAGTCTGCGATAGTACTTTGTAATATGCAGCGAATTACACAAGTTGCTGCACTTAGTGCCATTAGAACCGGAATGTATGTAGTGCACAGTGGCAGTGCAGTTTAACACAACTTCTGTCGTACTGTGACACTGTGTTGATGTTGCAGGTTCGGCTGCCGTCTGTTCTGCATACGTCATTTGAATAGGTTAGGTGGAGATTTCATGGACAGTCCGTGTTTAAATGTCGGCCTTCTTGCATTCTGAGCCGTACAGATTTGTGGTAGCAGAACAGTAAAGTGGTTTGTTTGAAGTTACTATTTATCTGCAGTTACAAGTTAACGTTACAGGCTGAATCAATCCGCACCCACACAGCGGCACGTTATGAAATTAGACGGTGTTAATTTTGCAATGCGCTGGCAGTGCTGATAGGCTGGACATTCAGAGTGCAGATCGATAACCGGAGTGCTAATTACTGGATGAAGCTCGTTCAGGTCTAAGAAAGTGGTAGGAGAAGAGAGAAAGTTACGCACCGCGGCGCTTCATAATATGTGCTGTTTGCTACATCAAATCAAGGAATACAAGCTGGTTTGGAAGTGTAGAAAGCATGAGGACCGAGGGATGTGTAGCATTTTGGTTTTAGGCGTAGCTTAAGGCTAATACAACGTCCACACCATCAGAGGTGGAAAATTATTGAGTACGTTCAGAACTGTGGGCTCTGTCCATCGCATGATTTGGTTGTCTGTGTTAGGTTCCTTATGTAAAACCCTTTTTGTGAGTGAGTCACAGCCTGGTTGTGTGTCCTCTGTAAGATACGCGCCTTTGGCGGGAAAAAAAACAGCGTTTGGAAATGAATAGAACGTTCACCGTCAGGTTGAGCATCGAGCATATCAGACAGCATAGGACAGCCAGATGGCAGCACTCTGGAAGATGAAATTAACGCGGGATTATTGTGGTGGCTGTCAAACACGGACATGTGGCTGGTTATGACATGAGAGATTTAAATGGGAATTGTGTTGTTTTGAATATTGAGAGACCGGATTGTTTGCGAACGTGCATTGTTACTGGAGGCTTAAATCAGCTTTGCAGTTGATGCCCCTCCCCCACCCGCGTCTTGGTGACTAGTGGCGTCCAGCCATCTGCCATTCAGTGCTGAAGGCGCGCTTCCACACGGTGCAAGGCGGATAAAATTACTGCGTGCCACCGTAGTCACTAATAAACGCCTTTGGTCGAAGGAAAAAAAGTACCGTATAACAGATATGGGACACGAAAATAACTGATTGGTGACACAGTGGTGTAGCTGACAGTTGCTGTGCGAGATGTGGCGTTGTCACTGCGGTGTTGTCTGGGGTGTGCCGCTGTGTCGTTGGGTTGGTGTTTCCAGACGTTTGGAAGGTTAATAGTGCGTTCATCTTCATGGCAAGCGATCCAGTACAGTGCAGGGCACCGTTCGGTCCTTGCAGATGAGGGGAATACATTCATTCCTTCGAAACGCCGGGAAATACGCAGCGACACTGTGTCATGTCGTCAAATTCCCGTCCCTCTGTTGAACCTCAAAGCTGCCTGTCACTGGTGTCTGTTGTTAGACATTTGAGTCCAATCCACATACACACGCACGCACACACACACTCTCTCTTTCTTGGAATTCCCGTATTTGCACTTTTTGCTTCAAGTGATCTCTTCCCTACGGTTTTGGAAACCAAAAGTTCGTATGCATTTCGCTTCTCTTCCATGCATGCATGCTACATACCCCACAATGTTTCGTCCATCCAGATGGTCGACTCTGTGTAAGTGACAGTAACAAACAGAAACAAAATAAAGGATAATCGGCATTTTAATTGATACGAGAAGAAATGTTAGAACAGTTCCTGAAATTGCACCACAGGCTAGTGTTGACGGTGGGGCTAACTGGAGCGTTGTTACGGCGCACCGCCAACTGACGGCCACGTGATGTTGAGGTGCGCGATGATTTGGCAGCTTCACGGCGCTCGACGTCAGTCAGTTGCAATGAAGGATTGCCCACTGGCTCCTAATCTCGTCTCCATCCCTTTCCGGCTAACAACACACGTAGTATAAAGTTTCACCAAGTGTTGTTCGTGCGTGTGCTGTGGGCGGTCACAGAGAGGAGCAGAGCTGGATGCTAAGTGCAGAACGGTGAGACCGCGAGAGTGGTGGTGCTCAGAGCAGCTCTGGGCTAAGGAACACACGCATCATCACTGCTGCATTGCCCCAGCCCTTTGTGCAGTTAGTTGCAGCGACTTTCGGGACATGTAGAATGCTGTAAGTCCCGCGTGATCTTCAGCGTTGCTGCCGACTTTATATGTGCTGTGAACGGAACTTTATTTCGTAATAAAGGACCGTTTGGCACGCACGATACATTTATTTTATGCTGATTATCAGCGTCAAGCACTGACAGATCAGAGGAGCCTACCTTAAGTGAGCTTTACTCTTCCACCTCAGAAGTTCACATTGTATCCACGTTTGTGTTGCTGATGAGGGAAATTAAAAAATTGTGTGAGGTCTGTACAGTATTCCAGCAGCGTGTAAGGCACAGTTGGTCCGAAGCTTTGTTTGGGTTCGTGCAGACTGTCTGTCGGGTTATGGCGCCTTGTGGGATTGTAGATGGTGCTGAGGTGTCGTGGCAGTGTACTGTTTTCCCGAAGACCACTTGACATCATAACCCAGAAATGAGGTTGCCATGGTGGATTGTCAGTTGGGTCATTTGGGATGTGACGCGTTGCAGTTCGGTGGACTTGCGCTTGATTCATCCGAAACGTCGGTGGCTTCCTGCCAGACTGCACATGGTCCGATGTATTAAGAACAAGAGCAGGCAGTAGGTCCGACTCAGCCGGATTGTACTGACAGTGGGAGCAGTGCTTGGCGAGAAGCCAGTAGTTAGTTGCTCAGCTAGACAAGAACTGCACCACTTTTTGTGGAACCCGAAGTTCCGTTACCGAGTAACAATAAACTGTCCATTTGTTTGTATCCTCAGCCACCTTCGTATCCCGTTGTTGCAAGATCCATGTTAGTATCGTTGTGTCTACACCTCGATCTTCCAACTGACACATTCCATACGTCCCACACGCCCCGCCCTTCCGATCCACGATTTCATGGCATCGAAATCGGGAAGCTCCTTGTGCACGTGTCTCCTTCCTCATGTCACTCACCTTGATATCAACAGCTCCCTTCTGTCACGGTCACTCAGAACAACAGGCGACGCTGTACCTTTGTGTCTTGTGTTCGTGGCATGTCTGACTGTGGTTTGATTCTTACGACGACAGCAGATTAGTTTCTCTCCACCCATTGTGTCACTGAACAGACGCTGACTGAACATGAACCACATCACGTCGCTGAAGTAAACACATTTAAAACATTCACACACCATTGGCACTGCACATGCTTTACCGGCAAATGACTGGTGTGTCGAAACGCAAAGGAGTGGCGGATTGACTTCTCTGATGTTGGAACTGATGTTGGCTGTATTGTGCTGCACTTGCAGTAAGATAATTGTTATAGCGGGCACATACAGAAGGAGCTGTCGTGTGTCTTCCGAGAAGAATTACCTGTCTTGTTGACGGTGTGAATTGTTTTTATTTAACGACGCTGTCAGTGTTTACGATTGTATGAACTGGGTGGTCAGAGGCACGAGTATGAAGCACTGGGGGAAAGATAATCAGAAGGGAAAACCGAGATGTTCTCAGGAACATATTCTGCCACTAGTGCCACTTCGTATACTGCAGACCTCACATGTACGGGCCTGGGATTAAACCGGCGCGGCAGAGAGTGCGTTTTGTTGTTGTAGTTGATTGCTTGGAGAAGGGTGACTGTAGCCTTGTAAATCGGCGTAGCAGCAATCAGTGTAACATCGCAGTGCTGTGAATTACGTTACAAAGTAGTTGAGGTCTATAGATCAGAACGTTTCAGTCCAGTGGATGGCATTCCTGATTCGTATTTCGGAGCACCCGGCTTTAAATCTCTATTGGGAAACCTATATTCACAGGCTTCGCGTTGGTTGCCTCATACCGTCTAGACCAACGCTGGCACAGTACCTGTCAGCCTGTCCATCGTACTGCTCGCTAATCATCGTTTTCATTCACGGTTATGTAGGCGGAGCTACTGACAGCGTCGTTAAATAAACCATGAATCAGTGCTTGGATAATCTGTACTTAACGTGAATGCCCATAGAAGCAAAATATTTTCATATTTATTAGGGTTGGGGGGGTTCACAGACAGTAGGCCTACTGGTGCGAACCGTAAACACAGGAGAAGGCAACATCTGCTGTACTTTAGTTAATTTCTTCTTGAAGGCTTTAAGCCGGAAAATTAGTATCTGGAGGCAGATTTGGGCCGCCCGAAGCCAGAAGAGAGCAGACATTTTAGTGACTCTTCATGCTACGGGACCAGTAGGCAATGTTGTGCGATGTGACGCCGTGTAGTTTGACCGAAAGTTGCCTTCAAATTGTGACCTTTTTGCACTGAAGATTTAGGGAGCAGGTTCTCCGAAACGTCGGTGTACATGTGCATGATGTGCCAGCAGACATGAAGTATGTTCACGTAGATGTCACACATCTGACAGTGGACACAGTGGCACGAATAGAGACGCACTGTGTGAAGACCAGGATTAGCCTGAGCTACATCTACAGATCCAATTCGAACCGCACAGCAAACTCATTTCGTCTGGGCTATGAAAGAAAAGTATTCTAGTCTGTCTTACGGCAGGTTCATAACAAGTTCTGTAGAGAGGGCAGTTAGTGCTTTCTGTTGCAGTTTTTTTTTTGTATCTTCTCGCTCTCTTGAGTTCGCTATAGGGAAATAATCGCTGAATGTTCTGAGATCGGTACAGAACACATAAATACACTGTGTTGGCAGAACGTAGAATATTTGAAGGTTAAACTGGTGGTACGTAAAGTAAGCACTGGGCGTTGAACGTTTAATGACTTGAGTACTATCTGTGTTTGCGTAAGATTTATCCAAAGCCTGTACAGCGACACAGTTCTGTATTTTACTTCAGCATTCTGAGGCTGTATAAGCTATTACCGCGAACTCTAGGCGTGATTGTGTATGTGGTGTTTGTTTTGAATTCCACAGCAAAGCGTTTGGAAATTACGTAACTTTTAATTGGATTTTTAAGTCATCAGACGTTAGCTGCGTCGCTAAGTGTGCCGGATAGGCGCCGTCCACAAAAAATAGTACATCGCACCAGACGCTGAACCAGTGGAGACGTTCAACTTGACTTTGGGCGCCGCTACACAGTGGACTGTTCTGCCTGTCGCCATAAGTGGCAAAAAGCACCCTAAATGTCTTCAGATGAAGGCTGGCCCAAATTACACCAATCGCGTACAGCAGCGCTGTAACTCGATAGGTCCAGCTGCCATGCTGGGTGTAACAGTCGGTATTAAGGCCCAGCTCTCATTCTTACCCAAGAATTCTGCGGTGTTCTGCACAGCAAACTTCTCGGTACATCTTTATAAACATAAGTATGCCGAAACACACAGTTCCTCTGACACAATATAAGTGCCAAAATTGACTTATGATTGGGGCTTCTTTTTCTGTTACTTTCCCCGTTGTGTTTGTTTGCCGTATAAAGAAATGTCTCTGATTTACCTCACAATAGCCTAACTGCAGATGCCCATTATCTTCCCGTACCTGTCATGTTAGGACAGCAGTTAACGTCACCAGCAGTACAGTTGACGATTCGTCGGCTGACAGTAATTTGTGCAGTGCCCTTTGTGCACCGGCAGCAGCACATATGGCGTGCTGTAATCGCTCTGAGCACGCGGATTAACACTGGCAGGTGTTTAGTGTTCCAAATTTATACTTAATTAACTCTTGACCTTCCGCTGATTGTTCTAGCAGCGCCACCAATTTGAGCAGTGAGATACCAAATTGTTGACAGTCGTAATTAAATGGAGTTGTTAAAAAATCAATCGACTGAGACTCGCCGAAGGTCTTTAAAACTAATAAACAACACCAAAATATTCAGACTGGCTTGGTATTAGTCGCACAAGCTGGCCCAGGCCCTGGGGATGTTGAATGACGGCAGGTTTGTATTTAACGTTCCCTCGTTACGTAAATGCTTGTACTCCAAAGTCGGTTACTCGCGCGATGTGCCATTGCACACCAAGACAAGCCTGGCACAGGGACCTGATAGTTGCTTGAATTAAAAGCGTCCTGTGGAGGACTATTCAAATCGCTCATTAGCCTATGCGAGATGGAGATTGATCGTCTTGATTTACGTGTGTTTAAAGACCCAGTCCGTACCGCGCAGTAAACACACTCCGTCTCGGTTATAAAAACCAGTCAGTTAATGTTGTATAGGGAAATAATCGCTGTTTGTTCTCAGATCCATATAAAGCATATAACCCAAATTA
>Ga0123353_10009887_pt1 | contig 13228 bp, 16 predicted proteins | sample TergutLab28metaG_3_FD_92763 | JGI IMG/M metagenome (GOLD analysis project Ga0123353, IMG submission 92763) | Labiotermes labralis P3 segment gut microbial communities from Petit-Saut dam, French Guiana - Lab288 P3 | ecosystem: Host-associated > Arthropoda: Insects > Digestive system > Gut ...
AACTGAACTATCGCTCGCCGCTGGCAAGGCTGCAAAGCAACTTCGAGGCGACAAACACGCTGAACTGGCTGCGCGCGGTCGACAGCCTGGGCCCGGCCGCGAAGATGTCCGTGAACTACAAGGACGCGGTGCTGTGGCTGGCCAAAAGCATGGGCGCCCCGATGGAGCTTATAGCCACCCAGCAAGAGCAAATGGAAAGCGGAATCCAGCATTTTGTCGACGCCATATCGGAAATCGGGGCTGCCGGCCAGGAATAAGGCACATAGACAATAAACTATATTAATTCAATACATTATGCACAGATGTTTCACGTGCAACACCCCCTCGACCCCTTGGCCGGGGGTATTCGCCAATAATTTGCGCAAGTTAGGCCTTGGCAAATGAATACAACACAATGCAAAGGAGAATCTTATGACAGAAATCGAAATCCCCGCAAAATTCAAGGACGCAGCCACCGGCCAGCTGAAAGTGAACGAGTTGCTGAAATCCTACCTTAAACTTGAAAAGCTTGTCGGCAAATCCGTGGTTAAAATCCCTGGCGACGACGATTCGCAGGAGGACCGCGACGAGTTTCACCGCATGCTTGGCGTGCCGGAAACTCCGGACAGGTATGAAATCGCCATGAAAAGCGAATTTTTGCGCGCCGACCCCGAAGTGAACACTCTGCTGCACAAGGCGGGGCTGACCACAAAACAGGTTCAGCTGGTGTACGATATTGCGGCCGAAAAAATCATCCCTGCCCTGGCCGATATCGCAAACCAGGCAAAAGCCCACCAGGAAAGGGGAAAATTGATACAAGCCTTGGGTTCAAGCGAAAAATTGCAGCAAATAGCCCCGCAAGTCGAAACGTGGGCGTGCAAAAACCTGCCGCCGCAAGTGCATCAGCAAATGGCCTGCACATGCGACGGCGTTCTTGCCATGATAAAAATGATGGAGTCGAAAATGCCGATAAATATCGGAGCCGTTTCTGGGCATCCGCAAACCGACGACACCGAAGAGGACCTGCGTAAGTTGATGGCTACCCCGGAATACTGGCGCGACCATAACCCAAAAGTGACCGAACGCGTCATCAACGGGTTCAAGCGTTTGTACCCGGAATATTAAACGGAATATTTTGGCATAAATCAATAAACTACCCCTGAATGTTTCACGTGAAACAATCGCCGCCCTTTTGGGTGGCGATTGTTCGCCAAATAAGTACGTAAGCACTGGTTTGGAAAACTTTTTTCTGCCCAAGTGGGCAGGGATTGTTCGGGAGCGAAACACGAAAGTATTTTATTGTCAAATATTAAACCCAAAAAAGCAGGTGTTGTTTCAGCAATACGGCGTAAAAGCTGCATATTGCCAACGTCATATAATTTTCAGCGAAACACGAATGCGTTGCCAAACTTTCCACCACCGGGCAAGAACACGGGAATTGTTCGCCGATAAAGTGCTCAAGCGCTGATTCGGCAAACATTCAACTGTCCGGCAACACAGAACGAAAGCCATGTATTGCCAAATCTGCAACCCCGTACCCGGCCAGCCGTTTGTCAATAAAATGCGCAAGTAAAATTTCCGTCCGCCCGGCAATCCCCAACGCTTTTCGGCCCGGCGCCGGCCTCTACCCCTGCCCCGGACCAAAGAGCGACCCGCACGGACAATCCTCTATAGCGGCGGCGCGGGCGCGCCACAACCGCCCCCTAACCCTAACGAAAGGAAACCAAAAATGACGACGCAAGACATTTCTTACTCATTCGTCAAGTTCTTCGAATCCGAAGTCCACTCTGCATACCAGCAGATGGGCTCAAAACTGCGGGCGACCGTAAGGCTTATCAACGATGTCAAAGGCGCGACGGCCGTTTTCCAAAAGGTCGGCCGCGGCGAAGCAAGCACCAAGGCGCGCAACGCCCAGGTCCCGCTGATGAACATCGACCACCAGGCCGTGGAATGCGACCTCTCCGACTATTACGCGGGCGAGTGGATTGACCGCCTGGACGAGCTTAAGACCAACCACGACGAACGCCGTGTCGTGGCCGGCGCCGGCGCGTACGCCCTTGGCCGCAAGACCGACGAGCTTATCATCAGCGCCTTGTCCAGCGCGACCCAGGAAGTCGGCAATTATTCCCAATACCTGGATAAAGCCGTCATTCTGCAGGCATTCACCTCGCTGAACAACGCGAACGTCCCGGACGATGGCCAGCGCTTTGCGATAGTCGGCCCGGCCCAGTGGAACATGCTGCTGACCATGCCCGAATTCTCGGAAGCCAACTATGTCGGGGAACAGTACCCGCTGCTGAAAGGCACGGAAAACCGCAAGTGGCTTGGCATAGTCTGGATTATGCACAACGGCCTGCCGCTAAGCGCGGACGGCAAGCAGCGCGACTGCTTCGTGTACCACAAAACAGCCGTCGGCCACGCATGCGGGCACGATATCTCGACCGATATCACCTGGCACGGCGACCGCGCGGCCTATTTCGTCAACACCATGATGAGCCAGGGCGCAGTCCTGGTCGATGGCGACGGAGTGGTAAAAGTGAAGGTCAAAGAAGGATATGACCTTCCAAACGGCTAATATCAGCCGATTAATCAATAGCTTACGTGGTAAATGGCTTCACGGCCATTTACCCGTTTTCAAGGAGTTTATGAAATGACAGACAAATTCAACCGCCGCGATTTAAGCGTCCTGGGCTTTGCGAACGGGTTCACGCTTTGGCACTATCGCACCGGGCTGTCAAGCAAACGGCTTGAGGAAAAAGGCTTCTTCGATGGCATAGCACGCTCGCTGCGTTCGGGCGATATAATCATGGTGTCGTCCGCCAGCACGGCCGGCCAGCTTCTGGTGCGGCACGCCTCGCCCAAGGACGGCGTAAGGGTAACCAAAATCACAGCCCGGTCGTTCTAGCCGTAAAACCAGCCTTTACACCTGATAATTGCCGACAAATCAATAGCTTAAGTCCAAATGTTTCACGTGCAACAATTGTCCCCAACCTTTTAGCCACCAGCCTATGGAGTCCGCCAATGCTTTCAGAAATAACCATCTGCTCGCGCGCCCTGGTAAAACTTGGAGCGCAGCCCATAACCTCGTTCCGCGAATCCAGCGCCGAGGCCAGCGTTTCATGCACGCTGTACCCGCAGGTTCGCGACGGCCTGCTGTCGTCGTACCCGTGGAGCTTCGCAACCTTCCAAACCGTCCTGCCGCGCCTGGCCAGCGTCCCGATAAGCGAGTTCAAGCACTCGTACCTGCTGCCGCCCGACTTCCTGCGGGTCGTGTCCGCGGGCAGCGGCCAGCGCGCGTCCGGCCTTGATTACCGCATAGTCGAAGACCGCATGCACACAAACTCGCAGCGCGTGGTGCTGACATATATCGGCCGGCCGCAGGAAAACATCATGCCCGCGTTCTTCGTGCAGGCCCTGGTGGCCTCGCTGGCGGCCGAACTTTGCCTTCCCATAACCGACAACTCAAGCAAGGCCGAGTTCCTGATGAAAGTCGCCGACGAAGAGGTGCGCAAAGCCAGGTTCGCGGACAGCTCGCAGGCGACCCCGCAAAGGATTGACAGCTTCCCGCTTATAGAGGTGCGCAGATGACAGCCATAGGAAACCATATAGCCGTAAAGAACAATTTCATCGCGGGCGAGCTTGCCCCCGAGCTTTTCGGGCGCGGCGACCTCAAGATTTATGAAAGCGGAGCCCGCCTTCTGGAAAACGTCATAGTTTTGCCCACTGGCGGAGCTATGCGCCGGGACGGATTGCGCATGGTGGAAAAGGTTGACAAAACCGGCCGGCTTATAGAGTTCGCCTTTAACACGGAACAAGTCTATCTTATGTTCTTCACTGACGGCGAAATATTCATATATAAGGACGACGTGCGCGTCGCCCGGCTTGAAACTCCGTGGACCGCGGCCCAGATACCGCATATCCGCTGGACCCAGAACGCCGACACGCTTATAGTGTCGCACAAGGACGTGCCGCTGCAGGAAATCACGCGCTCGTCAGATGAGGAATGGTCCATCGCCCCGCTTGTCTTCGACACCGAAGAAGTCCACGGATACCTTACGCAGCCGTACTATAACTTCATGAAATCGCCGGTGAAAGTGTCGGCAAGCGGCAAGACCGGGCGAATCACCCTTACCGCCGATACGGCCGTGTTCACCGAAGATTACGTCGGGCTGCACATGCGCATACACAAAGGCGAAGTGCTGGTTGAATCCGTCGGCCAGAACGGCACGGCCCTGACAGGCCAGGTCAAGGTAGCCTTGGAAGACAACCAGCCCACCGCATTATGGCAGGAGCCCGCGTTTTCCCCCATCCGCGGCTGGCCCATGTCGGTGACCCACCACCAGTCGCGGCTGGTCATCGGCGGGTCGCGCGACCTGCCCAACCGCCTGTGGATAAGCAAATCGGGCGAACCGCGCAACTTCGACGTGGGCATAGGCCTGGACGACGAAGCCATAGACTTCACCATATTGTCCGACCAGGTCAACGCCATCTATGCGGTCGTGTCAAGCCGCCACCTGCAGATTTTCACCTCGGGCGCGGAATGGATGGTGTCCGGCGAACCCCTTACCCCGTCCAGCATCCAGCTCAAGCGCCAGACCTTGATAGGCAGCATAGGGGAATGGTACATGCCGCCGCGCTCGATAGACGGGGCGACCATGTTCGCCGCAGCCAACAAAAACGAGCTGCGCGAATTCATGTTCGGCGACATCGAACAGGCGTACCAGTCCCGCGACCTTAGCATGCTAAGCCAGCATCTTGTCGATTCGCCGGTGGACCAAAGCTATGACCCCAAGCGGCGCGTCCTGTATGTGGTCATGCAGCCCGGGCACATAGCCGCGGTCACCAACTACCGCGCGGAGAGCATCACCGCCTGGACGCGGTTCACCACGCAGGGAAGGTTCCTAAGCATAGCAAGCGCAGGCGATAAAACCTATGTCCTGGTTGACCGGGGCAATTTGGGGATGTTTTTAGAGCGATTCGACCAAATTTTGAACACGGACTGCGCAGCCGCCGGAAATCCGCTGGAAATCGATTTAAGCCACCTTTATAAGGAGTTTGTTGCCGTAAAAGGCCGCGAAGACTGGCTAACCGGCCGGCTTGGCGATATTCCGCTGAAATTTGACGGCAGCGGCGGCAATATCGAAGCCGGTCTGCCGTTCAAGCACGAAATCGTCCCGCTGCCCGTGGCCGCGGACATCGGCGGAAGCCCGGTGTTCCCGCGCGCCATCAGGCTGGTGAAAGCCAGGTTCCGCGTCATAGGCACCAAGCTTTTGCAGGTGGACGTGGGGCAGGGCGCCCGCCACGCCATACTGCCAAGCTTCAACCAGGCCCTGCGCGGGCAGCAGCCGTACAGCGGGGACGTCACGGTGCACGCACTTGGCTGGGCCAGGCAGGCCATGCAGCCGCTGTGGCGGGTGGTGGGCAGCGACCCGTTCGACATGCTGCTTACCAACGTCACCATGGAAGTCAAGGCTATGCTCTAGCCCGTAAATGTTTATCACCAACTTGAAAAGGAGGATTTTATCATGGCATCACCAACAGCAGGGCCGGCAGTTATAGGCGGCTTGTCCCTTATACAGGGGTACCGGGCGGATAAAAAGAAAAGGGAGGCTCAAAAACAGCAGCGCAGGCTTGAGGAACAGCAGCTTGCCCAGGCCGAAGAACGCGCCCGCACCCAGGCCAATATCGATGAAACGCAGCGGCAGGACGCTTTGCGGGCAGGGCTTGCCGCGTCCCGCGCCCGCATGGGGGCGTCGGGCATAACCGCGGGCAGCGGCTCGTTCGACGCGGTCCTGGACGGCATGCGCGTCAAGTCCGAGTTCGACAAATACAGGAACGACCTGGGTTTGAACTGGAAGCTGGAGGACATTATGAACTCACGCGAAATGCTGGGCATAAACCTGCTCAGGGACAGCGCGCAGCAGAAGCTGACCAATGCCCGGCACATCAAGGAATGGGCGGGCCTCGGAGCGCAGGCCGCGTCGAACGCAACAATCTTTTTAATGTAGACAGGATGAAGGATAAGCCCTATGACGGCTGAAAACACAGCCTCTTTCGCGCGGTTCCTGCAGGGTTGGAACCAATGCGCCGGCTATGAGCCGCCGCCGCCGCATATGCGCCGGATGGCCTTGTTTCTGCAGGAGGCGTGGGATTCCCCCGCGCCGCGGCGCGCGCTGCTGCAGGCGTTCCGAAGTTCGGGCAAGTCCAGCCTGGCCGCGGTCTTCATCGCGTGGGTGCTGCGCCAAAACCCGGACGCGCGCGTGCTTGTGGTCGGCGCCGAGGAACAGCTTGCCGTCAAATGCGCGCGCAACGTCCGCCGGATTATCGAGCTGTACCCCGAATGCGCCGCCCTGCTGCCCAAGAAACCCGGGCAGTGGGCCGCGGACAGCTTCACGGTGAACCGCTTGGCCGCCCTGCGCGACCCGTCGCTGCTGGCAAAGGGGCTTAACTCGAACATCACCGGCTCGCACGCGGATTTGATAGTCTGCGACGATGTCGAGGTGCCCAACACATGCTCAACCTCGATGTCGCGCGACCAGCTGCGCGAAACCTTGACCGAGCTGGATTACGTGATTTCCCCGCCGGGCATGATAATCTACATGGGGACGCCGCACACAAGCGACACCATATACGACACCCTGGGGTTCCTGCGCGGCTACCAGCAGCTGAAGCTCCCCGTCCTGGACAAGAGCGGGCAAAGCGTGTGGCCGCAAAGGATGCCCCTGCGGTTCCTGGAAGACCTTAAGCGCCGCAGCGGCCCGCTGAAGTTCATGTCCCAGATGATGCTGCATCCGGTAAGCTATGCCAAAAGCAGGCTTGACCGGGAAAGGGTGCGGTACTATGACCATCCGCTGCAAATCAAGTCGGTCAACGGAGTCCTGCAGTACCTGATAGGCGGCGCTTTGATGGCCAGGGTGTGCATGTTCTGGGACCCGGCGTTCGCGGAAGGTCAGGGCGACCGCTCGGTCGCGGCGGTGGTGTTCAAGGACGGGGACGGCAACGCGTGGGTCCACAGGCTTGAATACCTTGCCGTTGACGACGACGACAGGGCCGCCGCGCAAACCAAGGTCTTGGCCGACGTCATCGCCGACCTTGCCCTGCCCGCCATAGTCATAGAAACCAACGGCATAGGCAAATTCCTGCCCGGGATAATGCGCCGCACCCTGATACGCGGGAACATACACGCCCGCGTGATAGAGCACCACTCTGCGGCGAACAAGGCCAAGCGCATAATCGACGCCTTCGACGCGTTCCTTGGAGCGCGCGCCCTGTTCGTGCACCAAAGCGTGCGGGACAACACCCCGTTCTACGACGAGATAACGCAGTTTTCCCCGCAGTACGGAGGGCACGACGACGGGCTTGACGCCATAGCCTCGGCCCTGCAGCACGACGGGTTCCCTCTTGTCTACCGCACGGCCACGGGGCACAAAGGGTTCAAGGCCGACACGGGGTTCAAAGTATAGGCCGGATAAGGTTTGAAAAAGGCTTTTTCAATTCAAGCTGCAACAGCCTGCCGCGAAGCGGCTCCATCAAGCGGTCCGCAGGACACGCGCGTCCGCCCTTTGGGCGGGCGGACTGCCCCCATTGAAGCGATAGCGCGTTATGACGGTGAAAAGGCAACAAATTATCAAACATTGCTGGCAGGATAGTCAGCTATATCGTAGTGTGCGTGAATCATTGACAAATGAGTTGAGGCCCTCTATTAAACCCGTTTTCTGGCAATCTCTTTGAATTGTCTAGCGTTCTTCCAAACCGGCCGTGCCGCATTTATTAATAAAAGGTTAATATTGTATTAATAAACGGTTAATAACGGCAGCTTGCGCAAACTGTTGGCAAAATAAAACACCGCGTTTTTGCCCCGATTTTACCAACTTAATCGCCTATATTGAAAGGGTTGACCAATGACAGATTCCATTCCCAGCTGGTGGGTGACCGCGGTCGAGATTCCCATCTTTATCGCCTGCATCGGCGTTTTCTGGAAAGTCCGCCGCGAAATCATGTACGAAGTGGCCGTTGCCAAGAATCTGGCCTGCCAAAGCAAGGACATGATTTCCGATTTCAAGCTTGAAGTGGCCCACAAATACGCTTCGGTAGGGCAGGTGAACGAAATAGAAAAACGCCTTACGTCCCACCTTTTGCGCATAGAGTTCAAGCTTGAAAACAGGCACGACAGCGGGGTCTCGGCTTCTAAAGGAGTGTACGGCTATGATGGTTGACTATGACGACGACTGCGACATCCTGGCCCGCACCATATTCGGCGAGGCGCGCGGCGAGGGCGGCGTGGGCATGGCCGCGGTCGCGTCCGTCGTGCTGAACCGCGTTGCCAAAGGCGGCTGGTGGGGCGGCACGATACGCGAAGCCTGCCTTAAGGCCGGGCAGTTTTTGTGCTGGAACGCGTGCGACCCCAACCGCCCGATAATATTAAGCGTCACGGCCGCAAACCCGGTGTTCCACCGGGCCCTGCTTATCGCCGAGCGCGCGGTCCAGGGAGCGTTCTGGGACAAGACGCGGGGCGCCACCCGCTATCACCGCGACGCTTTGACACCGCCTTGGGCAAAGGGCAAAATCCCGTGCCTGCGGATAGGCCACTATCTGTTTTATAACAACGTGGATTAGGGGGATACATGGCGCGCGCCGCCTTGGGGCGGGCGGACGCGCGTGTCCTGCGGACCGCCAGGCGGTGCCGCTTCGCGGCAAGATGCTTTTTTGCGATTTTTCTTGTGGGCAAAAACAACGTGGATTAAATCGGGCACGCCCTGTATTTGCCCAGCGGGTCGTGCGTTTGCGGGTTCACTGCCCCCGCCCCGGCCACAACCAGCTTTTGCACGGCCTCCCTTATGCTTCCGCAATCGGCATGCACGCCGGTAAACCCGGCGCTTTTGGCCGCCTCTACATTCTCGTGCCTGCTGTCGAAATACATGGCCGTCCTGGGTTTGAACCCGGCGAATTTGGCAAGTTTCTCGTATATCAAAGGCTTGCTTCTGTCCGTCCCCAGCTTTTCCGGCGTGAAGATGTCGCTTTCCTTGAAAAGCCACAGTATCCCAAGCCGGTCAAGCCCGTCCATGACATATCGCCTGCTTTCGTGCTCGGCAAAGACTATCCTGCGGCCTTCAAGCCTGGCCATTGCCCCCGAAAGCTCGGGCGGCCGGTCCGCCGGCCCCGGATGCAGGGTTCCGTCAAATCGGAAAACATAGGTGTCGATTGCGTGCTGCTTCAAAATCCCACCCCTTTGCGCCTGTTTCGGTTTAACGATATTGCGGCCAATATACCATATTTCCGCATCAAGGGCAAACGGTTTTTCCTGCCCGTCCGTTTTGCTCTTGACTTTGCGCGCGCGCCCTGCTATATTCGACAAGTACTTTCATTCTAGTTTAAGGAGTTCCGCCGTGTCTTTCACTTCAAGAAAAGCGACAAACAAGGTTCGCGTGCGCCGTCACGGCTTCCGCGCAAGGCTGGCCACAGCAGCCGGCCGCCGGGTGCTGGCAAACCGCCGCGCCAAAGGGCGCAAGCAGCTTGCCGCAGCCGCCCCAGCATAAAGCCGCGGCCGTCCGCCGCAAGCTTGCCCGCATGACCAAACGGCGCGATTTCGTGCGCGCGACAAACAGCCCGGTTTGCGTCAAAACGCCGGCTTTCGTCATGCAGGCCGCCTGCAACAATCTGCCGCAATCCAGGTTCGGGTTCACCGCCAGCGCCAAGGTCGGCGGAGCAGTCGTACGCAACCGCTGCAAGCGCCGCCTGCGCGAGGTCGTGCGGCTGCACTTGGCCCAAATGGCTTTGCCGGGCACGGACTATGTGCTTATAGCGCGCCAGGCGACCGCGTCCTATCCGTTCCAGGCATTGGTCCGGGACGCGCTTAAAGGTATGGAAAAATGCGCAAAATCGCTATCGCAGCAATAAGGCTGTACCAGCTGATAGCCCCGCCGTTCATACGCGGCAGGTGCAGGTATCAGCCCTCATGCAGCACGTACGCGATAACGGCCATCAAAAGGTTCGGAGTTTTGAAAGGGATTTGGCTGACGGCCAAACGGCTGGCAAGGTGCGCCCCGTGGGGAGGCTATGGCTATGACCCCGTGCCCGGCGCGAAGCCGGAAAACCGGAAATCGGGTTAACTGTTTCTGCCGTTGCACTTTCTGGCCTTGCCCATGCAGGTCAATTCGCAGCTTTCCGCCATCGCCCCCGAGGGCAGCCCCCTGCACAAAAGGAACTTTTGCAGCCGCTCTTCTAGCCCCCGGAACCGGGCGTTTACGGCCGCCAGTCCGGCTTTCTCGGCCGCTTTCCCGTACTCCTCGTTGTCGTCGAAATATACGGCTTTTGCAGGGTCGAAGCCGGCGGCCTTGGCAAGGTCCGCGTACGTTTCGGGCACGCTTTTGATGCCGTGGTTTCCCCAGAGCCCGGACTCTTCATTCGTGAAAATGTTCTGCTGCCCGTCCCCTTTTTCGAAAAGGTCAAGCACGCCCAGCTGCCGCAAAGATTCTTCGGCGTTTTCCCTTCCCGAGCCGGTGAAAAGTATCAGGCGGCCGTTCAGCAGTATCAGCAGTTCCCTAAGGCAGGGGCTGTTCCTGTCCCTCATTGAAAGATAGGCCCTGTGCAGGCCGCCGCCGTGCAAAGTGCCGTCAAGGTCGAAGACATAGGTGTTGAATTCGTTGGTTTCCGGACGGTTGTAGGTCATATATATGTTGCGCTCTTGCTGTGTATGGATAAATAGATTGAATGATTGTATAATAAAACAGCAAAAACGTCAATATATTTTTCGGTCTAGTAGTGCCTGGCCCTGCCTTTACCGTCCTGTTTGCCGCGCTCTTTCGCGGCCATTGCGCCCGAGCTGTAAGGCGCAAGGCAGCCCAGCGCCGCCTTTATTTCCTTGCATTCCACGCGGTTCCCCATGAGCCCGGCGCTTACGGCCGATTTCACGTTTTGCCCGTCCGCTCCGAAATACATGGCTGTTTTTATTGGGAAATAGGCGGCCTGCGCGATATTCCTGCATGTAGTGGAAAAGTTGCCGTCGTCGACAAGCTTTTCCAGCGTGACAATGTCCTTTTCCGCGAAAAAGCCGTCCAGCCCGCTGTCCCGCAAAACTTTCTGGGTTTCGCGCATGGCCTTGTCCGAAAAGACTATCGCGCGGATTTTTGCGCGCCGGATAGCGTTCAGCCTGTCCGCAAGGCTTGGGGCCCTCTTAAGTTCGGCCATTACGGCCCCGTCGTCGCTGCGCAGGCAGCTGATGTCCAGCACAAGGGTCTTGACGGCAAGGGTTTTGCTGCTGGGCGTTTTTTGTGGTTTGCGGTCGGCCATTTCATGTTCCTTTTGGAAAATTTCTGACTTGCGGCGATTATACCGCATGCCCGCGGAAAATCAAGGGAAACTTTCGCCCCCCCTTTAATGCCCTTTGCGCCGGATTGCAGAGGTGTACCCAAGGCTGATGGTATTCTCGCCCTTCAAGTGGCGGTCATCGAAGTAATCATAATCTATCTGCACCATGTCGCCGGCGGCAAAACCCAATAGATGCGCGGCCCACAAAGGCTGGACTATGTCCCGCGCGTTTTCGGCGCAAAAAGCCCTGGCTTCTTCACGGGCGGCTTCGGTCCAGACAACGCTTTCGACTTTTTTGCCGTAAAGCTCTCTTTCATGAGTGCGCCTTGTCGCCGGGTCTTCCCTTAAGCGCCGGTTGATTTCCTTGTCGGCGCGGGCAAGGTTTTCCCTGTACGCCTCCTTGTTGCCAAGGTCCGTGAAATACATCAGCCTTACCGTGTTTCCGGGAGTGTGCGAAGGGCAGCCCTTGCCGGCCGTTGCCCCGGATATTTCGACGGTCAGCATATAATACGGCCGGGGGTCGCAAAACACGTCGTTTTCGGGGTGTATGTCCGAGCGGCGCAAACCGGTTGTCCGGTTATCGATTTCCTTGTCGATTTCTAAAACCCTGCCTTCAAGCTGGCATCTTGGAGAAGGCGGCCTGACAGACGGAAGGGGCGGGGCCGCCAGCGCGGGAAAGGCCGCGAAAAGCGCGAATGCCAGTATTGTTTTTTTCACCTTGATGCTCCTTATAAAAGCGTCCCCTGAGCCCCTGCCGGCTTAAGCCCCAGGTAATCGTACCCCGCCGCCGACAGCACGCGCCCGCGCGGAGTGCGCTGTATCAGCCCCTGCTGCAGCAGGAACGGCTCGATTACCTCCTCGATGGTGTCGCGTTCCTCGGCCAGGGCGGCCGCCAGGGTTTCCGCGCCCACGGGCCCGCCGCCATAGTTCTGCGCCAGCACGCCAAGGTATTTGCGGTCCATTTCGTCCAAGCCCGCCTTGTCCACGTTCAGGCGCAGCAGCGCGTGGTCCACGGCCGCCTTGTCCGCCTTGCCGCCTTTCACCGCGATGAAGTCGCGCACCCGGCGCAGCAGCCGCCCCGCTATCCTTGGGGTCCCCCGTCTTCTCGCGGCGATTTCGCCGACCGCGTCGTCCGCCAGCTTGAAATCCAGCAGTCCGGCCGCGCGCGCGATTATCACGCCCAGGTCCTTCACGCTGTAGAAATCCAGCCGCAGCGGTATGCCGAACCGGTCGCGCAAAGGGTGGGACAGCAGCCCCGCGCGCGTGGTCGCCCCCACCAGGGTGAACGGCGGGATGTCTATGCGCACGCTGCGCGCGGCAGGTCCTTCGCCGATTATCAGGTCAAGCTGGAAATCCTCCATGGCGCTGTACAGCACCTCTTCGATATGCGCGCCCAGGCGGTGGATTTCATCGATGAACAATACGTCGCGCGGCTCAAGGTTGGTAAGGATTGCGGCCAGGTCCCCGGCCTTGGTTATCATCGGAGCGCTGGTCGCGCGGAACCCCACCCCAAGCTCGGCCGCGACAATGTGCGCCAGCGTGGTCTTGCCCAGGCCCGGAGGCCCGCACAGCAGCACATGGTCCAGCGGCTGGCCCCTGCTTCTTGCCGCGTCTATGAAAACTTTAAGGTTTGAGCACGCTTTGGCCTGGCCGATGAACTGGTCCATGGAGCGCGGGCGCAAGGCGGCCGGGCTTTGGCTGTCGTCCAGGGTCTTTTCACCCGATATTATGCGGTCTGGCTGGGCTTTTTTCATAAGTACAGTATGCGGCAAAACACGCCCAAGCGCAAGGGTAAAATCCAAAAAGCTTTTGCTTAAATGGGGTTCAATTCAAATTACAATATTTTGCCGCGAAGCGGCACCGCCAGGCGGTCCGCAGGACACGCGCGTCCGCCCGCCCATAGGCGGCGCGCGCCGCTCGCTTTTCGGCTCGCTTTGGCGCT
>Ga0123353_10009889_pt1 | contig 13227 bp, 18 predicted proteins | sample TergutLab28metaG_3_FD_92763 | JGI IMG/M metagenome (GOLD analysis project Ga0123353, IMG submission 92763) | Labiotermes labralis P3 segment gut microbial communities from Petit-Saut dam, French Guiana - Lab288 P3 | ecosystem: Host-associated > Arthropoda: Insects > Digestive system > Gut ...
GATACAAAATATCGTTTGTTTTATCGGTTGAGCCGTCATTAACCACAACTACCTCAAAACTAAATTCCAATACCGAATCTATTACTGCTGCCAACGTGTTTTCGTTATTATAAGTAGGAATTAAAACACAAAGATCCAAACTATTCATTATTCTTTATTAATTGTTAATTATTGATAAACAACATAGATAGTTTGGCAAACTGTTGATTATGATTATAAACCACCGTGTTGATTTTATGTGCATCTTCACCTTCTGAAGCAATGGTAATTGAAAGCATAACTTCTTTATTTTCAATTGGATTAATCACATTTAGGAACTTCACATTGTTCAATTTTTTAAGAAACAGATTTCGCCCCAGTAACTCTATTGATAATTCTTTGACTATTTGAACGAGGCAAACACCCGGAGTAATGGGATTCTCCGGAAAATGTGCCTGAAAAATAATATGTTCCGGATTCAATTCGATGATATAATCCATTCCTGTTGCTGTTTCACAAAAATCATTTACTTTAAAAAAATCATCTTTCAGTTTCATATATTTTTTTTAATGAATAAGTAAGTGCATATCTGTGGTTTTTATATTTAATTTCTCCATCGGGAAGCCGTTTGAGTTCCTTTTTGTTTCTAAAATTTACAGTCAAAGTATCAGAAATAAGCTCTCTCTTTGATTGAATACCCGGATTGTAATCGGGATTATCAATTTCCATAATAAACTGAATATCTGAGGCTATTACCTTTTTAATATATCCTTTATCCAAAAAAGAGATTACATTCATTAGCTCACATTTTTTTGATGTAGAAATAAAATCAAATGCTTTTATTCCAAATTCGTTTATGATAGAACCGTTCCATTGCCCGTTTACTTGTTTTGCGACATAAATTCCTGAAATATTGGCTTTTGATGAGGATAGTATCATTCGATAATCATTTCTTTTTGTAGCATCCATTAATTCTATTGTCCAAAAGGGGAAAATAGAATCATTTGTTTTCAAAGCTATTTGTTTAGCAGAAGAACAAGATGCTAATAAACAAAAAAGGGAGCTAACGAATAGTAAATATCTCATCACTTAATACACTATTTATTTGTTTGTTTTTCATTATTATCAATGTTTTATCTCCACTAAACTCTTCTATTTCAACTGTATTAATGGTTTGATCCGCTAAGTTAAAACAAATCGTTATTTCTTTAAATATTTGTTTGATCTCCTTTTGTTTTGGGGATAGGATGACCATATTATCTATTGTTCCGATCATAAATTTAAAAGCAAATTTTGAGGGGTCAAAAATTCCCGATCCACTGATTCCGACAATAATCATTTTGCTCATTTCGCTAAACATTTTACTGGAGCTGACATCCACTATGTTTTTATTTCCTTCTGTATTGATCATGATTTTGTTGCCATTCATCACAAATTCAAAATGATATGGTTTGTTGTATTCCCAGCGAATTTTATCTTTTTGTTTGAAAAACATTCGCCCTTCAGAGGTCATTTCCTCTGATAAAATTGAAAATGTTTTCTTTTGTACGAAATCACATTGTAGCGTCTTCAATTGCTCTGATAATTCAGTAATTTTTTGTATTAATTCTTTTTGCTGCGCTTCGGTTGCAGGTTTATACCCAACTTGTGCAAAAGTTATTGCTACTACTCCGAGTACACAAAATAATAATATCAGCAATTTTTTCATACTCATTTCATTTAACAATAAAAAACACTCCTGCCATAATTAATACTACACCAACCCAACGAGTTGCCGATACTGTTTCGTGGAAAATAAAAATGGCTGCCACAATTCCGAAAATATAAGCGATCGCAGTCGCAGGATAAGCAATGGATAATTCAAAATGTTTGAGAATATAGAACCAAATTAGTGCTGCCCCAAGCATACAAATTCCTGATGCTGTAAAATGCCAATTGGTCAATAGATCTTTAAAATAAACCCATGTAAAAGAAAACCGTGCGGTCTTCAACATAGTTAATTTTAAAAAAACTTGTCCCGCTGCCAAAAAAGCACTTTGAAATATAATTAAAAGAAGCAATCTTAACATGATGTCAATAATATAAATGAATGTGTTTTATCTTCAAATTGATTGTAAAGCAGAATTTTTTCCACTTTTTCTACTTTATTTTCAGGAGTATATAAAAGATGTTCGGGAATCTTTCCTTTTTGCAAGCAAACAGCCGCTGCATAAACGCCTAGTGCAGGCGCAGTATAACTTTCGCCGAATATATTTTTATATTGCAATAGTGGAACATCCGGAAATAATTTTGCACAATTATCAAAATAGACTTTATCATTTTCCGCATCTCCATTCACCCCAACCACAATATAATCAACACCCCCTAACTCCTTAACACCCCCTAATTCCATAACTCCTTCTAACTCCTTAACTCCTAAATAAACCTTCCTCACTTCCCCAATTTCACACATTGTTTTTTCCGATTTTTCTGTGGACAACATCATGGCAACAGCAGTTTCGCCGGCAAAGGTTTGATTTGGTTTGCCGAAATAACCTGCTTTTTGCAAGAGAGTGAAATAGGCGGGGGTCATTTCGTCGTGCGCACCTACCAAGGCATTGTTGGCAGTGCCCGCACGCAATTGCATAAAAGCATCCTGCAACGCACATTCAAACGAAATACCTTTGTGGGCGTAGGTGTTGTTGTAGGCGTGGCACTTTGTATCAATGGCAATAAGCGAGCCGACTGTATTGTGTGTAGATTGCATAAAGTGCGTGGGATTAAGAAATTCCTCGCCTTCGCGCACCAATTTATCGAGAAAAATTTCGGTACTTTCAATACAGCCCAAACCCGTACCTATGATAATAACATCGGGCAGAGCGATGGCACTTTCTGCCATTACCTGCCGCGAAACGAGCAGGGCGCGTTTCAGGATTTTTCCAAAGCGCCGCGCCTCATTGGGCATAAAATATTGCTTATAATCAGGTTCTATCGCCCGCACGTATGGCTCTGAGTAAAAAATAGGATGCTCAAACCAATCTTCAACCAAAGGAGATTGAGCGGAAATCTGTTTAACGGAATTGATGTAAATGTTATTCATAATCATTTTATTCTAAAATACTCTTCCTTTAGCCATAATTTAAACACAGGGTCTTGAATTTCAATGTTTTTTGCAGTAATATCTATGATTTCTTTAGATAAGAGAGCATTTTTAATTCTGATGACATTAGCAGAAGTTCCAAGTCTATACTTTTTCAAGTTTTCCTGTCCGAAAACAGTTTTACCATCAATTATAGCTTCCAAAAAATAGAGTTGTGTAGATGTAAGTGACTCAATTAAACCAATGAAGAGCAAACTTAATTGATTTTTAATACTTTGCAATGAATTGTCAATAATATCAATGGAACATTCGGTTTGTGTACGCAGCCATGCTTGTTGCGCAAGTTGCTGTACGTAATAGGAATGATTTTCAACCAATGTGGCCAAGTATTCTGCTTGATTAAGAGAAACACCTTTGCCTGTGTCTAAAAAACGGTTTTGGATAAATTTCCCCCACGTTTTGTTATCAATTTTATTTAAAAACATGATGTCTCCAAACTTGTAAAAAGGCATTTCCGGATTAGAAAAAATATCAAGCAACATGTGTCGTTTGCTGCCATATAAGCCTGTTTTTCCAAAAATAAAAGGCAGTGTTTCCATATTATTTATTTTGTTGCAAAAATATTTTTTTTTCAACTTACAAAGTTATAAGTTACATTTTTGTAAGTTACATTTTTGTAAGTTTTATATTTTACTAAAAATCAGCGCACTATCGTTTCCGCCAAAGCCAAATGAGTTAGATAAGACATGTTGGATTTGAGATTTGAGATTTGAGACATCTGATATCTCACGTCTCATATCACTGTATGGAGCAAAGGGCAATTCGGGCATTTTCTCTGAAAAATTCAAATTAGCGGGAATAAAATTGTGTTGCAGTGCCAAAATGGAGATAATTGCCTCCACGCAGCCTGCCGCACTTGTAGTGTGTCCGGTAAAAGATTTGGTAGAGGAAACAGGTGGTATTTTATCGCCAAACAGTCGCACTATAGCTGTGCCTTCGCTCAAATCGTTATTTTCGGTGCCGGTACCGTGTGCATTGATATAGTCAATCTGTTCGGGGGTGAGTTGGGCGCGTTCGAGCGCTTTTTTCATGGCTAAATAGGCGCCCTCGCCATCCGGTGCAGAAGCGGTTTGGTGGTAGGCATCGCAGGTGTTAGCGTAGCCCGAAAGACAACAGAGTGATTTTAGGTTTACGATTTTAGAATTTATATTTGCGACAGTCTCATATCTCATATTAAATGTTTCTTCCCGTTCCATCACAATATAAGCAGCTCCTTCGCCGAGATTGATACCGGAACGCGTTGCATCAAACGGACGGCAGTGGTTTTGGTCGAGAATCATCAGAGAGTTAAAGCCATTTAGATGGAATTTGGTGATACATTCGCTGCCGCCTGCTACTACAATGTCTGCACGTCTGCTTTTAAGCAATTCTGCGCCGAGTATTATGGCGTTTGCTGCTGAACTGCAAGCTGTTGAAATAGTATCCACTTGCGAGAAGATACCAAAATAATCGGCAATCATTTCAGTGCAGGCTCCGCAGTCGTGGGTAGAGATATAGGCATTTTTCGTATCATTTTCAAGAAAATCCAAGTAGAACTGCTCACTCATGTCCATGCCGCCAACGGTGGTACCGGAGATGAAGGCTATTTTAGATTTTAGATTTGAGATTTGAGATTTACGATTTGAGATATCTGATGTCTCATATCTCATATCTAATAGTCTCATATCTAATAGTCCTGCGTTTTGTAGCGCTTCCTTTACTGCAAGCATACCCATGAGAGATGTTCGGATAGTGGGCTGGTTTTCAGTAAGGTTTAGTAAAGAGATCATCTCTTGGTCGGTCATTTTCACTTCGCCTACCGGAAATTTGGTGTGAGAGGTTTTTAGATAACGTAAAGGGGCAATGCCGCTACGATTGGTTTGCAATGCCTTCAAATTCTCCTCTATATTGTTGCCTAATGCCGACACGATACCCATTCCGGTGATAAGAATCTTACTCATAATTTATTTTTTGAATCTCCTTATTTCAAATTTTTCTGCGAAAGTATGTTTTATTTATAATAGTAGTAGTATATTTTAAAATCATCTTTATCCACAAAAATGCAATTAAAGGTATAACAACAACTATTAATTTATTGTATTTAAATGCACGAACAAAATCTAACTGTATGGATGCAATAATAGCTTTTGTTATACCACAACCATAGCATTCAATTCCAAACAAATTCCGAAATAAACAAATAGAATGTTTGCTTTCTAATACGTCTAATGATACCATAGATAATAGAAATGGCAACAAAAAAAGCGCACACAATTTGCATATTCGCAAAACTTTTTTAAGGCTTTTTATATGCATTGCCATTATTTACGATTCTTTCCGGTAAAATTAAGCCATCATTGTTACCTCAGTAAACTTTTTAAAGTTGTATTTTTGTGCTCTACTTTTTGCTGAAAAAATATCAATAAGCCACCAAATACCACAACCATAACAAGTGATTACTTTTACAATACCAAGACCAATATCATCTAACCAAAATCTTTCCCAACCGAGTAAAATTGCAATTATCAGAATTGTTGTGGGTTTTTGAAAGGTTGTGCCTTGAATTAAAAAAAACTTTGAGTCATCCATTTGCTCTAATTTTTGCTTAATTACCATCAAATCTTGTAGATTGAAATTTTCATTATTCAATCCAATAAACATGTCAACTTTCTGTTGTTCCATATATTAAAAATATTAAATTTTGCCTCCACTTTCGGCTATCGGCTTCTCCGTTTTTTTTATTGTAAATACTTTATTAACATACGCAAAATGGTTATCCGTATCAATCTGTGTATACTGTAGCTTTACTTGGTTCTATGAGCAGTAATATATTCTGCCATTAATTTTACCGATTGAAAAACCTCTTTTCCTTGCACCTGATCCGTTAATTTTATGCCATATACTTTTTCAAGTAACATGATTAATTCAAGCGCATCAATTGAATCCAATCCCAAGCCCTCGCCAAACAAAGGGGCATTATCATCAATGTCTTCCGGTTTTACATCTTCTAAAGTTAATACTTCGATGATTTCTTCTTTTAATTTTAAGATTAACTCTTCCATTTTTGTAAAAATTTGATATTTAATAATTTATTTTGATTTAATAAGCATAGAAAAAATTCTTGGTAATCCCCAAGTCAAAACGTCCGTTTGAGATGTATGAAGGAAATGAGTTTTTCAAGTAACATAGTTCAAAAGTTCCGGAAAGAATAACACGATTTACTTGGTCATCAATACTCAATAATTGAGCGCGTTTAAAATGCAGTTTTCCTTCAACAATATCAAGAATTGTTTCATTATCATCTTGCAAGATTTTTACGATACAATCTTGTTCCAACAAATCTATTTCCATTTTATGCAGTTGAAGCAGGTCTTGGTAATCATGAGTTTGCGGAAAAGGAAAAATAAACAGTAACGTCATCTCTTTGTCATTGCGAATGGTACCGTTTAACGAAAACTGCAATTGCTCATCTTTATATAATATTTTACAAGGCACAATCATATTCGATACAAGAAAATAGTCTCTTTCATATTCTGCGCCAAAGGTATTATAGCCCCACTCGGTATAAGCGGGCAAATTGTGGTCTTTTTCATCTGAAATAAAGATCGTGCTATCAAAAGGATCTTTTGAACACGATGCAAACAATATAATAATTAAAAGGATTAAGTGATTTTTTTTCATAGCTATTTCTTTTTTTCTGTTATTGTGTAATTTAATAGATGTTTGCGAAAAACAGGGATGTTGAGTGTCGTTCTAACTCCAAATGAGGGCCATGTATCCAAATTGACAAATGTATGAATATTGTTTTTCGTATAATTTATGGCAGGAAAAAACAGTTCAATATTTCCAAAGGGGTGGTTTGCTTTACCCAATTTCAAACCAATTCCTCCATAAAAAGACCCATAAAACAGATTAGGATCTCCTATATGTTTTAACACATTGTTATTGTATTTTTCCATTTCAGGATTATGAAATATAACGTTGTTAGATGATGCTACTAAAAAGTTAAAAGTGTTTCCTACAATAAAATAGACTCTTGCAAAAAAATCTTTTTCGGTAATAAAAAATCTCGCTTCAAGGGGTATGCCCAAATAATAATTTCTTTGAGATATACTGCTAATTTTAATATAATTTGCGCTTGTTTCTGTTTCGCTGACCTTCCAAAGGAAAAAATCTCTTTCGGCATTGAGTGCTGCTTTATAAAAACTAAAACGTAAGCCAGATGAGATGGCTATTCGTTTATGTAGCACATATTCAAGTTTTAACCCGAAAGCATAGGAAAAAAATTCAGGGTATTTATTAAAGCCGCAATGAAAATCATAATTCTGAGCAAAATAATAAGAACTACTTTCTCGAATCATTTCGAGCTTATTAATTTGTCCGGATAAATAATTGGCACCAACCTCAACTCCTAAGCGCAATCGAGGCATTGTTTGTGTAGTTTTTTCCTGTGCCATGATGGAAGTAACAAGCAGGGCACAAAAAATGCAAATAGATAGTTTTTTCATAATCATGTTGTTTTAATTATTGTACAGTTTTATTAATTGCTCTTCCGTGAACTCCATACCCTCTTCTCCGTTTTCTACCAACATCATTAATACTTCTCTTTTATTTTCAAAGTGTTCTATCCATGCAGCAAGAACAGCGTTAGTGCTTTTTTCTTGAAAACTATTCTTAACTGTCCCAACTATTTGGGTTGCATCAAAAAGTTTGCAAATATAGAAAAAAGTTTCACCGAAAATTTTGTTTCTAATTGCGATTTCTCCTGCAACAATATTGGGCAACGTGTAAACAAATAGCGAGGGCGAAGGGAAATAGTTCTCATTGTCGCGAATAGTTTCTTGATACTGAGTGTCAATATCTAATGATGAAGCGTGATTAAAGAAAGCCATAGCCATATTCTCACTATAGGTAAAGCGGTTTTCGTCGTCTTTAAAAATCAATTCTGAGGCTAAAAATCCTAATTTCGACAAGCCGTCCATTTTGAAAAACTTGGGGTAATCAATTTTTAGAGAACGGTACAGTTCGGTCATTTCTGCCGAATTTGTAAAAGAGAGTTTTATATGTTTTTTTATTTTCATTTTGATAGTAACTAATTATCCATTAACCAATCAATTGCATTTATTTGTTTAACTCCATTATGGCTTCCATTCTCATAGTCCATTGTAATAAGTAATCTTTCATTATAATCAGGAATTTTTGCAAATGGTGCCAATTCTCTAATGAGTGTTTTTTGCTCTTTTACTGTAGCTGCTACTTGAATATATTTTGTATAACCATTTTTCCCTCTTACTACAAAATCAACTTCAAGATTATCGGCTTTTCCGATCCATACTTGTTCGTTACGTCGCTGTAGTTCAAGGAATATCACATTTTCGAGCAAATGCCCCACATCTGCAGAGAATTCCTTTCCCAGTAAAGCAAATCGTAATCCCAAATCAACAAGGTAATATTTTTCTTGAGTTGCCAAATGCTGTTTTCCTTTTATGTCATAGCGGTTTACTTTGTAAAAAAGATATGCGCTAACTAACGTTTCAATATATTTTGAAACTGTTTTATTATCAATCTTTTTCCCGTTTGCAGTAAGAACCTTGGCGATATTTCCTGCTGATATGGCAGAACCAACACTGTCAATTAAAAAATGTACAACCTTCCTGTATGAATTTTCATAGTATATAGTATATCGTTTTAGGATGTCGTTTTCATATATATTTTGGAAAACAGTATTCAAATATTGGTATGTAAAGGTTTCATCTTCAAGCGCAAGCCCAATGGCTTCCGGAAATCCGCCTGTGCGAGTAAAATCGGCAAATGCTCTGTCGAGATTTGCTGATTTTCCGGTGTATTCCAAATATTCTGAAAATGAAAAAGGCAAAATATTGATTTCAAAAGCTCTGCCTGTTAGCAAGGTTGCTAATTCGCTTGACAAAAGATAGGCATTTGAACCTGTTACATATAAATCTATATTCGGGTTGACAAATAAACCTTCGAGAAGCTTTTCAAATTCGGGAATATTTTGAATTTCGTCAAGAAAAACATAATTCATTACATTTTTTTTCAGCAATCCTTTTATATAATCGTAGATCTCTTTCCAGTTTTTTTCAGCAAGAAAACGAAATTCTGGCGAATCCAAATTTATAGAAATGATAGATACAGCGGGGCTTTCTATTTTCAATAAATCTTGAAATTGTAACATGAGCGTTGATTTTCCGCAACGCCTTACCCCCGTAATTACTTTAATTAAATTTCTGTTTTTAAGTACAGAAAGCCTATCAAGTTCTTTTTTCCTTTGGATATTTTGCATACAATTAGCTTCATAAATTACGCGGCAAAGATAAATAAAATTCCTAAAACTTTTATATTTTTTATATTTTTAGGAATTTACTTTTCAAACAACAACGCTGCATTCACCCCTCCAAACCCCGACATCATTTTTATAAAATATTTTTTATCGGTTTTCAGATTCTCTTTACAAACATTCATTGTTAGTTGTTTTCCACCTCCTAGATCCCCCACCGGCGGGGGAGATTGTTCATTATTCATTATAAACTGTTCATTTTCTTCAAATCCAAACGTTTTCAAAACCAAACCTTCACTCAATGCTCGTATTGAGATAATAGATTCTACCACTCCGGCAGCACCTAAAGTATGACCGAAATAAGATTTTAGAGAATTGACGGGAATTTGCTGCAACCCGGCTCGAGCAATAGCGTACATTTCCATAGCATCGTTGTAGGGAGTTGCGGTGCCGTGGGCGTTGATGAAAGCGATTTGAGATTTGAGAATTGAGAATCGAGAATTGAGAATTGAGGATAATGCTCTAAAACTTCCTTCGCCCGTTCTTGATGGGGCGGAAATGTGCGTTGCATCATTTCTTATTACCCCCGCCACCAAACGAATATTATTCATTGTTAATTGTTCATTACAGAATATCATCGTCCCTGCCGCTTCTCCCAAATTTAACCCGCACCGGTTTTTGTCGAAGGGTTTGCAAAGTTCGGGTGAGAGCGCTTTAAACGACTTAAATCCTGAAATAATAAATTTTGACAGAAAATCCACGCCTACTACAACAGCATGGTCGTAATTTCCCGACTGCAGTTCTCTCATTGCCGCAATTTGCGCTGCCGCCCCCGAAATACAGGCAACGGAAACCACAATGGGAGTATTGGGATTTTTGAAAAATTTGGTAATCAGTTCGGCGGTATGCCATAAATAGAATTGAGAATTGAGAATTGAGAATTGAGATTTGAGACTTGAGATTTGAGATGTCTCATATCTCATATCTAATTGTCTCATATCTAATTGTCTCATATCCAATAAATCCACATTTCCTTTTGTGGTAGATAAGATGAATATTGTTCTTTCGCTCGACAGGTCAATTTGTGCTTCTTTGTTTGCATAAGTGACCGCCAAAATTGCCGTTTTTTCGAGATTTGTGTGGTCGTCATTCTTATTAGAGACGCAATGACAAGCAAACTCATCTTCCAATCTTTCTTTATCAATGAGCGAAGCCATAAACGGTTCGGACAAGTTAAAAACGCCTGCGTCATAATGTTTTATACCGGAAATGCCTTGTTTTACGGCATTGTAATTTTCATCTGTCGTAAACCCCAAAGAGGAAATAATCCCTGTACCTAATACCCTAACCATTAATTATTCATTAATCATTATTCATTAATCATTATTCATCAATCCATTCTTCCTTTTCCATTCTATAAAAAAATCCGGATTTGTCCATACTAATTGATACTGCTTGTCTAAGAAAACTTGAATGGAGTGACCGGTTGCAATAAGAGATCCCTCTTCAAAATCGAAAATCTCATAATCGAAAATGATTTTGGCGGCATCTGTGTTGCGAAAACGGATATCAATTTTAGCTTTTCGTCCGTAAATCAACGGTTTTTTGAAATTGAATCGTAGGTCAATTAGAGGTGCATAATAGCCATTTCCAAAAATATCGAGGTAGCCTAATCCATATTTTTCTCCAAATGCTTCACGTGCATCTTCAAAATAAAGTGCATAAGCGCCATGCCACACAATATTCATAGAGTCCACTTCGCAGAAGCGGATACTAATCTCTTTCGAAGCGCTCAATTCTCTGGTTTGTTCCCTTTTATTACGCATTTGTATAACTGTCAATATCGGTAATGGCAATCTTCATATCGCAAGATGTAATCAGCTGGCTACCAACTTCCACCTTTGCGCTTACAAGAGTTACCGTAAAAACCTCATTTGTAATTTCTATAGTTGTTTTTAGCGTTTCACCTACTTTTGGAAGCTTATGGACTACTAAATTATTTATAGCACCAATGAATCCTATTTTTACATTATCAAAAAGAATATATTTATTGAAATATCCTAACCGAAGTGCACAGGTTTGCGCAATATTTTCTATTATTCCGGGCTCTGTAAAAAACCCGCTTTCAGTAAAAATGTTATTTTCAACAACTTTCATAGTTGAAATAGTCTCAACGTGATCAAGATGCTTTAATCTGTCCACCATAATAAATGGTTGGCGTTGAGGCAAAAGTTCTTCTATGTTTATTTTTTCAAAATCCATTTTTATTTTTTCTTGCAAGTAATTATTGAATGTCCTTTACCAATTCCATCTTTGATTGTTTCAATTTGCAAGCCTGCTGCTTCAATGCAACGAACCATATCATCGGAATGATAGGTTTTGCCGTTTCCGCTGGCTAAAGCTGTAAAATAGATACTAAATTGCGCCATTATGTATGATGCTGTTTCAAAACGTTGTCTATCCCAAAACGTTTGCATAATGTAAAGTTTTGTATCATTACTCATTGATTCTGCTGCTCTTGTAAGAATGCTGGTAGTTTCATCTTCTGAAAAGCAGTCAAAAATTTGACTTATCCAAATTGCCTCAAAGCCTGATGGGATTTGCGCTTGTTGGTCAAGCAGATTACAGTTATATCCCAAAATACGGTCTGCACCATTTTTGCCTTCCTTATATTGTTTCATAAGTTCAAGTTGTTGTGGAAGATCCAAAATGGTAATCTGCACGTCAAAGTTATAATCTACGCAACGCAATGCCCAGCGGCCGGTATTTCCACCTATATCTAGTATCATTTTGGGTTTGTTTTCAAAGACGATGGGTAATGCTTCGTCAAACGATTGGTCGCTGTAATAATGATCAAATCCGAACCAACTATTCCGTATATTTTCAGGTAGTTGAGAGAGACCCTCATAAATTGTGCTCCAATCTCCAAGAACCCTTAGTCCTTCTGGTTTGCCGTTTAATAATGCCTCTTCCAAATAAAATAAGCCGAGATAATTGACATCGTGAATAAAATCCATATCTGCTTTCACGAGTGGGTCATTAAGCAAAAACCAACCTGCTTTAGAGCAGATAAATTTTTCATTACTATATAGAACCGTACCAATGGTTAACGATGAGGTTAACAATTGCTGGCAAGCGTGTTTCGACAACTTTGTTTTTTCGGTAACTTCATCTAAAGTCAAACCTTTTTTAGAATCAATGAGCATTTGTAGAATGCCAAATTTTTTCATCAGGCGAGATACCTGAAAAATGATTGGACCAAATGAAATTTCGTGTGCCAATCGTTGTGCCTCTAAAGCTGATAATCTTTCTTTAGTGTACCTTTCTTGTAAAGCGGGAAATAAATTCATAATTATTTTTTTAGTTTTTCCAAAATTCATAAAAGTTAAACCATTGTTCGGGGTATTTACGTACTACGGTTTCCAATTCTTCAGCAAATTTTTGTGCCAAAAGTTCTGCTTTCTCTCGTTTTGATATTTTTATAGAATTATCTAAAGCTATCATTTTCACATACACCGTATAATCTTTCACACTATCTTTCATTACAAAAGAAGTAATTATAGGTACATTAAAATGTGCAGCCAGTAGAAAAGTGCCCATAGGAAACTCTGCTTTTCCGGACAAGAAATCACAGGCAACACTTTTAGTACTTCCAAAGTTTCTATCACCTGCTACACAGACAATTTCGCCGGCAGATAATGCTTCATTGATGGCGTAAATATGAGAAAGATCTTTGGAAACATGAATAAGATTAAAATGACTTGCATTAAAAGCTTTTCTTCTATTATTCATTATTTCTTTTGTATCATCTCCAAATATTACTGCATTAACA
>Ga0123353_10009893_pt1 | contig 13225 bp, 9 predicted proteins | sample TergutLab28metaG_3_FD_92763 | JGI IMG/M metagenome (GOLD analysis project Ga0123353, IMG submission 92763) | Labiotermes labralis P3 segment gut microbial communities from Petit-Saut dam, French Guiana - Lab288 P3 | ecosystem: Host-associated > Arthropoda: Insects > Digestive system > Gut ...
ATTTCAACAAACTCAACATGTTTCGGGCGATAATTTCGCCCATCCTCAGGAGTACTAGACTGTGTTTACAGCTTGTGGTAAAAAGCGCCGACGATGCTGCCTGCAGGCAGTGCTGCTGAGGATGGGCGAAATTATCGCCCGAAACATGTTGAGTTGATTGAAATTATTAATAAAATTATTATTTTTGCATCTAGTTGGCTGTTTATATTATTGTATCAATGAAGCACGGCCACACAAACGTCAAAGTATACACAAGAATACGTTCATACGAGTTTTTTTTTTTAAGAATTTAAAACTTGTTCTCTTTCTGTAAGGAAGACAAAAGACTAAGGATGTCAGAGGATAAGGTGCTGAGCGGAAAGAAAGGAAACAGAGACACGCAAACATATGTAGCTTAATAATTTGCAAAATTCGTCAACTGTTAAACCTAATATTACTGAAATCGACCAAGAACGGAGCACGTAGAACGCACTGGGCGGATGAGAAATGTAAGTAAGCAACGGCATGGAAGTTACAGGCATACTTGAACGAATGTATGAAATTTCATATTAATCTTCATACTTTCTTAAAAATAAAATAAAATAATCATTACATATAATGATCGAGTTACTCGCATCAGCTCTCAGACACACAGTGTTTCCCTCAGTAAGACCAATCGGTGACATCTGTATGGGGAAATATTTGCTGTTTATAGCAGGTTCATGCGTAAGACATGAATACATACACCGTGCGGGCAAACTGCAGAAATTCAATGTTAAACCTGACGTTATGTATACTAACCAAAGGGCTTTAAAGTTGGGTTGAATCGATGTTCCCTCAATGGCGGACTCTTGTGAAGAAAGTGATGAGCCTTCTGGTTAGGTAGAAGCTGAGAACTTGACCCAGTCATCGATTGTCAAAAGGGGTTGGAAGACTAAGCATGAGATGAGAAGATAAGATTAACATGGACAAAGGGCGACAGACTGTAAAGATGGCAGATCGATGAATTAGCTCAGGATCTTCTTAAATAGTTGGGCTTGGCATTAGCAGGGTTGAATATGGGGCTTCTAGAACCACGGTTGAAGTGTAGTGGCAATAACGCACCACCAGCGGAGGGAAATCTTTAAAGCCAAGGGATTACTTTAGGGACCACCGGGGTTAACATGCATTCTGCGTTCAGCCCACGTTGTGCATTGTTATGTTTTGTACGGTTCTCAGAAAAATCAGTGATTATTTCCCTACAGAGTATTAAATTATATAAAATTTAACCGAGAGACAAATTGTTTACTGCACCTTAGGAAATGAATCTGTCAATATATTGGCAGTAAATCTTGGTTCCTCTGGTTAATTTCTTTAATCGATGTCCTACGGCTTTAGACAGCCCGACTGAATTGTAGATCATTGCGTACTTGTAACTGGATATTAGACAGTCTAACAGACATTCTTACAAAGGAGCTTCGACATTTATGTTTTCATCATCACTGTCTCCCGCACAATTTGTGGTTCTCTCAGATTCTTTTTTTTTTTTGCGTGGTTTAGTCTCTCCACCGTATTCACAAACCATGTTATATTGCTAGGTTCCCATATGATATATGCACACATTACCGAACAATACACATACAACAGACAAGCGTATATACAGCGTATATACAGCGTAAATACGAGTATATACATATACCAGGTCACAGTGGAAACCTACCAGTACAACACGATTTGTAAATACAATGAACAGACTACACCATGCAAGAATGTGAACCTATGAAAACTACAAAGTTTGCAGGAGTCAGTGATGATGTCAAAACCCAAACATGGAAACGCGTTTGTCACAAGCAAAAGAACAAAAGTAAACGAAAACTGTTGGATTCTTCAACATTTAGTTACTAAGTTAATCCATACTACTTGCTGCACTTGAATTTTTTACTGTACTTGCAAGGGTATACTTCTACTACTACTACTATTGTTGCTAGAACCACAACAACAACAACAACAACTACTACTACTACTACTACTACTACTACTAGTACTACTACTACTACTACTACTACTATTACTAGCTGTAGTACTAGGAGGAAAAAGAGGAGGAGGGGGAAGAGCAGCTCAAGGAACGGTTTGTATAGATGAAGAACAGACTATCGCTTATCTCCAGCATCACATTATACTGTCTGCAAGAAAATTCATACAGAAGTAAAGAAATGGCTTGAGGACGAAGACGAAAACTCGCTTCTCTAAAGAACAGAAAGTAAGGAAAATGAAAAAGATGTAAGGGAGATAGATGCAGGTACGTAATTGAAGGAAGGAGCTTGGAAGTGATGGTACAGTCTGCACTGTGGTGTACAGCCTAGTCATGTGACAGTATACCAACAAAAAAATCCCAAACGAAGTGGACTGTCATGCATATCAAAGAAAGTATCATTGTGACATGTAGCCGGAAATGATAACTTTACAATAAAACAAGACTGTGCGCGGTTGCCCAATTCCTCCCATTATAAATGTGTTTCTATTCGTGAGGAAACACCGTGCCTGAGCACCAAGGGTCGCAGTGAACCGCTCTGAATCTAAATTTCGTTTGTCTGGAAAACGAAACCTCAATGCTTCTACAGCGGTAAAGATGGTTTCACTTAAGAACAAAGAAAAGTTCTGGGAAGAACTGAACTTCAAATACATCAATCTATAGGCCTGTAACGAATTACAGACCTCTTCACTACAAGATTTTCCCCATTCTGCCCTCGAGTAATCCGGATTTCCACAGCTGTGCAGCTGTTAACTTAATTTTGGTATTTACCTTAACACCCATATTTTAGACACTTTCTAAGCTGGAATCATGCAATACAGAGTGGCGCAGAGCCGACTGGCAATTTTTACACTCGATAATATTTACACGACAAGAAAGGAATAAATAAAATTCACCAGTTGTATGTAAGAAGCACGCATTTTATTATTCATGTATTATTTTTGATGGATAATATCTTGCAGATGGCCTCCGTTACTTGCAGCACATGGTCTTAAGCGATTCACAAAACTGTTGAAACTCGGCGCCATAGCTCTTGATTTGTGGTTGAAAGTTCATCCCGAAGAGTTCTTGCATTGTGTGTGGGCGATTCATATATGATATGTACATTTTATCAAGTATCCCCATAGGAAGAAATTCGGAGAAAGTACAGGTCATGGGATACCCGAAACATAAAAATGCTTCTGGTCGCACATAAACACGCTGAACTTTCCAGTGACCCACTGTAAATGAGTAAGTTCTGAAATGTTATATTTCTCAGTGTGAAAACTCTGCGCCCTACCAACCTCATAGGGCACATGTAAGTTCTGAAATGTGTTAGTCAAGTCTGCGCCGCCCTCTACAAAGCATGATGAGCAAATGAACATATTTGCAAAACATTAATGAAGGAAATATTATTAAATAAATCGATTGTTTAAAGCCTGCAGCAACTTTACGAACTTAAAGATAAGTTTCGTTGGTAGTATTGTCCACCCTTCCACGCCTAGATATCATAACTGATGCTGTCCTATTTCGGATTTTCAGACTAAAAGTGTGTATATATATATCCACTCACCTTCTGTATACGTGCTACATGTCCCGCCCAATTATCACCACGTGACCGTCACAGCTGTCGCACAACTAAATTCCACCAACCGTCGCGTCTGGTCTTTGATCTTACGACTCCTCTAGTTGTAGAAACGTAACGGTACGCGCACCCTCGACCACGTCGAAAGGTAGGCACTTTTCGCAAGAATGGGAATATTTGTACCGAGTACAATCAGCCATCAGATTTAGGACGCACGATCTGCCTTCAGTTCATTGCAGGTTGCTGATTAGTGGGTGCAGTCAGCATCTAGGAAGAAGAAATACTGACAGCTGAAGGTGAAGAAAAGAAGAAATAGGATGACGATTCTGGTTGCAACATATCTGCGAGAAAAGAATGAGACATGGGGAATTTCATTTTTTATGTCCAGATGTATCAGCACAGAAGGCATACAAAAATTTCATTGTTTTCGGATGACTTGGGGAACTTTAAGTGCTGTCTCTCCGGTATAATGTTGGACTTAACTTGCAGAGGCCGCAACCTACACAATACTTGACAAACACAAGAGACGTACATCTATTCCCTCAGTGGGATTCGAAATCGCAATCCCAGCAATCAAGCGACCTTAGACGTACGCCTTAGACCGCACAGCCAATGGGACTGGCAATGATTATTTTGTCTTGCTTTTGGGTTCAGTATTCCTTTCTAAACAAAGAATACACAATCGCACGACAATGAATGAACACCGCGTGTGTGTGTTTGTGTGTGTGTGTATATATATATATATATATATATATATATATATATATATATCGCGATACATCGAAATTTTTAACGGTTACTCCTGGCATGCACCAAAAACTTGGACAGAGGGAGTGGAATAGGCTACGAAAGCGAATATACGAATACGAAGGGAAAGTAAAGCCAATAAATATGACGGACGACTATCCTGCACGAGAAGAATCGTTCCCAGTAGCATTACGGTCCACTTTCCATTACTTCGCCTATCAACTATCATACTATTATCATTTTTCATATAAATTTCATCTCAGTCAACGTCATTCATTCAGAATTACAACACTTCGAACGTTCTGTTTACACAGAGTTACACGACAGCGTGTTATACACATATCGTTTTTACTCCAACAAAAAAGGGGCTTGGAATCGACTCTCTCCTGTTACATTTGGTCACAAAATGAAATTCATTACGTATGTTGCTATCTACAACATGAAACTAGATTATGGCTTATTAACATAATGGCAGAAGATGTTTAGCGCGTTGCACGAGGACTAAAGAACTGTGCAAAGATAAAACTCTCGCTGTGCAATCCATAAAGTCATGTGCGAGTGGAGGTATAGCTCCATTCATTCATAACATCTGTTCTAGATAGAACTGAGTGGTAAGGTTCATGTCCTGGCCTATTTGTCCCGGGGGTAAAGCCAATGCCCACCCCTGGGTGGATTCCACTAAAGGTCTGTACGCTTTGGATAGGAGAAGTATCTTTTGCTCTACCACAAATCGCACCAGGAATCTTAGATGTTTTACCGTCTACATTACGCCGGCTCCTTATGAGAAATATATAAAAAATCTTAGTCGGAACAAATAAAGAACAACACCCTCTAGACCATATAGACATAAACGAAAGGATATCGTAGAGAATAACAGATCAGTGTTCACCTTACGATCCGGTGGCCATGTATCCCAGAGCGTAACTCTGTTCGTACAACTAGGTGTAGACTGTGAGAGGTACAGTCAAAATAAGTCACTTAAGTCGAGCAGGTTAATGTAGCGACAAGCTACATACGTGTGCTCTGACGTCATTACTTCGAATTTATATGTGTACATACTAGCTATTTTGTATTTCGTGATATTCTTGTCTCTTCACCCGCAAGTCAAAATCACCTATTTAAAATACGCCACAACCGACTCCTTTAAAACCCTTACCCAAAAACAATTCAAGACCATCTTCTCAACTAATTCCATACTTCCGTTTCTACACCTGAAACTACACGGTTAACTGACCTAAGACACGTCGGAATTACTCATGTGTGTTTACTCAACAAGAGACAGAGATCCATGCCTTCAGCGGGATTCGAACCCACAATCCCAACAAACGAGCGGCCTTAAGACCCACGCATTAGACAGCGCGGCCACCGGTATCGGCAATCACAACTCTTACTTGCTTAAAATTCATGTTAATATTGTGTAAGAGAAATTTCCTTTTAGAGTTGCTACTGTTCGTTATTAACCGTCTGTGTATTCCCCCTTTATTGATAAATCTAATTAAGCAAAGATGTAGTCCAAACTCTCCAACTTTCTTGTAAGCAAAAGTATCAGTATCAATAACGAATGCAGTAACACGAGTGGCTCTGTCGCGTGCGCGAATTCTGTGACGTGCTGAAAGTCAAGAAACGGCGGTACGAAACGTCGAAAAGTCGAGAATCAATCAGCCCGCTAAGCAGCCTAACAACCCAGAAGATCAGAATCCTCAAGTTCAGCGATATTCAAACCTCAGACCTCAAACCTCGCAAACAGAAGCAAGTTGTTACATTTATCATGAAATGTTCTGTCTGGCTAACCACACTACATGTTTCTTTCGATTGTTTTGTTCTGTTATTTACCGAAAGCACCAGTGGTCCTCATAGCTTCAGTAGTTTCAGGCTTCAACGACCTGTAGTGAACACTTGCCGCTCACTGTGTAACAAGAATGACATAGCCAGCCATTTGCAGTTACAGACGTACTTTACACAGATGATAACGAGAAAGTCCAATAATACACGCACATTGCACGGCGTAAACAGCCAAAATACGGCCATCATTTGAACAAAACTGAAGAATGAAACAGGCTTCCACCACGGTGTATATGAGATCTTTGCTCGCCTGGGATAGTACAAAGCGTTGATTTGTATCTAGTTACCGAAGTGTCGGGACAACCTATCTGCCCTATCTTCAAGGGTAAAGCAGTCTATGACTTGACTTTTAGGCTGATTGGCCAAGAGAATGTCCATAAATGTGCGTAATTACCAATAAACACTGCATTACATCACAGACGAGCGCAGATTTCAGACTAGTAGAAGTCAGGGACATACAGATTTACCCTTAGAACTTGACACAGATGTGTACCATGTATGGGATCTGTACCGCTTTGCATCTTGTCTCCGTCTGTTAATGTGTTCTGAAATCCTATCTTCGAAAACAACACTGCGGCCAGTCAAGATAACTTCTGACGTGAAAAAATTACTTTCGCTCTCAAATTCCATGCAACAGAGTTGTTCTTTAGATAAGATCAGTCGCTCAATCCACCATAAATTTCCCGCTATTTATTGCAGTCGCGTATGCACGAGCCTCGATTTCATCTTCAGCCAGTTTATTCCAACTAACAAATTTATTTAAGGTCCACTTTAATATTACCCTCCTATCTAACATTTCCTCATTCTTCATGCATGCTGCAGGCCACATAAAACTTATCCTACTTCATTTAGCCAGCCAAATGAAAAGAACCCTGAAATTTTTTCAAGTGAAACACCTGCATTTTTGTGGAAAATTGAATACAACACGGTAATTACGTGAAATGTGTTTTTGGTTCGAGAATGATTGCCAGAGTACTGTGAAACGTAATACAACGACCAACAGATATATGCAAGGGAGCTGCATTTTTAAATTTCTTCTGCCTATACAATAGGCAATCTGCTGGTTTCTCCGACCTCCATACCATTAAATTCTCCTGTGAATACTACTTTGAACTTAGATAAAATTTACAGGTTTCCTCCTTCCGTAATTTTTCCTACTTCGCTAACGTTTACAAAGAGGGGAATACGCACAAAACAGCAGACAAGTTTTGATAATTTCTTTTTAGAGTACGGATCAACGTGAGGGAACGGAGAAAACCATATTTAGCATCCTGTTTGACGTCAATCAACTAATGAATCACTGAAAGCACGCATGCGAAATTTTGTATGGAGACAGATTATAACAACTTCTGTAGTTTCTGTATGAAACATTGCTTAAATGTCATCAGTCACAAGTATGAAGATGTTGATAATTTGGGCGGTTACACGCGATAAACTGGGCGCAAACGGAACGTGTACTAACGGAAATCAAGCACACAAAAAGAAGAGTAATTAGTAGCTACACTTGTCAATCTACAGTTTTACCAGGCCCACCTCGAAGCAAAGTACCTTCTTCCAGAATTATTTTCAAAACTACCACTACGCAATATAGGCTGATTCACATTAAAACAAAATAATTCGGCAGGAGGTAACCTAAAATCATAAGTAAATATTAATGCCCCTCCATATAACTTCGGCCCAAAACGACCCAACTTCCTTATTTCTCTTTGCTACCAGGGATCTTGCAGTGCATATGGATGTGTAGAGCGTATTCGAAATACACTTTTCAAACTACGTTGCCTTGACAACAAACAACTTCATCCAAGTCTAATTTCTTTTGTTTGCTGCGAAACAAAGGCAGCGGTTAGTGTTGGAGCGAGACAACACGGCGTAAATTTATCGTAAGAAAATGAAAAGAAACAAAGAACTCGTTAGACATTAGAAAGACAGGAAAGAAAAAGAAGCAAGCCATAATGTTCTGAAAGATCCCGCAGTTTTAAAAACTTTCAGGTCAACGTGTTTTTTTACTCTATTCTTCGAGACAAAACTTCAAGTAATGTTCGTACTTGCTAGACAATAGTTTCAAAAGAATAACTTTCTGAGTTTTGTGAGGTTCCAGTCTTTTGGGAAGTCTTGTACCTGTTGTATAGCTTGTTCCTAAAACATGTACACTAAAATTAATTAATTAGTAAACTACCATCACACATAACTACATATTGTGTAAAGAAAATCTACCTTTTCGGTCCTACGGACCATCAATAAGCTACACAACTAGTCTGATGAAGGTTTGGTAGGACCGAAACATGGAATATATAATTCCGTTTAATTGGGGTTCACTATTTAATTAATTAATTCATTCATAATTTAAATAGAAATAGATACCCAAAAAGTTACATATAAACTAAAATAACAACATAATGACGACCGGAAGGAGTCTAAGAAAAATTTGTCGTGGGGTCTCGATGATTTTGCGTATTTATAAGCAGTTTATTTAAATATGACATCAGTAACTCACAGTTATATAAGTTAACATGACACAATTTATAAACATTTAAAAATATTCAGCTCATAGGCAGAAGTGCTGGAAACATTTTTTGTCAAAATATTCCATACAAATTTCTAATTACATTACAACATGATCTGCATCAGGAACATGGCAATTTTTAAAATTCCTTCTTTAAAAATAATGCTATCTCATTCCTTTGTCGACCGTTATATTGGACATTATTTTCTTCAAAGCGTTTTTAAATTGTAGTACCTGATGATGGCCATGCAGGCCGAAACATGTTGTACTAAATACAGATTAGCTATAAAATTTGAGTCGTTAATGACCTGCGTATATTTTATTCCATTCAATAATAGTGAAATATGAACTGAAAAACATGTTATCAAAAACTGTGGATCCTGTTTTATTTTACAACGCTGTGAATATCTGAGACTGTTAGCATCGATGTTAGGTGTGAGATTAATACGAAAGAACTTGAAGGGACGCCGATGTGGCTTATTCGAAGCATTATGTGACATTTGCCTGCCGTCTGCAGTAATCCACGGGTGACATCAGTTAGGATAACAGGTGAAGCGACCGGGATTAAAACAGGACGCCTTCCGTAACACAGTCTAATACGTTATCACTGCACCAAACTGCTCGGTTCAAATGAAGAGATCGTGGCCCAGTATAAATTAGTATCCCAGCACTTTCGAAGTAAGCGAGGAAACACACAACAAATTCTTAACCCCAGACAGGGTAGTCGGTGTCTCGGCCGAGATTATAACCTTCTCCCACCTTAATATAAGTTACAAGTAACACGGCTGAAGTCAGAAACCTTTTACTTCAGATGCTGCAGTTCAACCAAATGACCAAAACATTGCACATGTTATTCTAAACCAAAGGCCAGCGTTCACGTCAGCCCGAACCTAGGTCACTTCGTGGTCCGGTTGAGCCCAGTCCACAAGCCCACATGCTATTTCTTAAAGAAAAATTTCAGTCCACTGTATCTTGTCACAGAGTACGAATGATTTATAGTATAGGAAGCCTGCATCCGACAGTAAATTAAGGAACGTAGAAACTCTTCTCCGAAATAAAGTAAAGTGAATTGCTAAGAAAACACGGACTCCAAATTACCGGGGATGTAGGCTTCCCATGCGAAAATACTTACGTCACGGCTGCCGTATTCAAGGACGCAATAAAATGGACAGTCTTGATGATACTCGTACCTGAACCAAAGCGTCCAAATAGCATAATTAGCAACTCGCACACTCCTATTCTTCACGTAATATTACTACGGTAACCAGATGAACAGGATTTGCAGCCCGCGTGAAAGACAGGAAAAATACTCGCGGAATTTTAACTGAGACAACCTGAAGAGAAAAGACAAGCTGGCAGCCTCAGGCCTAGATGGGATAATAATATTAAACTTGATCTTCAAGTAACATCGTGTAATGGTGCAAGGTGTGCGAGAAGAGGATTAAATAAATTAAAATTTCTTGATCACTAGAGATATTGTCATCTTTTCAATAAGAAATCTGTTCCATCGAATCAGCTTTAGCTGCTCGATAAATGAAAACAAATATGCACTCAACGAGAGAGTGCCAGTGTAAATAGCATACTCGCATTCTGTTTTGTTTGTTTAGCGCTTGTAAAGATTGTATCAATTCCACAACATGATGTGCTCTGACGTAGAAGCGCATCGATCAATGCCACTTTGGCCACCATTCTCGGTGGACATGTACACGGACGTAATAGATGCTAACCTCAGAACAAATGTATCATTTTAAAACGTAAACTCATTTTGCGCCGGTAAAGGGATGAGATTTATTCAGTTCTTCACAAACTTTCAATAATGCAAAACTGTCTAGCTGAAATATACACTTAAAAATAACAGAGAAAAAACAGCATTCACAGCTTTATTTAGTAGCACTTTACCCTATTATACTGCGACATGTTAAGACTTTTATCAAAAGCCATAATCAGGTATATATAAAATACTTGCAGAAAGAATGCCTACATAAAACGCAATAATTTTTTGTGTTGTAAAAAAAAATTTTTTCTGTTGTGTACTGACATTTTTTTTTGTGTGTGTATTTCATAGATGCCTAACGATGGTTTGGATAGAAGCCGAAATATGTCGCAATATCAATATAATATACAGAAGAACACTTATAAATATGGTTGTGATTGTTCCTTTCCCCCTATTTTTAACACGTCCGTCACAGCGAGATGCCACAAGTACCGAAAACATATAATGATAGCGGAACAGTCCCAAACGCAATATTTTGCGTCCCTGCATAAAGGGCAGCTTTAAAATTGGCATTTTTTGTCAGATATTCTTAGGAAAAGCGAATCAGACAAAAATATTTACGACATATGTAGCCCGTGCAATAGAGACGAGGAGATTTACAAATTAAATTATTAACTGGAATACCTTATGGAAAGAGTTTAGTTGCAAGACCTAAACGTGAATGTCACGGTAAAGTGTAGATTAAATTTAATGGAGAATGGCGTGCACTGGATCAGGATACGGCCGAGCGGCGGTCTCACCTAAGCAACGTAACGAACCTTAGCGTTCCATAAAACGCATGGCTTTTTTTTTAAGATCTTAGCAACTAACACCTTATAAGGAAATATTCTATTCCATAAAATTAGTGAAATAAATAATCCAGCTACAAGTATAAGGGTCTTCAATATATTATAGCTTTTCTCATTTTTAAGTTTCTTGGAGAAGTCTGAACACAATAAATGAAGTAGCACCTGTAGCAACATAATCGCTTTCCGTCGATAAACACCCATTATTGCTTCTAATCAGTTTCGTTTTTCAGCACAACTTATATACCATCAACACGCTATCACATAAAATTATGACGAAATATTTTCTTATTAAACGTAAGTATAGCATTTTAAAACTCCACCTATACCTACACTCCTCCAATATGCCATCAAGGTGTGTGCTGGAATAACCTCACTTTTTCAATATTTCTCTTTCGCCTTTAAGCGGACTCGTCCATATGAATGTAACGTACGAATTACGTAGGGTGGATAATATCCTATATCGAAAATTACATTGTTTATTTATTTTGTATTAATATAATATATGATCAAGTTTAACTTGCTGTCTTCTGTGACTTCACATTCTGTCTGCTGAATTAGTAATAGGTTCACCTTAATTTTAAGCCTACAGGTCATAAGTCCCTGAATTTGGAATCGTAATTCTTAACGTACCGACATTTATGTGAAAAGCAAACTGCATAAAATTGTCATATTGTACTTACTATAGCGAATTAAAGCACAACACATTTTCGTCCTCATTACACGAATTTCTGTAAAAGTCTGACAGTGGCACATGGCTCGTGTCGAAACGTGTGGCACATGGCGCGTGTCGAAACGAGTGGCACATGGCCCGTGTCGAAACGTGTGGCACATGGCTCGTGTCGAAACGTGTGGCACATGGCTCGTGTCGAAACGAGTGGCACATGGCTCGTGTCGAAACGTGTGACACATGGCTCGTGTCGAAACGTGTGGCACAAGGCTCGTGTCGAAAGAAGTGGCACATGGCTCGTGTCGAAACGTGTGGCACATGGCTCGTGTCGAAACGTGTGGCACATGGCCCGTGTCGAAACTTGTAACCAGTTGTATACGAAATAAAAAGAAGCTGTAGATGGAAAACAAGTAATTATTACAGTGACGAAGGACGAAATGGTGAGCCACAAATGAAACAAATATTTGCCCCAGCGTCTCATATTTACAACACCTATCACCATTCAAATAATAAGTCTGACGCCATATTCCCTAGAATTTAAGTTTGTTTTTATCAACACAATGTCTCTCTCTTACATTGTGCTACCTTCCGTGCATCCATTGAGAGGTGCACCGCTGTTCCTTACCTTGATTGTGAAGTTTAGTCAAGAAGCATGTAGATTATTAATCCCACATACAGGCAAGCACAAGTACTGTAAGAAGGGCTTCTTAAAGATGGGCAATATAACGTAAGAGCAAATGCATCATTTCAGTGGGCTGCGGTTTGGTTGAAAATAACACTGGTGTAGCTAGCGGCTACAGACACCCACGTATTACACCGTGCGGTCGCATTACGTGTGAAGGATACGTTCCTGAATATATCGCATAATTCAAGACTAATATTTCCATAGTAATATATATTAAGTTGGGTGTGTTCCAGGAGTACACGAATCTAAAACCTTTGTATGAATAGCATATTACTGTCAATAAATGTAATTTCAAATATACTTAGCAACAAAAAAATACAATGTAATAATTCAGATTATTTCGGATTTTCCCATCAATTTGGACTCTATCAGTACTTTTGTTTTGTACTGCACTTTTTCAAATTAGCACAAAGTGCGAGGGCACTGTATACCGTGTGTGTTTTCTTATAATAAAACCAAATAGATGCACTAATTTCTCAAATTTATTTTTGGAATAAAACTCTACATGTTTCGGACAGTTCCTCTGTCCATAATCAGGAGTTTTTCACTTTACACACAGCAATGGTATATGTCATACAGGTTTGCTTGTGAGCAAGCTGTCAGCAAACCTGTATGACATATACCATTGCTGTTTGTACAGTGAAAAACTCCTGATTATGGACAGA
>Ga0123353_10009894_pt1 | contig 13225 bp, 6 predicted proteins | sample TergutLab28metaG_3_FD_92763 | JGI IMG/M metagenome (GOLD analysis project Ga0123353, IMG submission 92763) | Labiotermes labralis P3 segment gut microbial communities from Petit-Saut dam, French Guiana - Lab288 P3 | ecosystem: Host-associated > Arthropoda: Insects > Digestive system > Gut ...
CACCGGCCGGCCACCTACAGAGTGTGATGATACCAGATGCTGTATAATACAATTTTGACCTCCTGATGATGAGTACAAAAGTGCTCGAAACATGTAGAGGCATATAAAACAAGAATTTGTGCAGTACGTTGGTCAGTTACTGAGATTGTACTGAGATGCACGGTCAGAAAAACATAAAAAAAAATTATATTTTTGAAAATTATTTTTTAACGAAAACAAGAACGACAAATAAATGACTGTTCTTGTTCAGTACTACAATAGGTTGTATGTAACATGAAGAGCAAGTTGGTTGCATTTTTCCTTTTCCTATTCCCTTTCATTTCTGTCATACTTATTTTAATTTTCCTTGAGAAGTTTGTAATACGTGCATTGTGTCCCGAGGAGTGCGATTAGGTTTAGGGGAATGGTTTGCGGAGATGTGCACTGTTAGCTAATGATGGCATGACATTCCACAAGAATTGCCGAGTGTCGTGTTTACCTACCTTGAAAGCTCCACTGCGGATATTGAAACGTACGACATATGGTGATGACGCATGCAGGCGACACATCAATCAAACGCCACGAGAAAAGTTGCGCCGCGCGTTACGTAAGCTTTATGCTGGCCGGAACTTTCTACTACACTGGCGTCTGTTAGTACAGGCACAGCAGGTGCTCTGAGTGATACATTGATCTGGCCGAGGTAAAAGAGATTTGAGGAAGCGCCGCGTTATAACCAGTGAAAGTAGCACAAGAATCTGTAATAAGACACGGCAAATTACGTGCTAATAAGAACATATATATTAGCTTCTCGTGTTGTGTAAGACAGTCTCGTCTTGTAAAAATAGACCCATTGACCTTTATTCTGGGCGAAGCACTGTGTAGAATGGTGAATATAGACAGCGTTTAGAAGGGATGAACTAACCGTTGTCGGAGTAGGATACGGTATCCTCGTTCGGAGCGCGGTTTTGCCGGGCACGCTTTCGACTGCACGCATTTCAGAATAATTTAGTTAGCGTCTATTCGTGCTCTAGTCTCTCTTACGACAGGTCCATAGCCCCTTCCGAAGCCAGTTCTCCACAGAGTGCGATCTAGTGTTTCCTGTTTCAGTTTCCAGTGTCCTGTGTTTTCCTTCAGGCCATTCAGTAACTGCGTACTTGGAAAATTGTATGTAGTCAAACACAACTGTGTCACATGAGGTGTATTTTAATGACTATATAATGGACAACTACATGTTTCGGCCTGTACTGGCCATCTCTACACCACGTGCGCGTGCATGCTTACAGTAATATCTTAAGTTCCCCTAAGACAACCTGAAGAGGGCCAGTACAGGCCGAAACATGTAGTTGTCCATTATATAGTCATTAAATACACCTCATGTGACACAGTTGTGTTTGACTATATACAGTTTTCCAAGTTTCACACACACAACGGGGATGACGCACTTCCTAGATTTAACTACGTACGTCTTCTTCTTTATCATCCAGCCACTTCTGTACTTCCCTCTGTCTTTTCTTCAATAACGTGATTCAGAAGGCAGTTCCTAGGCAAGATATGACTAATCCTGTTAGTCTTCCTTCTTTTTGTGGTTTGTAGGATATTCCTCTTCTCATGGACTGTATGTAATACTTCTGCATTTCTCACACTGCTGGCCCAAATGATCTCCATACTTCGCCGGCGCCACATTTCAAAACATACCAGGTGTTTCTGATTCACTGTCCGAAGTGCCCAAGTTTCAGCACCATTCAAAGCTGTGCTCCAAATGTAACACTTCACTAGTTTCACTTTAAACTATAGCTAAAAACACTGCCGAACGCTGAGAAATTTAAATACGCGCGTCGTTATGCGGGCGGGCGGAAGCTATCAGCATCAGGTACTGTGTCAGTGTTTGATATCCAAACGATGTGTGTATTTTAAGCTTTGGGGGGGGGGGGTGTTGCATAAGCGTCCTTGTTCACGTAATCCTGTTTTTCCTATAACTTGGCGAAGCGCGGTTTTGCCCACCAGGCTGCGATCACTGCTCCTGACCTCCGCGGTTGTACCTAGTTTTAGAGGAACGCGCCTCCTCTACCTTCATTTTATGAATGGAAATTAATAATGTGGAGATTGGTAGATCAGTAAGCATGATTCGGAAGAATTTGCTTCTTACGGCTGTGAATCCCCGTTGTATTTGCAATGTGACGAGAAGTGCAGATATACCCAGTCTAAATGCAGACCAGCTTTGTCTGTTTGGCTACATGTTATATGCGTTGCTTATGGTTCTTAACAAAAACTGGCGAGTGTTTCCCTAAACAACATCAACAGGTTGGGTTTAATAGTGGAGAAGCAGTGTTCTTGCCGTAAGGCAGGAGCTGTATTTTTACGTGTTGACCACCCACCCCCATTTGGCGCCGAGGCTAAAGAAAGAGTGTAGTTATACCTCTACTCTCCCCTCTGGGCCTTTGTGGCCTGTTCTAGGATGAACGGTACCTTTACTTTTTACTCTCCCACTGGCTAAGGAAGAAACTGTGCTACAGGACAAGGTTGCTACACTAATTGAAATAGGAAAATATTCTGGAGTGGAAATGAATGTGTAAGGTCTAAGGTAATGAGAATTGCAACGCAACCAACCCGAGTGACCATTAGGAAAGATGAAAAACAACTGGAGAATGGGGAATATTTTGGCTGTTTGGGTAGCGTGGTAACAAATTATTCAAGTTGTGCACGTGAAATTAAGTCCAAGATTGCCATGGCAAAAGGCAGCATTCAACAAGAAGACTTCTCGTAAGCAGATGGGGCATAAATTTAAAGCAGAAACTAATGAAGTGCTACGTTTGCAGCATAGCTTTGTATGGTATATTTCTTAGATCAGAAGTAGCTGGGAAATTTTGAAATGTGATCCTGAAAAAGGATGGAGAAATCAGTTGGGCCAATCGTATGAGAATTGTAGCAGTTTTACGTGGAATTAAAGAGCAAGGAATACCCTACATCCAACAAACAGAAGGGAGCCTAACTGGATTTGTCACATCTTCCATACCAACTACCTTCTAAAACCACGTTAGTAAATAGAAAGACAGAAGGAAGGGTAAAAGTGACGGGAAGACGAGGAAGAAGACGTAAGCGGTTGCTGGATGACCTTAAAAAAAACGAGAGGATACTGGAAATTAAAAGAGGAAGCGTTAGATCGCTGTCTATGGAGAACTCCCTTGGAATTGGCTATGGAACTGTAGTAAGACAGACTACTGAATGAATGATTTGGATAAGGGTTAATTTGTTCTCTGTTTTGACTAATGCAAATAGGTGTGTGTCAGTGAAGCCTTGGCTTCACTGACACAAAACATGGGCTGAGGTTTCCTTCTTTGCTCCACACGTACATAAAGGACTGTTGCGTAAGCCATATTATGTGTAGGCGTCTTCTCATGTTATGTCAAGTAAGGAGGCCGATAACAACCCCGGATTGTGTCCTGTTACAGACCAATGTTTCCTGTGTTAAGTCACGCCTAGCACCATTTTTAGGCGCGTTCGTAAAATTGCGAAAAGCGACTGTCACTTTCGTCATGTCTATCTGTCATTCAGTCCGTCCGCATGGAACAACTGGGCTCCCACAGGACAGATCTTATTGAAATTCGATATTTTAATATTTTTTTAAATCTGTCGAGAAAATTCAAGTTTCTTTTAATCCTAACACGAATAGCGGGTACTTTGCATGAAGACAAACAAACGTGTTTGATCGTATCTTACTCAGTTCTTCTTAAAATGATGAATGTTTCAGAGAAAAGTTGTAGAGAAAATGAACACATACAATTTATTTTCAACAATTTTTTTTCGAAAATCGTGCCGTTTATGAGATAATGTGGAAAAGTAATGTACAGCCGGAAGATGACGGTATAACACGGTGCTTGCGTATTGCTTGCCGGATACCTAAGTCTACAGACATGCACTCAGAATATGCGATACTTATTGCTTTTCCACAACAACAATGGTTGCACTAACGCGCCTCATTGTTAACGTTATGCGTACATTGCCTCGTCCTGTTTCACTCCGCCTTGACTGTTTGTCTTTTGCACATGAATGCAATGGAGCCCTTTTACTGATGGGCTTATATTCAGTTTAACCGCAAATCGCGGTCTGCTGGTTAGTACTTTAACCTTTTGGCGCCGGAATTATTTTTTTTTATTTTAGCACACCCTGTATATAAAATGTGAATAATACAGGAACCAAATACGTTAGAATTATGAAACAAACTGCATTTTGAAGAGAGAGAGAAAAAAGGAGAGTATACACCATGTTTAAAATATTCAGTACCTATATTGGTTGAATAAATATATAAAATTCAACTTTAGAGGTTAGCGGTGCGGTACGTCAACTATAGTTGACATTAGGCGTCAAAAGGTTAATTCATATTTGGGAGGTCCACTGTTCGAATCGTATCTTGCAGAAAGTCTGTTGTAGCCGTGACTTTCTGTATTTCGTGTGGGCCGGGATAGCTCAGTCCGTATAGCGACTGGCTACGGGCTGGACATTCCGGGGTTCGAATCCCGGTGGGGGGCTAAATTTTCCGTAAATGTCCAGACCGGCCCTGGGGCCCACCCAGCCTCCTGTGTGATGGGTACCGGGTCTTTCCCGGGCGTAAAGAGCCGCCGGGGCGTGACGCTTCTAGTGCCGTGGTCAAGAAAGAGTACAGCTATACCTCTACTCCCCCTATAGGCCGTACGGCCTGTACAGAGCCTCAGTGCATGTACAACGGTGCACTTCAGCTTTTTTCCCTTGTGTTTCGTAAATATTAGCGTAATCATTTCATTGCAGTTCCGTATTTGCGGCCTTTCCACATTTCGACATGATGTTGAACTGTGAAGCTCGAAAAGGCATCTTCCAGTAACCCGTGGTGTCTTTACAGATGACGTTATCTGATAAGCTAGGTAGACTGTACATACCCGTACTTATCTCCTGTACCTTATCGTTGTTCCTGAAGATGATTTATTGTGTGTTTTGATTTGCTCTAAACATTTGTGTAGTGTTTAGTGTTCGCCTCCTATTGGGAGAGACCCGTGGGAACCAAACCAATATCAATTTAGTGTTTGTCGTCCCGTTGTGTTATAATATGGATGTTGGAAAAAATATTGTAGAGCCGTACAGGCCACAGTTGAGAATATATTGGAGCGCATGCGCTTTGCATGCTGGATAACTAAGGTTATACAGACACGCACTCAGAATATGTAATACTTATTGCTTGGTCACGGCAACAGTGATTGCGCGAGCACGCCTCGATGTTAACGTTTATGGTACATTGCCTGTGGTGTTGCTGATGAGCATATCATTTGTATGTGCCCATTTTTTTATTTACGCCCTCTTACTCAAGAAAGAACTAGGGCGCAAAACAAGGATTTGATGTCTACCACGTCCTCTGTGTAATCATTGTTGTATTGCAGTCGATCACAAGTTAAAGGTTACCAGTTCAGGTGGTACAGCATTTTTAAATGGCTCCCATCCATTTGCTTACCATTCCTCTTCAGGTGCATCATCCTCGTTGTGTTATAAGCTATTGGGGACGGGGTGGGCTACGTTAAAAAACATTTTGCCACAATCATAAAACACAGCCACTTCAGAAACATCCACGTAGCCATCACCGATGTACCAACGTGCCAGGAACGCTTGGGACACCCCTAGCTCTCCACTCAGCACGTACAAACTCCTCCTAGTTTTTCGCCTGATATAGGGCCTACTGTTATATATTACAATCTAGCTTAATGCACCATTTGTAAGACTAGTTACTACTTAATTGTATATACATCCATCAAATTCTTATACTTTACTTAAAAGAGGTACTTTTAGCTCAATATGTATAATCCAACCGACAGCGAGATCTCGTTGGAAGTTTAGAATATGCACCTATACTGTGATCATACTTTGTAGAGTTTTCCTCTATATACATTTTTGTGACCTGAAGATGGCCCACAGTGGCCGAAACATGTCGTCGTCAGCATAATAAATAGGATACAGGACAGTTGTGTTTTGACGTACCCCACCCCTCCCTAATTACCATTCCTCTTCTTTAACTACATACCTGTCCCTTCCCCGTTGTTTTTCTTAAAAGACCAATAGCTGAATGTTTGACATTTCGGATATTCCAGCAATATAAGTGTTAATACATACATTATAACAGAGGTACAGAGTAGGAATGAGATCAACCTGCAGTACAGTGTTGTATAGGCATTATGAAGGCCGGTCACTACACTTGACGTTTTTTGAGGGCTGTCCTAGCGAAAAGTTTGTTCCCTACAATCTCGATCGGATCGGAAACGGAAGGGCGATGTGAGTGGGGTAGCTGGTCCGGACTTCGTTGATAATGGCTCTTGTAGCTGACGGAGCGTGACCAGGTGCACGCCACTCTGCAACTGACAGTCTGTCTGTCCTCTTGGTGTTGAACCTCACCTGAGGCTGAGGCCTGGCCAGGGAAGTCACTGTTGCTTTGGGGCTTCCACTCTGGCGAGAGGACGGGTCTGTCTGGTGTGGGAAGCCTTGGTCTCTGACAAGAACACACAGTTAAATTTTGAACCGAACTTAACAAATGAACTGGGCGGTCCCGGTGACTGAGAATTCTAAGCCGTAGTTGTGCAACCGCTCGATTGCTGACATCGCGGGCGCGAATCCCGCTGAGGGCATGAATGTTCGTCTATTTTGTGTGTGTTGTGTGCAGTGTAGGTAGTGGCCTCTTGAGACGAATGATCCGTTGTCCAGAGGAATCCTACCGGTTGTGTGATCTAGAATCCTCAAAACTCTATTCATTGATACGTATGTAAAGGTAAAGGTAAAGTTTTCCCGTTACAGGCCTGGTGTGGCCCAGAGGGTGGGTAGAAGTATATTTCTACTGTTTCATGACCGCGGCACTAGAAGGGGATGGGTGGTCAGCAACACGCCCCGGCCGCACTTTACCCCCGGGAAAGACCCGGTGCCCATTTCACAGAAGACTGGGTGGGCCCTAGGGCCGGTCTGGACGGGCGGAAAATCTCGTCCCCACCGGGGTTCGATTCCAAACCGTCCAGCCCGTAGCTCAGTCGCTATACCAACTGAGCTACCCGGCCCACTGATACGTATGTATACACTGTATAGTCTACAAGGCTTCTGTTAGCCCAGGCTGTCTGAGGCAGGTGATAGCATATCTTATTTATTTTATATGCACTGAAGGTACCGCCACCTGATGTTTTTTGTGTTGGGCGTCGCCTCGTCCAGTGTTGCAAGCATCCTTCATTTTCAAATTCAGTATGACTTGTGCCTTTTAAGTAGTTCGTATTTCGTAGTAAACACTCCTAATGAGAGATTCATTTAAAATACGTCATTTTTAAACCTCCATGTGAAATAAATTAGGATTTCCAGACTGTGGGGCGGGTCTAGTTATGTATACTGTAACTAAGTTGGAAAGTATGTAAATGTATGCTGCAATACGTACGGGAGTGGTGACTTCAGTTTGTAGATAGTTCCGTTAGTATTTAATTGTATTCAGCTTACTGCCATTGCTTTTTGTAATTCTCAGAGCCCGATGGTGGAAGAGATATAGATCTTAAGAATTTCTGTGGGCAGAAATGGCACATTGAGCCCCCGCAGAAGTATTTAAATCACAGTGGTAACTGTACAGTATGTTCCCTTTACCTTAACAGTAAAATGCGCTTCGTTTTGCCCTAGTTCATCTGTATTGTGCATCATCAGAATAAAAACCAGTATGCCCCTGTACAGAATTAAGCCGTCGGTTTATATAATGGAGATGCAGCTTGTTTTCTGTGAGGTAGGGAATGGGTTTTTAAACGTTATTTACGTAAATTTCGGACTTTAAAGTGTTGACAGTTTGTAAAGATAGCAGTGATGATAATTGATAGTAGCAAAGCATGACGGAACGATATCAGACCTGTTCGCTTTGCTCCTTAAATATCAGGAAATACTGTATAACGTCCACTGTTCGGGGTCATTGACCCTATAGGGCTGTTCCCTACTTACATTCAGTACTAAATATCTTAAACCGTCTTGACCCATATTGAACGAATTTGTTGGTGAAGAAGCTTTAGAAGTGCAGTTTTTGTAGGGATGGATTAACATAGGATCCGATTGGCTGAGCGAAGCGAAAGTGAGCCGCTAGGGTTTCTCTACTATCCGATTCATACATAGAGCAGAATCAATACCGCCCGTGCATGCTGCCTTTAAATTACATTTCAACGCCTGACTTACGTTCCTGTGGCAAGGATTATCAGGAGTCCCCTGCTGAGTCAAATGATACAGTCCCAGTATGCAGTTAGAGGTAAGGGCAGAGTTATCTGACGGCTTCGCATTACGCACCACGCCATGAAGTCTTACAGGGAGAAAGTGGTTTGGCTCCACGAATTCTTCGTCTCGTACTAGATGCGAATTGTCTACGTTACGCCCGGCCACTTCGTCCCGTGGGGGCAGGGCGCACGGTGCGCATTGGACAAGAGGCTGGTTGGCCACCACTGCTGCTCTAGACTCTGCAGAGAAGAGAATGATTTCTTCTTTGGGTCGGAATCGATCGTAATTTTCTCTATTGCAAGGGTCCGACAGGTTTATTCCTGACGACGGGACAGCGATATCGAAAATCGAAGGACGTAGTTTCATTTGAGGTATCAGTGAACGTATTTGTAGAGTTGGTAGCAATCCAGCATCACAAATGGGGGGGGGGGGGGGGGCTGAAATGTTGCCCGGCGACTGTCTATGCTACGTTTGTTCGTGGTTTTCTTCACTCCCAGGAAGTTGTCGGCAGGGTATATTACACCACACCAGTGACCACCTTTCCAAATTCGTTCCGATTCATCGTTTACTAATCTTGTTAGCTTTCGAGGCAGCATGGACGAAGTCTCTGACCTTTTTTGTTTACATCCAATAAGAGCCCCTAGCTGGCCAGGGCCTCATTATCGAGGCCTTACGATCACACTCTGCCTGACGACACTCGGTAGGACTCCTCTGGATGACTGATCAGCCCGACGCAGAGAATATTTGACAGCACACATCACTCACCACAGAGAGACGTCCGGGCACCCGGCGGGACTCGAACCCGCTATCCCAACAAGCTAGCAGCGTCGTTAAGTGAACCATAGGCCGGTATGAATGAAGCACAACGATTCGAAATATGAAGTTCTCACAGCGCTGTTGCTTGCGACGCTGGCTCGTTCGGTGTGCGGTTCCGGACGTTCTAAGAGCGAGGTGCCCCCTGATTCCTGAAGATGAAGGCACGGCGTTCCCTCGAAATGTCTTGAGCCACTCGCCCTAACGACACAGCGCGCATGTCGAATTTCTTGCGTAACAGTCTGAATATACATTGAACCAGAGAAATGTTTGGAAATGAAGTAGTAGAGCAAAATGAAACACGTTTTGTACTTCCTGCACTTTACGAGTCAGTCTTTACGATTTTTGGGATAACCTTTGCCCTTCCGGGTTGGGTATTTGAGTTTTAGCATATGGTTTATGGAAAACGTATTATTTGAACAGACGAAGATAAAATAATGAAATAAACAACATTTTGTTAAAAATAAACTGATTATGCGGAATGCTCTTATAATAAAACCAACTAGATGCACTAATTTATCATATTTATTTTTGGAATAAAACTCCACTTGTTTCGGACAGTTCATCTGTCCATCATCAGGAGTTTTTCACTGTACAGTGTTTATAGTGAGAAACTCCTGATGATGGGCAGAGGAACTGTCCGAAACAAGTAGAGTTTTATTCCAAAAATAAATATGAGAAATTAGTGCATCTAATTGGTTTTATTATAAGAATTTATCACGATGGACGGTCACCTGAACGTCGGATATGCAAAATGTCTTAAGCTAAAGTGAATTTTCTTGTGATATAAATAGGTAAAATTATTTTCTATGTGTTTTTTTCTTACGTGCGATGACGTATGCGAACACAGGTCTTTAAAGGTTTGTGGGAAGGGAATCGAAATCAACGGAATTTTTAACATTGTGCTTGCATTTAGTAACTTTTTCAAGGAATGTGCTGTAACCGTTCGATTGACCCTTAGAAGACTGACGTTAGTGTAAATTACAGGAGAATCTCTATGTTCGGATTCTTAGCCTTCCGTGACTACCAAATTTAATACCATTTTTCGAACTTTTGTGGCTGGTTTCGACGAACTGGGATGAGAATAAGTGCCTGGCGAATCGGCTTCTCTCACTTCTCAGCCGTGGCAGAGAACACCATGTCTGTTTGGTCAGGTGCTGTCTTTCTTCAAATGAGGCTGATCGGTTTGGCGCCGTGTGGAATTAGACCCCCCCCCCCCACCCCGCTTATCTAATACATTTTATGCCCCTAGAAGTGGTTTTATTTTGTTAATAATAAACTTTCATATTGTTAGTGTTTTTTAGCTTATGTTGTTATCACTGGCACTTTCATAAGTTTTTGGAATAAAATGGCCGTTGTACGTCGAGAATGGATTTCGGTGTCTTTGAATTCGATGTTCGTGACGTTTTTTTTATTGTTTCCAGTGAATCACGAACATGGAGATGCTACTAGGTAAAAACTGAGTTCCGATTTCGCGGAGATCGCAGTCGGTGGCGTGATACACATTAGTAACTCAGGTAAATAACCAGTATGGACGGTGGTCATCAGATATTAATACACTGTGTGGACAAAATGCCGAGTGCATTAATGTTAACAGCGTGTAGTCACGACTGGGCTTTAAACTATTCAACGTGGCCGTAGTTAGACTTTGAATCGTAGGCCGAAACCAACACAGGAATTGCGTGTTGTCTCTCCCTTTGACATGTCGGTTGTCCATTGCTGTCCAGTCAGTCAGTCAGTTGCGACTGTACGGAGAGCCTGCCCTCATTGTCTCTCACTGTCCACATTATCTCGTCTTACTCTCTGATCCATACACAATACAAAAGCTGTTATTTGGTGTAGCAAGAGCACACGCCACATCTGGACGTTTGACCTTTATCTTGTCTAGTAAACAGTCCTCTCTCACTGAAGAGGTGGACGGGATGGAGGTCAGTGACTTATCCACTTGTATTAAAATATTTGAACTGATTAATCTATTGTTACACAACACGTTTCATAGAGGTCATCTGTTCGGTTACGGGTCAAGTACAGTCCGGCTAGATGGCTGCAAAGTTCTTGAGCCTCAAATGCGGCAGGATGTCGCTAAAGGATTTTCTTTTCCAAATTCTGATCCTGTAAATTTCTTTCCCGCCATGAAATCATTCTCAAACGGCATAAGATGGAGATGATGAGTGGTGATCTTTATACAAAGGCGTTTTACCGCCGCGGATAGAATCTCCGGTTTCTATTTAATGTAGGGGGGGGGGGCATCAGAACCGGTCTTGACACTTTGGAGAGAGGAAATCTCTCGCCCCTGCCTGGAATCGAACCCACGATTCCTCTGTCTTACAGGGCGTTGTCTGGTCACTACATCAATTTAGTTAAAATGTCTTTGCATAATTTAGCGTGTTACGTACTGAGGAACCTCACAGTAATAAGACTTAGGTGGTGGTGTGTAATATGCCTTGAGATGGTGGCGAAAAGAAATGTGTGCAGAATTTGGTGGCGAAGTGTCTTGGTGTGGCAGCTTAGAAGAAAAATACAACATGACTAGTGGGATGACGCTGTGTAGTTTGGTAGATGGATACCCGACGTTTCGGAGGGACCTGCTGTTTGCTTCAGCCATGACCATGGAGACAGCAGGTTCTCCTGACATTTTGGTGTTCATGTGCACGTAACCACACAAGCGTCTGATCCCAGACGTGACTACGTGAAATCTCACAAGGAGGACAGAAGTTCATAGATCTTAGTTCATAAATGGAACTGTGAGCGAGTCAGTGACGACGTTGGCTTCAGATACTTACGTGACGTATAACAGATTCTGCATTACATACCGCAGATTTGACAGGCTGACAAGGCATTCAGTGTTGTCAAACTGGTATTGTCATAAACTGGTTGTGTGGTTTAACCACTTCAAGTTTAGTGTTTGCTATGTAGGACTGCCAGGTTTAACACTTGAAACTGCATTTCCCCCCACACAAAATTTTCCAAACCCTCCCTCCCCAGTGTTCTTGCGTTTTCCGTACCATTCCCTCATTGAACAGCGATTGTTTCCATGTACAGCATTCACTGATTGCCATTTCCAATGGAAAAACACTGCGTTATGTGTGCAGCATGCACTGAAACTCCCATGTGGTTAGTTGCCTACCTGACAACTCCGGGGCCCATGTTTGATTCTGGGTTAGCCCAAGTGATATGTGTAGTGTATAAAATGTCAACTGGGACGGGTCTTTCTCGTAATACTTCTATTTTCCGATGTCAATATCATTCCACCAGTGCTCCTAACTCCATGTCATTAGTACAGTTGTCAGAAGGACAAGCGGGAGAAGCTTGGGAATCTTCAAACTAAGCGCTGCAGTTCCGGATGTCGAGGATCATTGGGCAGAAAATTGCTGTCACGGTGCTTCTTGGGTTTCGGTGGGTTTAAGGTGCTGCCCAAGAATTACCTCGTGTATGCAGTTAACTTGCCTTGACCTTTAATGTTTGAATATAGGTATAAAGCCTGCTGATATGTGGAAAGCGACATCCCCGAATGCGGGAATTTGTTGGGTTATGGCATCTTTATCATGTCCTGTTTCTCGAATATTCCGAAGGATGTAAAGTTAAAGGTAAAATTGCCCTGTTCTTAATTTCGCACCATGTTGTGAAGAATTATTGGGAATTGTGGTGAAAGTTATCCTAAACATAAGGTGGAGTTGAATGGTCACTTTTTACCCCCCTGGGAAGTAGTCATCTGTACTGATGGGGTGGGGGCGGGTGGGGGCCTGAGGCGATCTGTACGTGAACGGAAAAATCCGTGCTCCTACCAAGAATGTAAACCCAATCATAAAGTCCGTATCTTGGTCACCGCTCTGACTGAGCTCTCCCGGCTGTCATTTTATTTGTTTGAAACGGAAGTGCTTTAAGAGGAGTTTCTGCTCGTACAGTCTACCTCTCTCGTAAATAATCTGCAGACGTAGATTGTCAGTAATGGTCGTACGAATGATTGAAGCGACCACGGCTGGATCGGAGCAGGGACAGCTTCCCGGACGATGAGAGGAGACGTGGTTCAATTCTCGACAAGGGAGAGAGATTGTTTCTCACCAAAACGTTTAGACAGGCGCTGGGACCCATACAGCCACTAACTGGGTATTAACCCTTTGGCGCCGGAATTTTATCTTTCACGCCGGAATTACATTCCCCCCCCCCCCCCACCCACACCCAGCGCTTTAACCCGCTGCCAAGG
>Ga0123353_10009897_pt1 | contig 13223 bp, 14 predicted proteins | sample TergutLab28metaG_3_FD_92763 | JGI IMG/M metagenome (GOLD analysis project Ga0123353, IMG submission 92763) | Labiotermes labralis P3 segment gut microbial communities from Petit-Saut dam, French Guiana - Lab288 P3 | ecosystem: Host-associated > Arthropoda: Insects > Digestive system > Gut ...
CATTCGGGTCGAATTCGGGGCTCGGGGCAGGAGCGGCATTCGGGTCAAATCCGGTGTTCGGGGCGGGGGGACCATTCGGAGGATACCCGACGTTGGGATTTTAACCGGGGCTTGGGGGATATCCTGTGTTTGGGTTATAACCGGCGTTTGGAATGTAACCGGCATTAGGAGGATAACCTGCGTTTGGATTATATCCTGCATTCGGGCTGTTTGAGCTCATTCCCAACTCGTCTGGATGAATCACGCCCGCTGCTATTGCCCTGTCGCGCAACTCTACGAAGTATCCGGCATTAGTAGCAGCAATATACGGCCCCACATGAACCAGATACAGAATACCAAACGTAAAGAAGCCTAAGAACATCCATCCGATCCAGCTCAGGCTCAGAACGAATAGTTCTCCCTTGTAACCGTCAGTCATGCGCATAGATAGCTTAAGCGCGTCCCTTGCTTTCACGTTGGGATGGTTTTCAAGGATATATGGCGTCATGGAATACGCGTATGATTTGATGATACCGGGAACATATAGCAGCATCGCCCACAGAAAGATCCATAATGACATCCACCACATTCCACCGACCTTAGGCCAGAAGTTGACGGGTATATTAGAAAAAGGATCCCCTACTGAAACAGTCTCTCCGTAATATATCCTGACGAATATTCCGGCAACGTTTACGGACAATACCATACTCACGAATGACACCGCGAGAGAAAGGAATACACCCAAAACGGGTATATATGCAAGAAATGACGCCGCGCCTACTGCCAGTCCGACCAGCAACTGGATGCCGATGCATGTTCCCCGCTGCTGAGCCATCGCCTGCTTTGCGATTGCCTTGATTTCCTGTCTGGATTTCATAATACTATCTCCCTCCATAATGATTAAGAATACTATGTCAGCGCACGCCTCTCCCCCTGTATGTACCATCTTCCCTATATACAAAGCGCACACCGGTTATTGATATCATAATCTCTTTTACTGATGTATGTCAACATGTTTTTCTTTCACGCGGTAGACTTTCACTTAACCGTAGTATATACTTAATTTAAACAAAAGGCATATTCTTCCCGGAGGGTACTCGAAATGCTAACATGGGAAACCCTTGAAAACGCTTGCATAGATTGTACGAAGTGCGATTTGAGCAAGACTCGCGCCAATGTCGTATTTGGTGTCGGCAACCGCTCCGCCGAAGTGCTTTTTGTCGGCGAGGGGCCGGGTGAAAGCGAGGACATGAAGGGAGAGCCATTTGTCGGACGCGCAGGCGTATTGCTTGATAACATGCTGAAAATCATCGGCCTTGACCGGAACAAGAACATATACATCGCAAACATCGTCAAATGCCGCCCTCCGAATAACCGCGACCCGTTGAATACTGAACGCGAAGCATGCCTCGGCTGGCTTCGCGCCCAGTGCTTGTTGATATTTCCTAAAATAATCGTATGCCTCGGCCGGATCGCCGCCACGGAACTCATTGACCGAAACTTCAAAATAACGCGCGACCATGGGAAATGGTATGAAAAAGACGGCGTTAAGTACATGGCATTGTTCCATCCGTCGGCTCTGTTGCGCGATCCTCATCGCAGGCCTGAAACTTTCGTAGACTTAAAAAGCCTTGAGCACATGATAAAGCAAACTTGCGAGCGTACACTGTTATGAGCATCGGCACGCGCCAGCCGCGGCGCGATGAGTCGGAAACTTTGCGCCATATCTGGGCTAAAGTGTTCGGTGACGGCGATGAATCGTCGTTTTTTGATTATTATTTTGACCCGGAACTGTGTATCGTCGGCACTCATTCCGGCATTCCGGTATCCGCAGGTTATCTCGTACCGGCGGGAAATTTAGTCTTTGGCAAAGCGAGTATTCCCTGCGCGATGATATACGCGGTCGCCACGTTGCCGGAATACAGGAATCTAGGGTTGGGCGCCGCCGTGGTCGATAAGCTCGTTCTGACCGGACAAAGCGCCGGTTTTACTGCCGTGGTGCTCTGTCCGTCTTCTGATGGATTGTTTGAATTTTACAGCACCCACAGCGTTTTCCGCGACTGGTTTTTCATACGGGAGCTGCTGTTCTACGGGAGCTTGCCTAAGTGCCCGGCAGTTACTATCGATGAGGTACTTCCGCGTGAATACTACAGGATACGTGAGGATTATCTTTCTGGTGTCGCTCATATAGAATTTGATGAACGTGCCCTATCATACCAAAGCACGTTAAGCAAGGAGTTCGGGGGCGGCCTTTTTCGCGTCAAAACCTCAAGAGGGGTTTTTTGCGCGGTTGTCGAACGGCAGCGTGATAACTCGATTTGGATAAAAGAGCTTTTGGCGCCGGAAGAGCAGCTTCCCGTGGTTGTAGCCGCGATAGCCTCGCTGTTTCCCGCAAAGGAGTATTCTGTCAGGGTTTTAGCGCGGTTGTGTGATTTGCGGGCGTCCTCCGCTAAATACTCCGGAGCGCGAAGGTTTGGTATGCTTGCGGCGCTTCCTTCTTTGATGAGCGAGGTGAGCGTATGGCATTCTTTTATTGCCGCGCCATGGTACGGTTTGGCGTTTGATTGAGAGTTTACGCCGGTCAAATGCCGCAAATATCAAGAGTTTCAGGGAGTTTCATAAAAAACTTTGGTTTTAGGTTATATTTAATACATTTGAAATATCTATATGTAGATTAATTAATATCTACTCTTTATTATATGTTGTGCAGGGTTGTTAAATTATCTTTTTTCATTTTATTATCCTCTATAAATCTGTTAAGTCAAACGAGAGTCAAAGACTCTCGTTTGGCTTTTATGCGCTCAGGTTTATGCGCACGATTTTTCATTATCTTTTTTTTGCAATCTTGTTGCCAATAGCGTATAATGCAGTAAAAAATTATGACTTCCGTAACCGGGTATGATTGAATATGAATGCGGTTGATTTTGAAAAAAGATACATAACAGCGCGTAGCAAAGCGATCGAACTCGACTTTGCGTTTTTGAATCCCACACAGCGCGAAGCCGTCATGACTACACGGGGCCCGCTTTTACTGCTTGCGGGGGCAGGCAGCGGAAAAACGACGGTACTGATAAATCGTATAGCCAACCTGCTCCGATACGGTTGCGGATCAGACAGCGAGTACATACCGGATAACGTTGACGATAACGATTTAGCGATGCTTGAAGAGTATTCCCGGTGCGAAGTCCGTGAGTTACCATCTGCCGACATGAAAGCAAGAATACATGATTTGTGCGCCGTTGACCCTGTTGAGCCCTGGCGCATAATAGCTATTACGTTCACTAACAAAGCGGCGGGCGAGATGAAACAAAGGCTTGAGAAGATGCTCGGCGCGGGAGCTGAGGATATATGGGCCAGCACGTTCCATTCAGCGTGCGCGCGCATACTCAGACGCGATATCGACAGGTTGGGTTACGACCGTTCGTTTGCGATATACGACACGTCCGACTCCGCATCCCTGATGAAGCGGATACTCAAGGATCTTGACACAGAAGAGCGCATACTCCCCCACAAGACTGTGCTCGGTTATATAAGCCGGGCGAAAGATTCGATCATATCGGCAGAAGAGTTTTATGCGTCGGCTGAGACTTCCGGTGATATGCGCCGGAAAGTGATCGGACGCGCGTATATAGAGTACGAAGCGCGCATGAAATCTTCGAACGCGCTTGATTTTGACGACCTGATGCTTTTTACGATCCACTTGTTTCGTAAGGAACCGGACATACTGCGCTACTATCAGAAAAGATTCAAGTATGTCCTCGTGGACGAATACCAGGACACAAATAATCTTCAGTATCTGCTGGCGGCGTCGCTTGCCGGGGGGCATAGCAATATCTGCGTAGTCGGCGACGACGATCAAAGCATTTACAAATTTCGCGGCGCCACTATCGAAAACATACTGAGCTTTGAAAAGCGATTCACCGATGCTCGCGTTATAAGGCTCGAGCAAAACTACCGTTCGACCGGTTATATATTAAACGCCGCAAACGATGTGATCCATAACAACAAAGGCAGAAAAGGCAAGAGACTATGGACTGAGAACGGTCCCGGGAAAAAGCCGGAGCTGCATGTAACGGCTGATGAGCGAACCGAAGCGCAACTGGTAGCGGATACAATAGCCGCGAGCGAGTCAGAGGGGTTAAGCTGGAGCGATCATGCCGTGCTATACAGGATGAACGCGCAGTCCAACCAGTTTGAAACTGCCTTCAAACGCAGTGGCATACCCTACCGAGTCATCGGCGGCACTGGATTTTACGAACGTGCTGAGATCAAGGATATGCTTGCGTATCTTTGCGTTATACACAACCCGCGCGACGATGTCAGGATGCTGCGTGTGATAAACAATCCGCCGCGCGGGATAGGAAACACTACTACGGGACGGCTCACCCAACTGGCTGCCGAGAGCGGCAGATCCATTTACGAGATTATTGCTAAATCGCATGAATATAGCGATTTGGCAGTCGCGGCGGGTCGATTACACATGTTTACCGATCTGATCGATGAGTTGCGGGAGTTTTCCGCGGATGCTCCGCTTGACGAGCTTTATGACACGCTGATAAACCGGACCGGCTATATCCGTATGCTCGAGAAGAAAGGCACCGACGAAAACCTCTCCCGCATCGAGAACGTGCGTGAGTTGAAAACAAACATAATCAGATTCATGAATGATAATGGCGGCTCTTTGTTTGATTTTCTCAATGAGACTTCCCTGTTCACGGACATCGACCATGACGACCGAAACACTGATCGCGTAGCTATGATGACCATGCACAGCGCTAAAGGGCTTGAATTTGATACGGTATTCATAGTCGGCGCCGAGGAAGGCATTTTCCCGGGAATCCGCGCGATAAACGAACCTGAGGAGATCGAAGAAGAGCGGCGATTGTGTTATGTAGCGATGACACGCGCAATGCGCAGGCTCTACCTTATATGCGCAAGGAATCGTATGTTGTTTGGTAAGACAACATCAGCACAGCCATCAAGGTTCATGCGGGAAATACATGACGGCAACATCGATATCTATGATGGCCGGGACAGTTTCCGGGATTATGACTTCGACCAGAGCGGCGCCTTCGGGCACATGGGAAGGGATAATACTACGCATTCACGGCCACAATTCCGGAACACAGCGTACCGCGCACCGCATAAAGAAATCAGCTCCTCCCCTCCAAACAAACTCCCGGATTTCAAAAGAGGCGATACAATAGACCACAAAGCATTCGGGCGCGGAGTAATAACCGGTATATCGCCAGCCGGTGGCGATGCGCTGCTGGAAATCGCATTCGACGACACGGGGACAAAGCGGATGCTGCTGAAGACCACGGGAAGATACATGAAGAAAGTTGAAATCAGATGAATAATGCGAAACTCATAAACCTGGGCAGGCTCGGTTTGTTTTCCGCGGCTTTTTTGTGGGGCATATCGTTCGTCATGATGAAGAGCATTCTGACGAACATATCACCTTTTTATATTCTGGCGGTAAGGTTCTGCGGAGCGGCATTGCTGCTCCTTCCCCTGTGCGCGGGTAAGCTGAAGACGCTTAACACAGCCTATCTGCGCGGCGGCATCCTAATGGGGTCGGCGCTTCTGTTAGGCTATGCGTTCCAGACATTCGGGCTCAGGCTGACGACACCGGGCAAAAACGCGTTTCTGACATCTGCATACTGTGTTATGGTTCCGTTTATATACTGGGTGTACATAAAAAAGCGTCCCGATATATTCAACGCGGTCGCGGCGTTTATCAGCCTTGCCGGAATCGGTCTTATTTCTCTTGACGGAGATTTCCGCATTGGAGCGGGAGATGCGCTGACGATCGTATGCGGTTTATTCTACGCGCTCCATATAGTCATTACAACTAAGTTCATTGATGGACGCGATCCTGTAATGCTGGCCATGCTGCAATTCGCCGGGGCGGGTATTATTGCGCTTGTATTCGCGATTATCGTCGAACCGTTACCGGTGATAGCTACACCAAGCGACATTTGGAGCCTGGTTTTCCTGACTGTCGTATGCACGGCAGGCTGCCTATTGCTGCAAGTATTCGGACAAAAGTACACTCCGCCATCACAGGCTTCGGTAATACTGACGCTCGAGTCCGTTTTTGGCGCGATGACATCTGTGATACTCTTTGATGAAGTTTTAACGTTCAGGTTGATCGCGGGCTTTACACTGACCTTTGCCGCAGTTATAATAAGCGAGACCAAGTTGGGCTTTCTAAGAAGAAAAAGTTAAAATTTACACATATTTCGCTGTGTTTCTTTAAAAAACTTGCCAATTGCTTGTCAATGCGTTAATATAGGTATGCAAACAAGCTACGCTTGTTGACAAGCTACACTTGTAAACAAGTTTGGCAACTAGTTAGCAAGTCTGGCCCTTTGGGAGCTGAGGATATGCCTGGAAGTGACAAGAAACCGCGAGATGGCTTTGTGTATGCTTTTTCGTATTTATCGCAAATCGGTATCACGATAATTGCTTGTGTAGCGGTAGGTATATTTTTAGGCAGGGTACTGGATTCATTACTTGGAACCACACCGTGGCTCTTGCTTGTTTTCACACTGCTGGGAATAGTCGCGGCTTTCAAATCGATATTTGACATGGCAAAAAAACACTGACACGACCGAGGTGTTTCGTGGCATGAATCTTTCTCTTCCGTCAAAAAAAATGATAATGGTCATCGGTATTTCCGCCGTCGTCATCATCGCGGCAGGTATCGCTTTTTTCCGGTCGCTGCAAGCACTCTTCTTTGCGTTCGGCGTGATTTTGACATCATCGCTCAATGTCTTGAAGGTAGTGATGCTTGAGCGCACCGTAAACAAGATCTCAGATATGGACGAAGCTGATGCGGGAAAAAACTATGTCCGGCTTCAATACCTGGCAAGATACTTCCTTACGGCGGTCGTGTTACTGGGAGTCGGCCTGATTACTATGTATGTCGATCCTCCATTCATAAACATATGGGGCGCCGTAGCCGGCGTGTTCACTTTACAGATCGCGGTGTTTTCAGTTAAATTCATGAAGCTTGAAGAAAAGGATTCTGAATGAAATCTTTTGATATTTTTGAATTCTCAATGGTTGGCTATTGACATTTTCCATAAAATACATATAATTTACATTAATTACTAAACATATTCTGTTGAAAATCGATTCCAAAAGTTAATTTCTTCATCATTATCGCGCACATTTAGCAGTTCAAATAATAACTTGCAGGGGATGCGATCAATATTGGATATTAACATCGGCGTCCATGGAATCATCAAAATCGGCGGCATTGAAGTGTTGATTACAGACACTATCGTCTCAACTTGGATCATTATGGGCGTACTGATCATATTTGGCGTTATCGTGCGTCTTAGAGTCCATAGGTTCAAAGACGTGCCGACCGGTTTTCAAAACGTCGTCGAGATGCTTGTTGAGTTCTTCGATAATTATATGCGAACGACCGCGGGTGAAAAACTCATGTTCCTGGGCAATTGGTTTTTCACGGTATTTGCTTTTGTGTTAGTGTCCAATCTCAGCGGTATTATCCCCGGCATCCGCCCTCCTACCGCGGATTGGTCGCTCACGGTAGCGCTTGCGATCGTGACATTTATGCTGATACATGCCATGGGCGTCAAGTACCGTAAGGGAGAGTACCTGAAGAGCTTCTTTCAGCCGATGTTCCTGTTTTTCCCGATAAATGTAATCGGCGAACTCGCGCGCCCCATCTCTATCAGTTTTCGTCTGTTCGGCAATATGCTGGCGGGGCTTATAATGATGTCGCTGCTGTACGCAATGGCGCCTCTCATTGCGCGTTTCGTCTTCCCGGCTTTCCTGCATGCTTACTTTGACCTGTTTGCCGGCATTCTGCAAACGTATATTTTCGTAACGTTAAGCCTGTCGTTTATTGCCGGCGCGACAGAAGCTCCGGATGGCTGATTCCGGGACCGGGGTTCAACCATCAGAAAACAGAAGACAAGGCATATGCTTATTCCTGGTTAATACCACCGGCCCCTGACAAAAGCGCAAAAAACTTTAATATAACCACAACCACCAATATCAAAGAATCGGAGGAAAAACCCATGACTTTGGAATCATTGGCAACAATCATCGTCGCAGGGCAATACGCGGCGGCAATGGCGGTCTTCGCGGGCATGCTCACCACCCTTGGACAAGGTAATATCGCTTCTAAAGCGATCGAGTCCATAGCGCGCCAGCCCGAAGCGAGAGGCTCGATCAATTCCGCCATGATCATCAGCCTGGCAATGGCCGAAACGAACGGTATTTATGGTCTTGTCATCGCGCTGCTCCTATTGTTCGCAAACCCGCTGGTGAACCGGTTTATCGAGGTAGCACCTGAAATTGCTAAATTAGCCGGTCAAGGTTAGAGCACAATTACAGGCACGTCCTTTACCGGGCGTGGGACGCACCGCTAAACAGGTCAGGTTTCATACCCCTGACCCTTGTGGAAAAGGGTGATTGTATTGGATTTCGGACTCATACTTTCAAGTCTGCCAGACTCGGCGCCTCCGTTTGGCATGGATATGAACACAGTGATTCAAGCCGGCGCGAATCTCATCAATGTGGGCGTATTGGCGGCAGCATTGGCATTTCTTCTTTACAGGCCGGTTCGTGATGTCTTGCGCAAGCGCTCTGTAAGGATTCAGGGACAATTGAAGCAAGCCGAAGAAGACATGGCTAAGGCTGAGCAGCTGAGGCTTCAGTATGAGCAGAAAATCGAGGAATCCAGCGCGAACGCGAGGATATCCTTGGAGAGGCTCGTAAAGTTGCCGAGGAAACACGCGGGCGTTTGATCAAAGAGGCAAAAAAAGAAGCTGAGGCTCTTAGAGAGCGCGCTACCGCTAATGTCGAGTTGGAATGGGAGCGTGCTGAGTCTGAGATGCGGACAGCTATTATTGAGGTTTCCGCTGTTATGGCTGAGAAATTCGTAACGCTTGCCATTAATCAACAGACCCATGACAGGCTCTTTTCCGAAACGATGTCGGACTTGGAGGGTATGACATGGAGAGATTAAGTATTCTCTATGCATCCGCGCTTTTTGACTTGGCCTTAGAAAAGGATTTGATCGATGATCTTCTCGATCAAGCCACGGTCGTACGTGATACGTTACAGGGTGAGGAATGCCAGCGTATTCTCGTTCATCCGCACATCCCCGCCTCGCAAAAGCATATTTTTTTCAAAAAGGCGTTTGCCGGGCATATCCATGCGGATTTGCTTGGCTTCTTGTTTCTTGTGGTGGATAAGAACCGCGAAGCCTATCTGGTCCCCGCGCTTTCAGAGTTGATAGAGATGATCGAACATTATAAGGGTAAAGTAACGGCGCTGGTATCTTTCGCGTCAGCGCTTGACGAAGGGCAGATCATGGCGATGAAAGGAATGCTTTCACAGAAGCTGAACAAGGACGTCAAAGTTTCCCTGAAGGTTGATCCTTCAGTAATTGGTGGTCCGTATATATTCGTGGACGGCTACTACATAGACTGGACTGTCAGAACACGGCTGCGCGATTTGACAGTCCATATGAAAGAGGGGTGCAGTGCATGACTCTCAGGCCAGATGAGATTAGTTCGGTCATCAAACAGCAAATTCAAGCTTATTCCGCTCAGTTAGACGTTTCCGAGGCGGGCAGTGTGATTCAAGTCGGCGATGGTATAGCGCGCGTATACGGGTTAGGCAACGCGATGAGCGGCGAACTGCTTGAGTTTTCCAGTGGTGTTTTCGGTATTGCGTTCAATCTTGACGAGGATAGTATAGGCGTTGTACTGCTGGGAGCGGACTCCCGCGTAAAAGAGGGAGATATCGTCAAACGAACGGGGCGCATTGCGGAGGTTCCCGTCGGAGACGCATTGCTGGGACGGGTGGTTTCCGCGCTTGGAGAACCTATCGATGGAAAAGGTCCCATCGCGCATTCGGCGACGCGGCAGGTTGAACGCGTTGCGCCGGGCGTTATTGAACGCGCGGAGGTCAATGTTCCGTTGCAAACGGGCATCAAAGCGATAGATGCCATGATTCCCATCGGCCGCGGTCAACGCGAGCTGATCATTGGCGACCGGCAGACCGGAAAGACAGCTATATGCGTAGATACGATCATCAATCAGAAGGGGACCGGCGTGCTGTGTATCTATGTAGCTATCGGTCAGAAGAACTCTACTGTCGCTCGCATAGTCAAGACACTCGAAGATGCCGGCGCGATGGAGTATACGACCATCGTCGTCGCGGCCGCCAGCGATTCCTCTCCCCTACAGTATATGGCGCCATACTCCGGGTGCGCGATGGGCGAGGAATGGATGGAGAACGGATCGCGGAAAATTCGTCAGGGGGATGCCCCATCAAGAGACGTGCTGGTCATATACGACGATTTGTCCAAGCACGCGGTAGCATATCGCGCTATGAGCCTCTTGCTGCGCAGACCACCGGGACGCGAGGCTTATCCCGGTGATGTTTTTTACCTGCATTCGAGGCTCCTGGAACGCGCGGCAAAACTCTGCGAAGAAAGAGGCGGCGGTTCATTGACGGCGTTACCGATCATCGAAACGCAGGCAGGCGATATATCCGCATACATCCCGACGAATGTCATATCCATCACTGACGGGCAGATATACCTGGAAACGGAACTGTTTAACAACGGCGTCCGGCCTGCCATAAATCCCGGGTTTTCCGTATCCCGTGTTGGCGGCGCCGCGCAGATACCGGCAATGAAGAGGATCGCCGGACCGCTTAGAATCGAGCTTGCGCAATACAGGGAACTCGCTTCGTTTGCACAGTTTGGTTCGGATCTCAGCAAGGACACGCTCGACCGGCTCAAACATGGCGAGCGGATCATTGAAATCTTGAAGCAACCTCAATATGAACCTCTTTCCGTCGAGCATCAGGTATTGTTGTTGTATATGTTGACAAACAGGTATTTCACCGGCGTCAATGTGGAGCATGTACTTAAGACCGCGGGTGAGTTTTTGTTGTTCATCGATGATCGCTACAGGGATGTCGCCGATGAGATTAAAGCTAAAAAGTCTGTTTCCTCTGAGCTGGAAACACGGATCAAATCGGCATGTGATGAGTTTGTCAAGGATCTTTAACAAATGTGAGGTTCCGCGATGGCTACAATGAAGACAATTAAAAAAAGAATAACGAGCGTAAACAATACCAAGAAGATCATGAAGGCAATGGATCTGGTAGCCGCGTCTAAGCTTCAAAAGGCCAAACTGCGCCTTGAGAGCGTACTTCCACTGTTCGAGAGCATAAAAAGCGCGATGGAAGGCATAAAGGCGAATATAGGCGAAGGTGAAGAGGTCGCGTTTGCCGAGGACCGGGAGGTCAAGTCGATCGCTTATATCGTGCTTACCAGCGATCGCGGCCTTTGTGGGGGATATAACGCCAACATTGCCAAAGAAGCGCTGGCATGTATCAACGCAAACGCGGATAAACAAGAAAAAATAATCTCTATCGGTTCAAAGGGTACCGAATATTTTCGGCGAAGGGGTAAAAACGTCGTTTTCAAGTACGCGAGCGCGTCTGAGGCAACTACTTTTGAAAATGCTGAGCTTGTCGGGAACCGCGTTTCATCCATGTATAAATCCGGCGAAGTCGATGAGGTGTACTTGATATACACCCATTTCGAGTCGATACTGTCACATACTCCCAGTATTGAGAAGCTTCTGCCGATCAGGACGCAGACCGACGGCGAGGAGACCATTCGCGCTGTGGAGATGAGCTACGACCCTGATGTCGCTACATTCATATCATATGCGGTCCCGATGTACCTGAACGTCGTAATTTTCGGCGCGATGATGGAGTCTTCTGTCTGTGAGTATGCCTCGCGAATGACAAGCATGGATTCCGCAACCCGCAATGCCACAGAAATCATCGAAGATCTGACACTCGAGTATAACCGTAAACGCCAAGGTATGATCACGCAGGAAATCACTGAGATCGTCAGCGGTGCGAACGCCTTGAAGTAAAGGAGAGATAGGTTTGACTGAAAAGAACGTAGGCAGGATACTGCAGATCACCGGAGCGGTGGTTGACGTTAAGTACGACTCTGAGCTTCCCGCGCTGTATAACGCCATCGAGGTGCAAAAAGGCGAGAGTACGGTCGTGTTTGAGGTCGCGCAGCATTTGGGCGACAATGTTGTGCGTTGCGTTTCGATGAACTCCACTGACGGGCTTGTGCGTGGGATGGAGGCTGTGGATACAGGAGCTCCGATCGCCGTCCCCGTTGGTGAGGAGACACTTGGGCGCATGCTTAACGTCCTCGGAAATGCTATCGATAATAAACCTGAGCCTGAAACGAAGGAACGCTGGCCTATACACCGCCCCTCACCAGGATTTGCCGAACAAACCGCAACCACTGAAATGTTTGAAACCGGCATTAAAGCCATTGACTTGCTTTGCCCCTATTCAAAGGGGGGCAAAATCGGGTTGTTTGGCGGCGCCGGAGTCGGCAAGACAGTTATCATAATGGAGCTTATACACAACATTGCTACCGAGCATGGCGGATACTCCGTGTTTGCCGGTGTGGGCGAACGGACGCGCGAGGGCATTGACTTATATAACGATATGATCAACTCCGGAGTTATTAGTAAGGCCTCGCTCGTATTCGGCCAGATGAACGAACCCCCGGGCGCGCGGATGAGAGTCGCCTTCTCGGGACTCACGATCGCCGAATATTTCCGTGACGTGTCACTGCAGGATGTACTTTTATTTATTGATAACATTTTCCGGTATGTACAGGCAGGTTCTGAGGTGTCGGCACTGTTGGGGCGGGTCCCCAGCGCGGTCGGATACCAGCCGACGTTAGCTACGGAAGTCGGCAGTTTACAGGAGCGCATAACTTCGACTAAAACGGGTTCAATCACGTCGGTACAGGCAATCTATGTTCCGGCCGACGACTTTACCGATCCTGCCCCCGCGACGACGTTCACGCATCTGGACGCTACAACGGTACTATCCCGCGCTATAGTCGAGATGGGCATATATCCAGCCATTGATCCGCTTGAGTCCACATCCCGTATTCTGGATAAAAACGTGCTTGGCGCGGAACACTACAACGTAGCGCGTTCGGTCCAGAATATACTCCAGAGATATAAGGACCTACAGGATATCATAGCTATTTTGGGCATGGATGAGCTGTCCGAGAATGACAGGCTGATAGTTGACCGCGCGAGAAAGGTACAACGTTTCCTGTCACAACCTTTCTTTGTCGCGGAAAAGTTTACGTCGATCCCGGGCAAGTATGTGCACGTCGCGGAAAC
>Ga0123353_10009902_pt1 | contig 13219 bp, 10 predicted proteins | sample TergutLab28metaG_3_FD_92763 | JGI IMG/M metagenome (GOLD analysis project Ga0123353, IMG submission 92763) | Labiotermes labralis P3 segment gut microbial communities from Petit-Saut dam, French Guiana - Lab288 P3 | ecosystem: Host-associated > Arthropoda: Insects > Digestive system > Gut ...
AGGGCTGCACACCGCCGGTATTCCAGCCAATCAACGCAAACCGATTCTGCCGTCGAAAGAATGTACAATGCAGGCGGTGGACGCGGCCCTCAAGAAACTCGCCGCATCGTCCCCGGCGGTCAAACGCCGCGTCATGCGGTCGCTGGTCGCATGCGTCATGGCCGACGACTTCGTGACCACGCGCGAACGCGAAATCCTGCGCGCCATCGCCGCCATGCTCCATGTCGCCCTGCCGCCCGTTGCGTAGGGATTTGTCCGCGAACTTTATGAAATCAGATCCGCAATCGGAACTCTGATGAGGCCATCATTCCGGGAACGACACCGTTTCTCCGCCGTTTGTCGTTGTTTGATCCGTTTTTGCGGGTTTTGCTGCCAACGTTTACCGATTATATCGGTATTGAGTGCCGACCTGATGTTAAAAGAATGATGTCATGATATTGGCAATGCAATCCACCTCTTGAAACTCCTTCTTTTTTGTCATTCTTCGTCTATAATTATGATAATGTATTCAAGATTTACCGTGACATTTTATGGCCAAAAAAATGAAACACATACTCGAAACAAAAAAATGTCTCTTATTGCTGTTGTCCCTGGTGTTCCTGACCGGCAAGGTTGTCGCTGATGAAGAAGGGAGCAGCTTGGCTGCGACCCGTAACCGCACGCTGGTTTTCGACATCACGTTGCCGATTACGTCGGGCACAGCCAATACGTTGAAACGGAGTATCGAAAATTCCCTTGCCGACCAAACAGGCATTGCCAATGCAAGGTCAACGTTCATTTTCCGCATGACCGTGCCTCCGGATCAGGAAAACTACGGTCGCGGAAGTCAATTCGCGGTGTGTTACGAACTGGCGGGACTGATCTCCGGGCCGAAATTGGCCGGGATCAAAACCGTCGCGTTTTTCCCGAAATCGGTGCAGGGGCACGCGATTCTTGTCGGGCTGGCCTGTGATGAGATTTACATGGCATCGGATTCCCAAATCGGCGAAGCGGCCGTTGACGAACCGCAATTGATGCCGACGATCCGGCAGGCGTACCGCGAGATTTCCGACCGCCGCGCGAAGGTGCCCTGGCCCGTAATCGACAAGATGCTCGACAAGTCCGTCGAACTGATGCAGGTCGAAACCGAACACGGCACGCGGTTGTTCGAGGCGAAAAACCTGGCCGAATTGCAGGCGGCGGAGACCTTGCTCGGCGACCCGGTCCTCGTCAAACCGGCGGGACATCCCGGTTTTTATACCGCCGACGAAGCCCGGCGCATCGGTTTGGCTGCGGGTTTGGCCGACGATTTCATGGCCGTGGCTACTCTGCTGCAAATCACGCCGGAAACGCTGCGCGTCGTGCCAATCACCGATTCCGACGGTCACGCAATTCGCGTTGATTTGAAAAATCAGCTCACATTGGCGATGGCCGACGAGATCCAGCGCAGCATTCGCAAGGCCATCGACGGTGACAAGAACTCCGGTGGTCGCGGTGCGAATTTCATCTGCCTTTGGATCGACTCGCCCGGTGGCGATTTGACGGCCTGCCTGAAACTGGCGTCGTTCATCGCCTTAGACATCGACTCGTCGAAAACGCGCATCGTCGCTTACGTCCCGCACCAGGCTCGTAGCGGTGTCGCGCTCGTCGCGCTGGCCTGCGACGAGACGGCCATCGGTCCCGACGCGATTTTCGGCGGCGACGGTTCGATGGAATACACCGCCGACGAAGTAGCCGCCGCTGTGACTACGCTGGCAACGTCGTTGTCGCACCAAACCACGCGACGCTGGTCGTTGCCCGCCGCGATTCTCGACCGGCATCTCGAAGTCGCCGAGTATTCGCTTTCCGGCAACCCGCGAGTCAAGGCGTTTTTCTGCAACGATGAACTCGTCGCACAGCCGAACCCCGGCCTTTGGGTCAAGGGCAAAATCGTCACGAAACCCGGACATTCGTTTACCGCCAAAGGCCAGTCAGCCATCGATTACCTGCTTGCCGACCGTCTTGCGCACGATTTCACCGAATTCAAAACGCTCTATCACCTCGAAAACGAGCCGCAACTTGTCACGCCGGGCTGGGTTGACGTTCTCGTTCGGGCATTGGCCTCGCCCTGGATGGCTTCGATGCTGCTCTTGTTCGGTTTTCTGGCTGTTTGGAAAGAGATGCAAACGCCGGGTCTGGGCATCGGTGCGGTTGTGGCGTTGCTTTGCTTCTCGCTGTTCTTCTGGAGCCGTTTTCTCGGTGGTACGGCGGGATGGCTCGAAGCGATTCTCATCATTGCCGGACTGATTTTGCTGGCGATTGAGATTTTCGTGTTGCCCGGTTTCGGGGCCTTCGGCGTGTTCGGAAGCGTCTGCCTTGTGGCGGGTTTTGTGCTGGCAAGCCAAACATTTATTATTCCTCGCAACTCGTATCAGTTTTCGCAAATGATCAATTCGGGACTCGTGCTGGTCATCTCCGGGTGCGGAACGATTGCGGTGCTCATGGCGACGGCCCACCTTTTACACGAGGCGAACAGGCCGAAGGACACGGCACTGATCGGCGAAACGGAAAAGCTGGCCTGTTATGACCACCTGCTCGGCAGTTCGGGCATCACGACCACGCCGCTCGTACCGTCCGGCATGGCGATGATCGACGGCGAACTGATCGACGTATCCTCCGACGGCGACATGCTCGACCCCGACACGCCGATCCGCGTCGTCGAGGTCCGCGGCTATCGCGTTATTGTGACGAAAGCGTGAGGCGCGATTCTTTGGTTGGTTTCTTGGTCGAAAAAGCGGGGAGTTGAGGGTTACTTGCTGACTCGACCGGGAAACAAAAATCCACAGAATCAACAAAATGGAAGGAACATCACTTGACATCCGAACGTTATACATCGGCCATGTTCGCCGAACTGCTTGAGGTTTCGCCGGCAATGGTTCGTCAGTGGTACCGTCGCGGTTGGTTGCGCGAAGCGGTGGTCGTACAAAAGCTGGCCTATTTTGCACTGACCGAACTGTTACCTGCCAAACGGTTGGCGCAACTGGCGAAAAACGGTTTGACCAATGCCGAAATTGCGAAAAAGCTGGATGCATTGCAAACCCTGTTTCCCGGCATCGACCGTCCGATTGCCACACTGGATTTGCGCATCGACGGGTGCGACATCTTTTTGACGAAAGAGAATAAACTCGTTGATACCGTTGGGCAGGAATTTTTTGACTTTGCGGGAATACCCTCCCATCCGGATGAATATGCTTTTTCGCAACTTGATTTGGCCTTTGATTCCTCGCACGAACCGTTTTCGCCACAGTCATTTGCGTCAACGGGGAAGTCGCCGGACAAAGACGAATTATGTCGGTTGGCGTGGCACTTTGAGGAACAAGGTCGGCTTGAACAGGCGGTTGAGTTGTTTCGTACCGCTCTTGCGGCAGGCGGTCCCGATGCGTCGATTTGCTTCCAGCTTGCCGAATTACTATACCGCCTTGATGACAAAACCGCCGCCCGCGAGCGGTATTACATGGCGATTGAAATTGACGAGAATTTCGTTGAAGCCCGTTCCGGGTTGGGAAGCGTTCTGGCGGAAACCGGTGAACTTGAATTGTCCGTCAGTGCCTTTCAAGGAGCTTTGTTACACCATCCCGATTACGCCGACGTGCATTATCACCTCGGCAAGACGCTACAAAAACTCGGTAAGCCGATCGAAGCCGAACACCACCTCGAACGCTTCCGCGAACTGATGCCCAATAGCCCTTGGGCGGAGAAATAAAGAACCGGTAAGTAAGAGAGTGTCTTTTACCGGTAAAAAGCATGGTTTTAATTATGGCAATCGGATGGAATCGCAAGCTCCCGGTGTCATGGAATGACTCACCATTTTAAGTTTATCAGGGAAAATCGAAGAACACCTGGAGATCGGCGTCTGACTTTCATCATATTCCCGGCGGCGGCGGCGGTGGCCTGTGCCCAGAACCGGGAGCAACGGTTTCCGAGACAATGGCTGTTACGGTTGACCAGAGCCAACCGTAAGCAATTGCCCAGCGCAGGAAAAGGATCACAAAAAAGAAAATGAAATAATGCGCCGTGGCCATCGAAATATCGAGGTCGAACAGTGCCATCGCGACCACGATACTAACAGCAATAAACGGCACGAGGTAAATCCAAAGCACAATGGTGCCTTGTGCATTGAGATAGTAATTAACGCACCACTCGAACAACACCCAAAGCAACGTGTATGCCCCGGCACAGAAACCGGATCGCTGATAAAGATCGGGACCCTCGTAATACTCCAGTTCATCGCCGCTGCGCAACAGGATGTAACCGAAAATTGCGGTGCCGAACGCCACACCACCGGTTCCCAACAGGGCGATGGCCCGAACACCCCACAGGCCAATGTCCGTGTGGAACCGTCCGACCAACAATGCCAGGCCGAACGCGCCGACAATGCACAAGGCCGTCAGCCCCCATTCCTGCCCACCGATGACGGCAACTTTGCGGTCGATCGGCTTGAGGACGGCGCGTCCCTTGATCGTCTTTCCACCCGACTCGAACTCGTCCGGCTCGGCAATTTTGATCTTGTCCTTGGGGATGTTGATGATCGTGTTACAACTCGGACACGGACCTTTCATGCCGGAATACCGGTCGCTGACCTGAAACCGCTTGAAACAACCGGGACATGTGACATCAATCGCCATTGATTTTTCTCCGCACAAAATAATCGGCTACAACATGTTACCGTACATTATAAACTATACATCAACGTTACGCAAAGGCAAACAAGTTGTAATAGGTGTTGCGCAAAAAAAAAGTGGTTCAGTACGGATGGTGGCACAACGGTTACGGCCTTGAACGCATCCGGAAAATCTGCCCGTTGTTCAACGAAAGGCTGTACCAAATGGAGCAATTGCCGTGGTTTGCCGAATGGCATCCGGAAATACTCTCTATTTTGATTTGGTTGTGTAATCCCGACATTTTTGCCATGCTTGTTTTTGCGCCGAATCAAAAACTGTTTGCATAAGCTGTTCAATTTTATAGCCTTGCATCAAATCAGCTTGGTTTGGTAAGTCGCCGTTGTTTTCCGAATGGCGAAATGGATTTTGTTCGTTGATAGCAATAGATTGAATAAAGTGCGCAAGACAAGCGGTATGAGCGCGTTGCCAGCCGATGGTTGATTTCTTGTACGGAAAGTCAGTGTTTGGCGACTCAAACCTACTACAGCACGCGATTTGCAACCAACCCGACTCGCCTCCGAAAGATTGATCACTCTTGGTTGCGTCAAAATACTCGAGTGTATCCGCCTTTGTGAGTGAAAATCGAACGGCACCGAGTTCACCGTGAATTTCAAAGCGAAAATCATCTTCAGACCCGGTGGCCAGTTTCGAGCCTTCCAGAGTACCCGTTGCCCCATTTTTCAGGTGTACAAGAATCGAAAAAGCGTCTTCGACGGTCACATCGCGGATTTCTCCGGATTTTGCGTCCCGCCGTTGCGGGTAAGCAATGGTCGTGTCGGCGATCAATCGGTCAATCGGCCCGATAAGGTGGTCGGCCATATCGAGAACATGCGACCCCAAATCCCTGACCACCCCACCGGTCGGGGAATGCTTCCACCTATACGATAATCCCGTTCCCACGTTGCCTGAGTGGTAAAAACCGAAACGAAATTGCAATATTTTGCCTAATTTTCCGGTATCGATCAGTTGTTTCGCCCGTTGAACCGCCGGAAAAAACCGCAAATGGAAGGTCATTTGCGATACGCCGGAATACTCGACCATTGCCTGACGAACTTGTTCCGCCTCATCAATTCCCACCACGAGCGGTTTGTCACAATAGATATGCTTGTCGTGCCGCATTGCCGAAAGCAGAGGTTCCAGATGCTGATCGTTTGGCGTACAAATATGCACGATGTCAATATCGGGGTTTTCCGTGATTTCGCGGAAATCGGTCGCCGCAACGTCGGCTCTTGTTACGGCTTTGGCATGTTCCGCCGTGTCCGCGTGCGCCGTTGCAATGTGCGTCACCCGCACAGGAAATGGCATCGGTTGCAGATAATAGGGCAATGTCGCATAGCCATAAGCGTGGACCTTGCCGATCATGCCAAACCCAATGATTCCCGCCCGTTTGAGATTTGTCATTTCAATCCCCGATTCTTCTGAAAAATTTCCGATCCAATTAATTTATTGTGGCAATTAGCCGTCGTTTCCGGTACAATGATAATTATAGCTGAAACGTACTGACATGAAAACTGTTGTATTCCATCCAACCTCGAATTGTGTGTTCCCACGGAACCACAAAGGCACGGTGGGGTGCGTACTCTGGACCTTGCCGCTGTGTGAAAAACATTATCAAAACAACCTTCATAACACTTTTTTTGCTAAGGAACTACGATGGAAGAAAACAACATGGCTCCCGATTCGTCGAACGAACAAACGCCCACCGATCTTGGACGGAGGCAAATGATGGGTAAAATGCTGGGCGGTGCGGCGGCGGTCGCGGTAACCGGTACGCTGTTCAGCCGCGAGGAAGAAGTGCTCGCTTCCGCGTTCGCACCGCAGGACACAGGGATTCAAACCGCCCAACCGGACGGTCTGTCCGGTGCGTCGCGGCTTTATACCAATTGGGCGAGGCTGGAAGACTTGAAAAAGAAGATGGCCAAGTCCAATCTCTGCGATATTCCCCTGAGTCGCATGTTTCTCGGTGGGAATCTCATCGGCGGTTGGGCACACGCACGCGACCTGATTTACGTGTCCGATCTTGTCAAAGCCTATCACACCCGCGAGAAGATTTACGCCACCTTTCAAATGGGCGAAGCCTGCGGTATCAATGCCTATATGGGACATCATTCGCACATCGGATTCATGGTCGATTATTGGGAAAAGAAGGACGGCCAGTTGAAATTCCTCGCCGACTGTAGTGATGTGGAACACATCAACCGATGCGCCAAACTGGGAGCCGCGACCTGTTACATCCAAGGGGGAATCGGCGACCAGTACGTAAGCGAAGGGAAGTTCGACGAACTCAGGAAAATGCTTGACGCAATTCATGAGCATGGCCTGAAAGCCGGATTCGGCGCGCATCGCCTTTCGACGGTCCAAGCCGTTGTCGATCGTCATTTCGAGGTGGACTACTGGATGAAGACAATCCACCACGACCGTTACTGGTCGCGACGACCGAATGATCCCGAATATGACAACGTGTTCTGCCGCGATCCGAATGAAACCATCGAATACATGAACGCGCTGCCGCAACCGTGGATCGGTTTCAAGGTTTTGGCAGCCGGTGCGATCCAACCGAAAGACGGTTTCCGTTACGCCTTCGAGTCGGGTGCCGATTTTATTTGCGTCGGCATGTACGATTTCCAGATCGTGGACAGCGTCAACATCTGCATGGGAGTCCTCGATTCGGAACTGAAACGCACCCGCGAATGGCGCAGTGCTTGAAAATCAAACTTGAGACTACGGGTCAATGTTCGGCAACGAGGATACAATGTTTTTAAGTTCCGCATAGAGTGCTTTTGCAAGGTCAAGCCGTCCGTCTTGTGACTTTTCAAATTTTCGTTGTTTTGTTTCTTCCCACGGATCGTTGACTTTACCAGCGAAATATGCGGCAGTTGTTGCCAGTTCAAGAACAAGGGAATCCGCTCCTGCCGCTTTTTTTATGAGCTGGCACTTGATTTCATCATTCGATACTGTCCCAATGTTATTGTCAACAGGATCGGAAGAAAGACGATAATCGGAATAGATGCCCCCCCAATTCGCTCGTTGTTCTATTTCGTCCAATTTTTGTTCGATCACAGCAATCTGTATTGCCGTTGTCAGGTCTTCACTATATGGTCCAAAGTGATGATACTCAAAATGAAACCCATAACCTAATTGGGAAAGTTCCAGTAAACATGCGATTTTCTGCAAACGTGTACGCCCAACAATCCTACCGCCTGCGATTCGAACAATATCAATTGCACCTGCAATTCGATCCTCGATAGTCATTTTCGTCAACTCCTGTTATACATTTTCAGTGATTTCATATCGCTTTTGCCGTTTCTTGAATTACACTATCAATAAAAGTACGCGATTCGTTGTCATTTTCATCGTAATAAACTCGAAAAATCATACAATCAGGTATCGCTTTGACAACAGACGAATAATCTCGTATGTCCAGTTTTTTGTTTGAGTCACGTATCCAAATCTGATTAAATGGGTCCAAATCAAATGCTTTATAGGGAGATCGGGTAACCTCGTCATATAAGATGCGAATCTCCCGTTTGTCTTTTTCGGATTGAACCCATTCCTTGATCGCATCAATGACCCTTACTTTAACTTTGGATAACGTTACACCGTCAACTCTGTAGTTTTTTCTCATCACCTCAAAAACATCAAGGCATTTATATAAATTGCGAAAACAAAGACGTTTGGAGAAGTCACTTATCACCTTGTCTTCTGCATCCATCATCTGCGACAAAGCTCCCATGATAACGGTATCGTCCAGTTTCAAGTAATTCTCAATGCTATCCGGTTGCTGCGCAAATTGAATTAAAGGCTGAGTATTCGTTAAATTCGTATCAGGAATTCTTGACTCCTCGACTAGACGAAAAATACGCACCAGCAACTCGCAAAAAAGCTTTTCGGCACAACGAGTTGCTTTATGGAAATACAAAGTAGGATAGAGTTGAAAAAGTGATAAAACATACGCTTCTGCCGCATGGATTGCTTTTGGTCCTAAAATAAAGGTGTCCACTTCTCCACCGGGGTCACCACCATCATCCTGTCCCCATTGTACTTGACCGACTTCAAGATTTGCCATCAACCATGTGAAATCAATTCCTGCAAGTTGAGTTCCTGCCATTAATCGATCTCTTTGTATATAATCCAACCTGTCGGCATCAAATTGGCTGGAAACAATGGCACGGTAGATGTCATGGGCGCCTTTTCCCGCAATTAAGTCCGCGACATTGTTACTAAACCCTTTATCGTTTGCCGCGTCCAATATTTTCTGTATCTCTGTGTTGCGAATCATGTGATCGCCAACGTATTCATGATCAATCGTCTTCATTCCTATTCTTTTGCTTGCAGATTCAAAAGCATGGCTGAATGGACCATGTCCTATATCATGCAAAAGTGCGGCTGCTATTGCCGTTTCGGCACGACGATCATTAAAATCTTCGGGGCCAAGATGCTTCTTTACAATGCCGAGTAATTTCTTGGCAATGTGATAAACACCGAGGCTATGCGAGAAGCGGGTATGTGTTGCACCGGGATATACGATTTCTGAAAATCCGAGTTGTTTAATACGACGTAAACGCTGAAATTCGCAAGTCTGTACAATTTGCCACAAAGTTTGCTCAAAAAGACTTAAATCAAATTCAATCAGGTTGTGGAGCGGATCACGAATACGCTGTGGTTTTTTCGATTTCATTGACAAATCAAACAAGTTATGAATTTTACACAAAAAACTTCAGCTCAAAATAAAATTCTATACAATTAGAAGTCAAAATGCAATACCACCTCATCTGTTTTTCTTGTATTGAAAATTGCAAAATTAAACAAATGGTCAAATGAAACGAAACAGACAGAGTAGGAGGATACATCGAGATTATAAAATTTGCCTCGGTATTTATTACGGCAAACTCATTTCCTACTACCCACTGATGGATTTCGTGAGAACCTCTTCCGCAACGAAAATCGGCAACGGTGGGTTGGGGATCATCGCAATGGCGATGGCGTCGGAAGGGCGGGCGTCGATTTCGATGAGCTTTTCGCCCTTGCGGATGCGGAGCTGTGCAAAATACGTCTGTTCTTCAATGCGCGAAATGACAATGTCCTGCATTTCCCCGTCGAGGGAGTTGCATATCTTCCAGGCGAGATCATGCGTCAACGGTCGGGGCACGGCAATGCCCTTGACGCGGCGGTCGATGCTGGTTGCTTCGAAGATGCCGATGACGATGTAAAACTCGCGCGTCCCTCCGACCTCACGCAGGTAAATGACTTGTTGGTTGTTGATCTCGCTGATGACGATGCGAGACAACTCCATTTGAACCAGCATTGTTGTGTCTCAATTCTCAAAAGCGTTGACTGGAAAAGCGTTTGGGCTTTACGGAATGTTCATTTTCAGTTATGCTAATCCGTTTTCACGGAAAAGTAAAGATATGACACGGTATTTTTTCGTAATTTTATTCAGAAAATCGAGTTCAACAATCAGAGTCCCAATCGTAAGATTGCGAGAACAAGTAAAGGTAATAATAGATGACACAAAAAGTCGCCGTCGTATTGGCAGCAGGCAAGGGAACGCGAATGAAATCGGAGCTTCCGAAAGTGATGTGCGAAGTGTGCGGTCGCCCGATGATCGAGTACGTGCTCGACACGCTCGAAAGTGCCGGGATCGAACGGATTCTCGTTGTCATTGGATACCGTGGAGACCTCGTGCGGGAAATGCTGGCTCATCGCAAGGAACTGGAATACTGCGAGCAATGGGAGCAAAAAGGTACCGGGCACGCGGTCATGATGACGCGACCGTCCATCGCGCATTTCGACGGCCCGCTCCTGGTCGTGGCAGGAGACTGTCCGATGATCCGGACGGAGTCAATTGAAGCATTGTTCGCCGAGTACGAGGCGGAATCCGAGCAAATACGCCCGGAAGCTCTGCGCAAACCGGTTTCCTGCGTCATGGGTACCGCTTACAAGGACAATCCGACCGGGTTGGGACGGATTGTGCGCAACGCAGTCGGACAATTTCAAAAAATTGTCGAAGAAAAAGACGCGACCGATACCGAACGGAAAATCACCGAAGTCAACATGAGTTATTACCTGTTCCGCACCCCCGACCTGTTGGGCGTGCTCGACCTACTCAAAACCGACAACGCCCAGGGCGAGTATTACATCACCGACGCTCCCACCGTGTTGCTTTCGCAAGGAAAAAGGGTCGTCGCACTGCCGGTACTCAAGCCGATCGAAGGGCTTGGCATCAACAACGTCGAGGAACTCGCCGTCGTCAACCAGGCCATGCGGGAAATCCTCGACGCAAGAAAATCGGCATCCTAGGGTTTTCACCGGAAAATATTCATCCAAAACCAACACGGCGGCGGTCAAGGCGTGACCGCCCTACCTTATCCGCTTACTACGTGCGCGGCACTGGTTTTACTGCTCACTGACTACTGTTCACTGCACTCAATTCATGCCCAATCTTTACCTTCGACCATGAATTTCAGGTTCATCAGTCGGGCAATGTCCCGGAACGTTTCAAGGTGATTACCGTAGAACAAAACCCGGTGCAACAGAGTCATCATGTCGTTGCCCAGGACGTTTCCGCCCCATTTGTCAAAGAGTTCGAGAGCCGTTGTACTCGTGATTTCCGTGATGACCTGCGTTCGACATCCGCGATCGTCGAAATCGGGAACACCGCGAATCACGCCGGTTGAAACGAGAATCGTGTCGTTGTTCGCCAGCTTGCAACAGGTGACTTCGCGGTTGATGTCACGATCCATGAAAACCTTGACCGACGCACCTTTGTAGTCTTCGAGGTGCTTCCGAATGATGAAGGGAAGGCGTTCGGATTGGGGGCCGTCCATCTTGGTCGCGGAAACACAATGGGCGTGAATGACGGCGTTATTCGGCAAGTCCATCACCGGATCGGTAATGAAGCCGGGACGCCCCGTCGCATAAAGGAACATCAGCATGGTAAGCGTGGAATCCATGTCCGCCTCGCAGGCCCCCACCCCTCCGTCGTCGAGAATACGGCTGAAACCCAGGCAGGGATAACCGAGAATGTCAATCGGAATACCGCCGAGACACTTCATCGCTATGGCACACGATCCATGTTCCCGCATCAGTTTTTTCATGGCAAAATACGTTTTGCACGACTTGATGATTTCCTCGCGGGACGGTTCGCGAATCTCCCGTGCTTTTGAAATCCAATACTCCTCCGCTTCAGCAACGGCATCGTCTTCCGAAATCGTTTGGTGAACCGCAACAAACTCCTGTGGGGTGATTTGGATGACTTCCGTTCCGAATTTTTCCTTGACACTGGCGTAATCGCAGGCCGCTGCTGTTCCGGCGGCGCAACCCGGATTACCAATCATGATAATCTTTCCGGTCCGCATCTTGGCGGGAACACGGAGGAGTGAGACCAGCCGTTCAACGTCATTGATGTCGCCGGACGCGGAAAAGATGACTTTCGCACCGCTGCGCTGAATGGCGGGCACATAAATCCACTGGTGCCCGCTGAACAGTTGTGAATAAATCGCCATCGGCAACCCCGTCGAGGCCAACGCGGCCAAAGGTGCTGCGGTTCCGAATGTCAGGTGGATGCAAAGAATGGCATCCGCTTGTTGATCCTTGATCTTGGGAAGGAGACTGTTCGCTTCTTCGGCTCCCATCGTATTGGTCAACAGATCGCCGCCGATCAATTCGACATCGCCGAGTTTTGGAACCAGCGCATCCAGATAAGGCGAGAAGACCTGCTGTATTTCGGTTTTTGGCTCGAAATCCGGTTTGGGCCAACCTGCATGATCCATTCCGAGATAAACAACGTAAATTCTCACCGGTGGTTGATGGTCCTGTTGATCGTTCAAAACCGGCGAAGCTCCCGCAGACGATGCCAGGCCGGTGAAAAACAGGCCGCCTGAGATGGCTCCCGATGCTCCCATAAAAGTACGACGCGAAATTCCGTTGCATAGTTCACACATGGTTTGTCCTTTCAATAAGACGTGAAAAATTTTGATCAATCCCACTCCGTTGGCTGCGCACCAATCCACCTGTTTCCTCAGGGCAAACGTCCCCATTATACCACACAAATATTGTTGGCACTATTCCGTAACGGGATCGATCGCGAGGATTGTAAAGTCGTCAGGGGCATGGCGTATCAGGTTTGGTGTTGCGGGAAATGGAGTGTGGAGTGAAACTGAGCTGCGATGGTCACGGGGCGGTTATTTCAGAGCGAGCAGATTTTTTGAATTAATAAGTAAAAATCAATTCATTTGGTGTCCTCTGTGTGCCAATTTTTTTTATTACCGTGCCGTTTTTTCTTGATTTTTTTTCGTAATAATTGTCACACAGGAGTTTTTTTGGTATTATTGAAAATGAATTAATGGATTTTTGTGTGCTGAATGATGTTGTCGGCGTACTTTTGTCCGTAACTTTTTACGCTTTTTTTTAGGAACAACATGAATAGAAAAGAATTTTTGAAAGCGATCACACTTGCCGGTGCAGCGGCAGCGGCGGGCACCTGGAACGGTGTCAATGTTTATGCGCAAACCAACGAAACCAAAAAAGACGAATGTGAA
>Ga0123353_10009903_pt1 | contig 13219 bp, 8 predicted proteins | sample TergutLab28metaG_3_FD_92763 | JGI IMG/M metagenome (GOLD analysis project Ga0123353, IMG submission 92763) | Labiotermes labralis P3 segment gut microbial communities from Petit-Saut dam, French Guiana - Lab288 P3 | ecosystem: Host-associated > Arthropoda: Insects > Digestive system > Gut ...
AAAAAAAAGCAAGAATTTGTGCATTAAGTTGGTCAATTGTTAAGATTATTCATTCAAAATGTGCACAGGTATCATAATAACACACGACAATACCAGAAAACTGCTATTATGTTAATACTGTACGTACCGCGCATGTGGCGAAAATTCAATTTATCAACCAACCTTACACGCACTGAAATGTGAACGCAACTGATACAAAGTCTCCTACATGTTTCGGCACTTCTTGAGTGCCATCATCAGGGAGTGCGTAATGTGAAGTGCCTCAAATTACGGACCAATCCGTAGGACACAACTTTAACCGATACATGCACTCCCTGATGATTGCACTCAGTAAGTGCCGAAACATGTAGGAGATTGTGTATCTGTCGTGTTCACATTTCAGTGCATGTAAGGCTTGTTTGATAAACTGCTATTATTGTTCAAGTTGCGCCTCGAACTTTTGTCTTCAGGTTTCTAATTGGTTCATGTACCTTAAGGCACTGAAGAGTGTTGAGCATTCGCCTAACAAATGTTTTCATTCAACGAGTTTCGCACGCGTCGAAGACAAAGAAATTGTGATTACTGAAGTGCAAGTATCTGTACCTTCTTTGAAATGTAATTCGGCTGTTATGCTTTGAGAATGAGCGTCCTCCTCGTCAGGATTCTAATTACCACCATCACTGTAATCAGTATCAGCGGCATAAGCATCACAACATCCTTAACGATCGCCGTTCTATCACACTCATAATCATCCACACCACTGTAATGATTGTCATCACCATCCCGATCGACAGTCCCACCGCAGACATCACTATAAATATCGTCGTCAGAATTGCAAGTTCTTCGCCCATAAGGTCTGCTGTGGGTATCAGAGCACCCGGCCATTCTGTCTTGTAACAGTTACTGCTACGCGTATTTATGTGTCGCCACTTCATGGGGATGCTGATCCCAGTGGCCGCGAGGTCTAAGGCGTAGGTGTGCGGCCGTTCGCCTGCTGAGATTGTGGGTTCGAATCCCACCGGGAGCATGGGTGTTTGTATGTTGTGAGTGTTGTGTGTGTTGTCGTGTAGAGGTCTCTGCGACGAGCTGATCACTCGTCCAGAGGAGTCCTATCGACTGTGGTGCGTCGTTGTGTGATCTAGAAACCTCGTGAATAAGAAGGCCCTGACCCACAGGGGGATGTTGCGCCAAAAACAAACTTCATGATGATTATGGGGCATATGACAAACGATAATACTGATGACGATGAAGAAGAAAATCATAACAACTAAACAAAGTAATGTTATGGTCTAGAGACTTCTCTCAACAGTTGTAAGGCTACAGTGCTGGCCAATAAATTCCGGTTTTATGATAACAGAATTTCACACAAGCCTACACAGAAGAGAGCTCGATGTATTTAATAATAGGTCAAACCACAATTTACAGTTTATTTTGTGACAACGGCTCAAGATATAAAGACATTTTTTGGAAGCGCAGATGAAGCTCTAATGCGGGGCTCGATACAGGTAAATGGTCACCTACTAGCCCAGGCAGCCTTACACCCGAGGAAAGACCACCAGAAAACCGTTAGATAGGGGCTGGATGAGATCAGCCGTGTGACAATGACGAAAAAAATCACCCACTGCAGGGGATCGAATCCCGATCGTCTGCAGCGAGTCAATACCCCAATTACACCAACTCACACTGCAATGAGGCGGCAGCATAGGCGAGAAAAAACCATAAATTTTGCAGCCATCTGAGTCCCACTGGAGTAATGCAGGTGCTTCTTAATAACTATCTTCCTGGTGTGATCAATTAATACACAAACTCGTGCCCCGTAACACATGTGTTTACAAGTTTAACATTAAACATTACAAGGAAATGACTTGGGCTATAAAACCGGAGTCCATATAAAAGAGACAAAACAATGAACACTTGTGATTAAATGAAAACTTTGGTGCAAAAAAGGACACAGTTTCGTGTTTAGCTTAACTCCATTACGTTATGAGGAAAGGGAGGCTTAAACAGCATCACAGACGTGAGGTCACCCCTTCTATCACTCTCTAGCCAAGTGAGACATTTTCATAACATTCTGTATGGACATCATGACGCCAGAGGATTAGAGGACCGTTGTATTTGCTATTGATTTCCTGCCACACAGTTCAACTCACGAAGCTGATATGGCACCTGTGCCACTTAGTGCGAGTTCTGAAATTCTGGGTGGCTAAAGATATTGGCTAATCGGCAACTTTCGGCATTAGACTCCTATAGGCTTATCTGACAAATTAAATGTAATGTCAAACTAACCTTCTGAAAATTACGCACATAAACAAACAATTAACTATCACATTACTACTTTGCATTCATTGCTAATATCACGAAATACAGGCTTAATTCATATTTTGAGCAAAGTTGGCATTTAATGTTATGTCCAGAATTCATTGTTGCAAATCTTTGTTTGATAGAAGTGTTGTAAAGAGCTCTGATATTTTGATCCTTCGTTTTGATTTAGTCTCCTTTTAATCCTCTCTGGAATTTAGAACCTGATATTTATTAAATATCTCACGCGTGCTATATGCCTCACCCATCTCTTTCTCCTTGATTCGGCTAGCCGAAAAATATTCAGTGAAGAATGAAAGCTGTGACGCCCCTCATCATTCAGCTCTCTCCCGAATTCTGTTCCCTTCGCAAAATTCGTAAAAAATACAGCATTGATTACTTCCATGGTAAACTTTATTGTGATGGCGATGAGGAAGAAGGAGGAAGAGGAGGCGGAGAAGAAGAAGGAAACCAAGAAAAAAGCCGTCATTTGTAGGCCTAAGTTTCATGGTAACTGAGAATTCTCGTAATTTTCAATGACAAAACGATCTGCTAGACAACTGGAACTGTCAAATACACGCGAAAATGAATTTACTTCCAGAAATTTTTGGAGACCGATATCAGAGGATGTGGCCAGTGTCTCTAAGTGTCGTACGCGATCACAGCACGGAACGGGTTCTAATGTTAATGAAATCCGTGGGAAGGCGGTTTGGAAGAGAGCAACTTGTGTTTATAAATCGAGTTCTGGCTACATAACTAACTGTAGAATGCAATTCGGGCTTCAGAACTTCCAGAACTTTATGACGTCCTCTGACATGATAGTCTGGCTTGGCATGTCAGTGTCTCCGCTATTACTGCACGCGAGTACACTCTCCCCAGCAGGAGAAAAGCTTTTGTGTTTTCAAGCTGCAACAGTAGTATTTTTTTTAAAGTAAGTCTTTTATTCCTTTCGAGACATCTGGCTTATATCTTCTTCCATTATGAATGCAATAGACGGAAAAACAGCGCCTATTTACAAGACAGTTAACATTCTGTTCCATTTTCCAGACGACAATGCTTCGTGCACAATGAATGGCAACAATCTTAAATCTCATTTAAAATCAATTAAATAATTTTTGTTAACAATCTTTAGTAAAACTTGCCGACTGAATGGTTTTTGTGTTACTTAACGACGCTGTTTCAATTACAAAAGCTGCACTCGCCCCCACTACATACTATTCGAAATGACATGCGAAGTTTATCGTAAGCAGATAACGATTTTGATGTAGCGGTTGTGATGTGTCTGAGACTTCTGGTTCCGTATTATAACCAGAAGCTTTTAGGCTGAGAACATCATTCGTAGGCGGAAAAGGGCGTTTTAATGGCGGGAAATGTATTGTCCTCAGACAAGGAGAGGATCCCTGCTAGGCATGCTATAAGAGCCCAAGCGCAAGTTTTCGTGGAGAATGGCGAGTTGCTACTGCCTATCCTGAAAGCATTCGCACAGTGCTCTCGCTCAGTGCACACTAGTAAAAATTTTGATGTTTGCAGTCTGTGTGTAGTAGCAGAACAGCCTGTCGCTCCTACCAGTACGGGTGCAGGAGTTCCCCGCACCGCGCCAGACACGCCTCAACCGTCGCAGGGATCATCTTGTGATGTGTGAACTGTAGACAAAAAAGTTCTTTCTATGTCTATGGATCGTGCCGCAGGTGCATGAAGATACAAAGTTCACGCATTCTGAACCACGGTGCTAGTGGGCAGTGTGTGGCCAACTGCGCACTCCGTCCAGTTTGCCCATACAGAATGTTACGCACTCAACCCATTGGGTAAAAATGGGTCTTATTACACATAGGCCCTGTTAGTACTACTGGACTTATTATTGTTGCAATAATTATTATAATTACTATACTATCGACGTGCTGTTGTGAATACAACACAAACTTGGGTTCCATACAACGCACAGAATTTAAAGACCAGGTGACTTAAGCAAGTGTCTGGAGGGGAATTACGTTCCATGGAGTTCGGTCAGACTAACATTACATCACCTACGTCACAATACTTAAAAATGCCCCCCTCCCCCTGAAACATGACCAAATAAAATTCACAATTTTGTTACTAATAGAATCCAGTAGAGTGGTTATTGTTATTCTTCGTGCTTTGAAGATTAGGGTTTCAAATACGGGCCGCGAGAACTGTAATCCTAAAACATATTATTTTGATAATTTTGTGTTTTGTTGACTGTGCACCTTGATACTTCTGTGCAATAAAAACCAACTCGATGTATATTTATCCTCAGTTTATTTCGTCAATCAACCTCTACATGTTTCGGGCATATTTGTAGCCCATCATCAGGAAGTATACTGTATATGTACAATTGGTACGTGTTGTGCTTTTCCTCCTGATGATGGGCTACAAATATGCCCGAAACATGTACAGGTTGATTAACGAAATAAACTGAGGATAAATAGTGCATCAAGTTGGTTTTTATTACACAGATTATTTTTTTCTTTTCTGTTCCTCGTAGCCATTACTGGGATATGCGCCGAAGTAACCGAGGTGGTAAACAATAAAACTGAGGTCACCGTTCATGCGAGGAGATGAAACACGGACACAAGTATCGGGAAACCTAAAAGGATGAGGTAATTAGGTTGACCTGGAAGTAGATGGCGAGAAAATATTAAAGACATGCCCGATGTTACACTACGGACTGCACTGAACTGGCTCAAGACAACGTCTAATGCCGGGGATTATCTGAATACGATAACGGTTACTATAAAAGCTAAGTATAACTGTCGACTTGTAAGCGAAAAATATATCCACCACGAACTCCATATGGCGTAACCTTACCTCTGCAGCGAGCGGAAACAGGGACCCCGTACTGCGGAGCTCAGGGTCGCAAAGTAGCAGCAGCAGTCGGTTCTGCTGAGGCGAAGCCGTGTGCTTGGAGGAGACAATGTATTGGTAGATTCGCGGAACTGTAGATACAGGGGAGGGTGTTGGTTACTGGCTGGCATTTCCGGAACCTACCAGACCCAACCAACACACCCGGCCGATGTCGGAAATGGTTCGCATTCCCTGCAAGTCTTCAGGCAGTCGACTAATGCGAAGACATGCAGCCGGTACAACCCACTGCATAAGAATACACTTCCCTTCCAGCGGCTGAATGCTCCGTTATGCGGATTAATGGATGGAGTGATCTTTTGTATATTTAAAAGACTTATCACCCACCGTCTCAGCAGAAGTAAATAACAGAAATGATGTGTGACATCATAAACGTTTGTTATCGAGTTGGCATTTAACGATACAAACGATTAATCAATGTGTTTGCTTCTTGTATTGCAGCACTTTTCACGTGTCCGTTACGAGCTTAAAGTACCCTACCTATGCTATAACAGTTGCGTACGAAGTTTATTAAGCCTATGGAGTGGAGGAGGCGAATAACAACAACAACAACAAAAACAACAACAACAGCGCTAAATGGGGTAATTTTCACATTCGTATCGTGCATCTTGATATTATCAAAGTTTTATTTATTCACCAACCAATGCACTAGTGAGTTGTTTTAAAATTTTACATTAAAACGGCTGGTTTAATGTAAATTTTAATATATTTTTTAAAACAACTCACTAGTGCATCAGTTGGTGAATAAATAAAACTTTGATACTAAATGGGGTGTTGAGGATGTTGACACGCAAATTTATTGCAAGAAAAATTATGCGGCTCTGAATGTTCCCAGGCAGTGCGCGCCAGTCCAGATAAAGCAGGCTGGTGGCAAAGTACAGAGTTGGGAAGTGAAGGAGGTAGGGTGACAGAAAGCGGGCAGTTTTTGAACACGCCGGAGAAGAAATAAGTCGAGTAGTTTCTGTATTTTGGATGAATTTTGACACTATATTGGGAGCGGTGCATTATGGCGAAATTGTGATACAGCGGAGTGGACGGTATTTTGAAACTGGAAGGTCTGAACGAGTACCATGCAGCGTAAAGTGGAATTCGGTTACCAACTCAGTATTTAGATGTAGGGCTGAAGACAGCATCAAGCCCCAGGATTGGACTGAAATCAATGAAAATGATGTTTAATCATTCAGTTCGTAATTAGATACAACACTGCAACTCCATTACGAATAGCAGTTGGTGACTTCAGTTTAGGAAAATAACAATCGTTTGTTCTGAGAATCATACGACACACATACATATATAATATGCTGGGAAGAACCGAAGTTTTTGTTATGCAGCACGTGGAAAATGTACTTTAAACATTTCAAGATCCACGCATATATTACGTATGTAGTTACCACTACTAAGAGTTCTGGCGTATGCAAACAATTGCTTGCGTCATTTCAGTACAATTTCAAGAAAAACACAGGCAAAGTACAAGCACTCTAGGCGAAGAAATCTGACGATGTGGTACAACTTAAATTTGTTGTTGTTGTGGTCGTCGTCGTCAGGGGAACGCGTGAAAGTAAAATTTGTACAGAGAGGCTAGGAATGTGTGTGTGTGTGTGTGTGTGCAGAACAACAGAAAGAATGTCCAGCATTTGCTACTGTCTTGACAAATCCTATTTGCAATATATCGGGCCAATTGTCTGTAGATTCCGCTAGCAAGATATCTCCGTGGCCCACCACAAGGCAGCAGCGTCCGACTAATCCTCCTGTGTGGTTCAACAGTTTGCGACTGCAGTACAAATACAGGTACTATTATTAAGCTGACTTTTCTAGACAGCGCAGCCGTAAAACAAACGTAGGCGTTGTGGGTCGGTCAGACTAGATGCGACGGGCGCCCGACTCTTCCGCCTGAATTCGCACTTGCAAAATAACTCATCGGATTGCTTCAGTCGGCAGTCAAGCGAAGTAAAGTGAACGGAAAGTGAAGATCACGTTAATTTACGACATAGTGCAGAATTCGCATAGCAATCTCCCCGTACACTCTCCAATACCGCAACGTTCACGAACAGAGGCAACTGTATTGCACAAGCTTCAATGCCGATTATACATAGGATCAGAGCCTCGAACTTACCCACCGACCCGAAATTTCCGGAATGCTCTGAAAATGGCAAAAGGTAAAGCTGTACATATAAGAAGTAGCACTAAAGCGCTAAGGATTATGCGAGTTTTTAGGCTTTCTCAGTGGTGTAGTTGAAGTCGCCGTTCTTTTGGGATGCGCCACTGCGTCACTGGGTGATTAAACATTTCGACTGCAGAAGATAAGACCCACTAGGATGTATCGCAACGTCAGACACCAATCACCCAGTGAAGCAGCGTCACACACCGGAAGAATGGAGACCTCCACGAATGAACTTCGGCTCTCGACTTTGGTTAGCAGTCAGGTTCACGACCAAGTCACAGCTTTCGCGGTATAACCACTTGAGAGGAGAGTTGTTGGGATCCAGAGGCCACTTGGACGCGGTAACGAACAGAAAATTCCATGCACCTATTTGAACAGAATCTTCTAAGAAACCTATTTCAGTGTCACCGAGGTACTCTGGGGTCTACGGTAGAAGTTTTAAAATAAAACTGCATTTTATCCATCGAGACGTAACGTATCTCATGCTATGCCATCAGTTTATGGCTGAGTAACTACATTGTTATACACCCTGTAGGGGTTATTGCGAATCTGCTGGAAATGCAGCTGGTTGGCGACAGAGAGAATGCAAGTTCGATGTGTACCAGCATGACAGCGTCAAATTTCTCACTTTTTTGCTTACTTTGTTATTCATATTGCAGACGCCGGATACTGTGAATTCCTTCCATCGTCCGTTGCTTCAGCACCAGGTGGTCATTCTTCGTTGCGTCTGAAGATCACTTGTTAAGCTTTCGGTAAGAATTGCGATATGGCAGAGGAACCCTGACCGCGTAAACATATATTTTATTAATTCATATTGTAGCCGATCATTTTTAGTATAGGTGTTTCTTAGGATTGCTGGCGTCAGTTACGGACGGTTCATGGCATGCGTTGTAAGTTAATCTGTCAACGTATATTCAGGACCGTTGGTGATAGGTACGAGGGGAGAGATTTAAATGAGAAAACGTTAGGAGCTGATAACGGACGCTAGCAGTCCAGTAAGGAAGTCAGTCGCGTACGAGTTTGGTGTAGGCAGGAGTACAGAGAAGTGGCTGTGTCAGTTTTCTAGAAATGATCTAGTTGTTTTACTGGATATAACGCTCCATTATTTTATATCAAGAATAAATTGAGTGAATAAAACAACAAGTAAAAAATAAATAATTAAAACTATATGTGATTCGGTGAGCCACGCCTGTTTCCCGAAAGAGGATCACCTACCAGACTGAGCTCGTCGGGACAACAAAGTTACGAAGGTGATCGTGTAGAATATATTTACATAAATTTATTCCCGTCAGTATTTCAGACTAGGTCTATATAGTCGAAGGATAGGATAAAAAACAATGCATTGATGGGATGTGTAAGGAAGGGGTCGTGGCCTAATTTGGGGTAACATTCCGCCGTTAGACTTGAGGGACAGAGGAAAAAATGTCACTATAGCCCAGGCAAGGTTGTGTTATGCAACCCGCCGCTACAGCTGTCAATTATACATATATTATACAAGTCACACACCAATTTAGGCGGTTGCACTACTCCTCATTGTAATTTTTACACGTGCGGTCCGCGAACCAGCCCACAATGGAAAAAGTTGGACACCCCTTGTACAGCCGATCTCCGGACCGGAATCTGAACCAGGAACTTCCCGAACAGGAAGCACTACTAACCACAAGACCGCGATGTTCGGCTGACGTTACCGGCTTTTGTAAACTTTAAGGTAATCTGAAGAGACGGAGTCAAGTTGAAGGGGCGCGAAGTCGAGACTCGAGACCCATAACCTCCGGCATAACAGGCGCCGGCCTTGATCACCACATCATCAGCCACGTCACTGAGTTCCAAAATTAAAGTAACTCAGACCCCATCAACTGGCAGACTATGGTTCATGTCAGGAAGTGCCTTACAAAGAAACTAGAACTGGATGAAGGCACACACCACGTGCATGCAATGAAAGATTCTTTTACTTCTGTTGCACGTACATCATTACACTCAATAAAACTACACGACCGAGACAGCTGGGCTCAGTAATGACGCCTGAGAAGAAAAGCGGTCTACAGCCACGTCCACAATTCGTCTCAGCTTGTGGCAATCAGTAATATGCCAGTGAAGGTAACACTAAGACATCCAGACACATATTTACGGCGGAAAACAAGGCAAAGTGTTCTAACGTTTGAAAAATAAAACAGAACACAGTGAAATGCTTTTTCTTTTGTCCAACGCCGCTCGACATCGGAAAAGAATTCGCTTTGTTTGAAGGCTCTTAGGTTTTCCCCGCTCGCCCTTGTGGTAAGATAAGTAACAGGATAAAGATGTGTGTGTAGCATTAGTGGGGTGATACGGACAAGGGAAATCCGAAGCACTCTGACAGAACACTGTCCCTGTGCTACTTTTTCCACCACAAATCTCACGAGCACTAGTCTGGGATCGAGTCCGGTATTCCACGGTAAGAGTAAAATTAATCCATATGATATATGAAGGTAGGGGCCGGGTAGCTCAGTCGGTATAGCGACTGATCACGGGCTGGACGGTCCGGGATCAGCCCTGGGGCCCACCCAGCCTCCTGTACAATGGGTACCGGGTCTATCCCGGGGTAGAGGCGGACGGGGCGTGTGGCTGATCCCCCCACACCCATCTAGTTTGCCAAGGTCCTAGAAAGAGTAGAGGTATACCTCTACTCACCCTAAGGGCCTTCGTGGCCTAAAAAAAGGGTGAAAACCCACCTATCTATGACGGCAGAGTTCCGGTGTAGTTCCTACGTCATAGAAAAGAGTGATTATATTAGACGGTACAGTCGGTTGATGTGACAGAGGGAAACTGGATTTTTGCGGTGAGAATCGCATGGACAAAAGAAAAAGAATAGGGGTGGGAGGGGAGGGGAGGGGTGGAAGCGGAGTTAATAGGCGCGTTTGCAGACTGGCGAAAAACGACTATTAGCTTCTTCATCATGTCCGCCCGTCGGTCCGTCCGACTGCCCGCACCGAACGGTTCGGCTCCCTCTGCACAAATTTTCGTGAAATTCTATAATGGTGGGTGTACGAAAACACCATTAAGAAAATTGAAGTCCGTTTAAAATGGGACACAAACAGCAAGCAATTTACATTACGACCTACGCATATTTATGCGTACTTTAGTCACTAATGTTACCATGGTTGCCATCGATTATGATCGACAGTGTCAATGCCAATTGCCTTATATCTCCATGCGACTGGCATGATAGACTATTAAGAAAAATACAAATGCAATCACACTGTTTAATATTTATTGAATGTCTAGGTCCTAAACATTAGAAGTATGAAATTTGATGTGTAGATACTTTACAAATACATCTCCAATTGTACACGAAATGTTTAGTCAACAATTACAATATATTTTGGCGTGATGAAGATTTGAGGTTACGTATGACCGATGTATGTAACAAATCAATGCAGACACACAAATAAATTTTAAGTTCTGTTGACCGTGCATCTCGATATAATCGTGTAAAGAAAACCCAACTTGATGTAAAACTTATTCTTAGTATATTTCGTCAACCTCTACATGTTTCGGGCATAGCTAGGCCCATCATCAGGAGCTACAATCATATGTATACAATTGGTACTTATTATTCTTTTTAGAGCGGACCGGGTAGCGTAGTCGGTACAGCGACTGGCTACGGGCTGGACGGTCCGGGGATTGAATCCCGGTGGGTGCGAGATTTTCCGCACCTGTTCAGACCGGCCCTGGGGCCTACCCAGCCTCCTGTACAATGGGTACTGGGTCTTTCCCGGGGGTAAAGAGCGGCCGGGGCGTGACGCTGACCCCTCACCCCCTTCTAGTGCCGTCGTCAAGAAAGAGCAGAGCTATAAAGCTATAACTCTACTCCCCCTATGCGCCGTACGGCCTGTACAGAGCATCAGTGCCTCTACAAGGGTGCACTTTACTTTTTTAAAATTCTTTTTAGATGACTGTCTGTTGACCTGGTTCCAATCCAACCAGGACAACAGACAGTCATCTAAAAACGATGGTAAGTACCAACTGTTGTATACATACGGTTGTACCTCCTGATGATGGGCCTAGATATGCCCGAAACATGTAGGAATTGGCGAAATATACTAAGTTGTGCATCAAGTTGGTTTTTATTTACACAACACAAATAATAATTTCTACAAAAACAAGAGACCCTAATAGTAGTAATAACCTTCTGTAATATGTGCACAACTGTCAACAATAACAAAAAATGCCACCATGGATTAAATGGGCGGGCTACGTGAAAACGGTCCCGGATGCAAAGATCCGACCGCGCCTGATGTTAACATGGTACACATATTTCACAAGGTAAATTAAAACCTTGGCACTTGCGCGCGACATAAATATTACGACACACTAACCAGTGTGTTATTTCCACTCAACCACTATAACCCACAGGAAAGACAAACCTGATTACAAAACAACGACTCGTGTCGTTTACGGCATCCGTAGAAATGGACGCGATGGGCAACTGCTACATGACAGTCTCGGGTGTCGCAGGGCAAACACGCTTTATAGACATGGGCAAAAGAGATCCTTCGCCATTCCGCAACTCAACGCCGTCTGTTGCGGCCATTTCACCACCCACTAACCACACCTTGCCGACAATTAAGAAGTCCTTGTAAGAATATGATGACACAAAGTTGGATCAGGCGTTCTAAGTTGGTACAAAAAATACGTTTATATGACGTATCTACAATTTCGTAATTACAGATTAAAACACTTTATTATCCCTGCCTCTCTAGACTGTGCAGTACACACACGCACCACGGGCAAATATGCTGCCATAACACCGACTACGTCCATATCAACGGACGAGATAGAACCATTACCGTAATTTTAGCCAAGCACTGTATACAGCTCCCTGATGATCGATCCCTTGTGATCCGAAACATGTTGGAGCAATTTTAAATATTTTATAATAATTCTGATTGTATCTACGAATTATATATTTGTGCATCTGTTGGATAATGAAGTGTTTTAATCGTCATTGATGCACGGCACAAACATTAAGATTCGTACTTACAGAATTCAATTACTGCGATTAGACCTATATCAAGGGAATTCGTCGCCACGCGATTATCATATGTTTCTGCAATGAAGCAAATCGTGACGACAATAAATTTAAAGGCGATCACTAGGTGTAAACAGCAGCGACATGATGGCTGGTAACACAGGACTCGGACTGATATCAACGGGGAACAGAACAGCTTGTCTCACGATGTGAAACATGCCTGTATCGTGGCGAAGACTGCGTGGAAAGTAGTGGGACTGCAGTACAATCAAATGGGAATTGTTCTTACTAGAGTTGAAATTTAAAAACCAAAACCAGATGCAATGTAAACCCAATTTCTGAACGACCCCCATTATAGGGGGCCCCAAAGTATCCAATTGTTAGTAGTTTGGCAGGTTATGCCTTTAGCCAAAAGGCATTACGTTGATCCCACTGCAACGAAAAACACTGAAGTGTCCCAAACGTAACTCGAGAAAATCAAAAAGATAAACACTCATGTATGTTTATTAATCAATTACTGCAAACTTTCAGAAATGTTTAAACTTCAACAAAGGCCATTTTCAACACATGTAATAACCTTCCTTCTCTCGTCCAACGACATCCACGATACCCAAGATTCATAACTTTCTCTTTGAACACTAAAATTAATGTACATTATGTATAAAGACAGCGCGTACCAAATAGAAAACAATGTTCTTCGATAAGAAAGACCAATTAGTGAATGTTGTAGAGAGGGAAACAAAAGTTGTTTATTGAGAGAATCATACGGAACACATAATACATACATTTGCTTCGGGGGGGGGGGGGGGGGGGGGGTTTGCGGGGGGGGAACGTTTTTGGGCTTTGGGGGGGACTACGGGTTTGCTTTTGGTGGGGGTTACGAGTAAAGGAAA
>Ga0123353_10009904_pt1 | contig 13219 bp, 3 predicted proteins | sample TergutLab28metaG_3_FD_92763 | JGI IMG/M metagenome (GOLD analysis project Ga0123353, IMG submission 92763) | Labiotermes labralis P3 segment gut microbial communities from Petit-Saut dam, French Guiana - Lab288 P3 | ecosystem: Host-associated > Arthropoda: Insects > Digestive system > Gut ...
AGAAGAAAACCGCGAAAAAAGAGAAAAAAAAAAAAAAAAAAAAAAAAAAAAAAAAAAAAAAAAAAAAAAAAAAAAAAAAAAAAAAAAAATTGGGAGATGCTGAGAGGAAGAAAGTAGAAAGAAATGGAACAAAGAAAGGAATGAAAGAAAGAAGAAAAACAAAAGAAAGAACAAAGAAAGAAAAGCGACGGGCAGCCCGAGAATTGTAGATTGCATTTGCAAGCAGTTGTTCCTTGCATCTTCTTCCTGCATTCGCTGTATGTTAGTAGTTCTTTTAATGACGATGTCTGTGACTCAGATTGCCTGTACATGTTCCATAGCGTTGAATGTTTGGATGTTAATGATGTGGAAGGAAGCGACCCTCGCCTAAGTTAGGTACTACCTCCGCATTTCCTGGTGGAACTGAAAGCCGTCAGTCAGGACGGTCGGTTTTGAGGCCAACATTTTAAGAGGGCACTTCTCGTATACAAGTCGCAAGCAGTACCGCTTGAGCCAGTTTACTCCGTTTCAATGATTTAGCGTATAATCTGCTCTAGCATGATGTTCTGTTGAGTGCTGCAGATAACTGGATACTTCCTGGTATGACGACGACAGGTTTTCACTTCATTTCTCTCTACGGCGAAATGTCGCATTTCAAGAACTTAGTAATTAAAAAGAAAGCCACAAATCTGGCACATTACTACTTAGTGTGGAATTTCCTTTTACACAACTCTTTATTAATATTTATATTAGATTTTTATAGTATATGGCAACACGTTTCGACCCATATTACGTCATCTTAAGGCCAATATTTTACATAAAATAAATTACAGCTGTATTCATGCCCTGTATGTCATAGACTGAAATCTCAAACTGTACTTAAAAGTAAAAAATAGGTAAAGCAGTCCCATTACAGGCCTGGAGTGGCCCAGAGGGTTCCAGGAAGTTAAGGTTCCCAGATTTCGTGACAACGGCACAGGATGGTGGTAAGATTGTCAGCCTTACGCACCGGCCGCCTTTACCCCCAGGAAATACTCCTGGCACTCATTTCTGTTAGAGGCTGATTCGACCCCAGGGCCATAGTACGATCGGAAGGATTATGTCAATAAAAAGTCGAACCAGCGAAATTCCGACTTGTAGCGCAGCACCTTAACCACTGTGCTACCGCGGTCTCCACAGTGGAGGTGTATTTCAGTTAAGTATTCTATGTTTAGAGAAGAATCTTAGAGTATTTCTTTTAGTTACACATAAAACAAACAAACAAACAAACAACAGAAGGCTGGATAAAAAATAACTACTTTCGTTTTATTTCATCGAATATGGAGGACCATTTTAAAAAAGGAGAAAGTTACTGACTTTCAGATGTTTGTTTGCACATGATAGTTCTTTTACCTCTGAAGCACTTATTCACACCGGAGGATCAGTTTTATGGAACGTCTGATTTACACTTGTAACACTTATTGGCCGAGTCTATAACCGACTAAATTATAAGAGAAAATTATTTTGACATCTGATGATCTCATGTCGCCTTTCCAATCTGCTATAAAACGGAGTAAAGTGAGATTCGTTTAAAAAAATGTCCTTCTTATTTGCGAATATATTCGAATGATGAACTCAAACAATGGGAGGTTGTCGATGGAAAAACTTTAATTTTTCTACAGATAATATAAATGACAACAAATCCAAGCACGTGTGACTGAAAGTAGAATGACTCGACCCTGAGGGCGACGCACGGCTAAGCGTAGAATTGAATATGTCAAAAGAATAAATAAATGGTTAGTGAGTAAAAGTAGTTAGTTTATTTAGTAAATGTAATGTAATACAGCCAAAATCTATGCGAAGGATAAAGCTTATGGTTTTGACCCTTCGGAAGCCATAATTAAGGGAATTTTTTTTTTGCTTAGATGAGAGAATTACAACTTTTCGCGAAGGACTGGGCTGTGTGAAGGCAGTCGGATTATTACTGTTCACATTTATAGTTCGATGCCACAGACGCTTAGGGTAACCGTTTTATTAGATTTTATTTGAAGATCTGTTGCGCCTGAGACAGAAAACTGAACATTCTAGAAGCCGCAGCAGAATTTCGTCAGTTTTTGGACACTTGATTATTATGAATAAATTTAAAATAGTGTCTTTACGTCAGTTATAAGTCTTAACGAACGCACTTCATTTTTATAGTTTCACCGTACATTATGTAGTTCATATAATTACACACACCAACACATGCACACACACACACACACACATATATATATATATAAGTTAAGAAGTCTAAAACTTACATTAAAACATTTAAAACGCTCCAACATGTTTCGATCACACGATCATCCTCAGGGAGCATATATTTTTCCTTGATAAAGTTATAAGTCTCACGCTGCACTACACACAACGCACAACCATAACTTGGCTCATTCTAAAGAGCGCACGACTCACACACAAAAACACGACATGCTGCCACAGCACCAAAGTTAACATAACGAAGTAACTCACTGAATGTTTTAAATTATAACTTTAGCAAGGAACAGTATATGTTCCCTGAGGATGATCGTGTGATCGAAACATGTAGGAGCGTTTTAAATGTTTTAATGTAAATTTTAGACTTCTTAAATAATTTTTTTGACGTTTTGCTGACCGTGCATCTCAGTATATTTATCTCAGTAATTAACGAACTTGATGCACAAAATTGTTGTTTTACAATAAGTTTATTTCAAGCCTCTACATGTTTCGAGCAGATGTGCTCATCATCAGGAGGCCAAAATTGCATTAAACAGCCTCTGGTATCATCACACTTATAGGTGGCCGTCTCGTGCATGAGACGGCCACCTATTGGTGTGATGATGATCTCCTGATGATGAGCACATGTGCTCGAAACATGTAGAGGCTTGAAATAAACTTATTTTAAAACAAAAATTTTGTGCATCAAGTTGGTTAATTACTGAGATAAGTATTCTTAAATAAGGTATGTATGTATGTGTATATATATATATGCCCATGTTTTGGTGTGTGTAATCAAATTAATTAAATGAACGTACTTCAATTTGCGTGAGAGGTGTTCATTTGTATGTTTTTTATACGTTTAAATGAAAAACTTAATGTACTGTCTGATTATTAACGATAAGAGTTAAGGGTTTTATATCTGAATTGGGATGTTTATTTTAATTCAGCTGGTAGCAGGTAGCAATTTAGAATATTGCGTATTTCGGGCTCATAGATGCCCTGTATTGCTGCTAAAGGTGGCGTTATGTTAGCAACAGGCTGCAGTGTGTTGGGATGTGGCTGGAATTGGGAGGAAAAGTGGGCAGAGAATTTTATTACGGAATTGTAACAAGTGGCGAGTTGGACAAACAGGAAGGGTACTGAAAGACGAGACTGAAATGGACTTTAAGTAGGTGGCAATGCTGTGTTCCTGGCAGTCGACACGTGCACTTTATTGACAGTGGAAATATTTACTGTCCTTATTGTGGGCTACATGTTTCGGTATTAGATTTTTCAAATTGAGGCCGTAAAATCACCACATACCCTCAGTGAACTGCTGTAAAAATTTTATAATCTCATTTTTAGTCGTTTTACCGTTTGCTAACTACAAGTAATCTTAAGTATAAAATAATCCCTTTTCTTAAAACCTGTCAGTGAAATCTGTATTCTTCTTATTTAATTAGAACTTATTAAATTTAATATTATACTTTTCGACTTGATACATAAAAAATTTGTATTTTTACCTTGCATGTGAGATTGTGGGCTGAATTGTAAATTACGTTAATGCTGTGTGCATGTCTGTTGCTTGACCGTCTTACTGTTGTTGAGATTTTTGTTTATTGTTTTTTCTTTAGTTTGATTATTTCCATTTTTCATTGTGCATCTTTCTTGAATTAATTCTTCTGCCATTTTTTTTAACTTTACTCTTCTTGGTGTCTTCTGTCTCTCCTAAAGTGAGCATGTGTCCTTTTCTTCGTACATATTCCTTCAGACTCTTTATCGGATGTGCAAGTCGACCTTGCCAGGACCTGCTACGACCTTTTTGCATGCTAAAATATGCGTTATAACTATGTACATTTCTACATAATTATTGTAATCGTCGTGACACAGGTGCTGGGGTGTAATTACAGTAGTTTTGAAGCTTTGATTTCTTCTGGTACAGAGTTATTGTATATGATTAATTGTAATTTACATAAAAAGCATGTTTATGCAAGATGAACATGCGGACAAACGGTTTAACAGAAGCAAATCTTTTCTTATATTTGAATAAAGGTAGACGAACTAAATGACACTTGCCTTATTATTTATTGCTCAACATATTTCAGATGTTAATAAATCCATCTTCAGGAGCTTGCTACTTCTTGTTGCGTTGTTGTGTAGGCTGTAATGATAGAGGTTTTTTGTGTTAATTTATTTACCTAGTGGTAAGTGCTATACCTATATTATGTGTCGTGTGTGGCTCTGAGTGAGTGTGTTCCTGCAAGCGTGTGGTGTCCTGTGGTTCTTGAACATTTTGTGTGTGTGTGGTATGTTTTGGTGTTTTATGCATCTGTATTGATGACTATATGCATGAGCTGTACATACCTGACTTGAGGCGTGTTGGTGTTACGTCGCGGGATTCTTATATTATTCGTTTGGTTAATATAACTCGTCAAATAAATACAAATTATTTGTGTGAGATGCTACCCTGAAGATGTAACAGAAATCTCCTCTAAAAGTCGTAAACTTCTGCCAGAATACCGACGCCGTTTCTCCGAAGGCGGTAACATCTATGAAGTATCGGGCTGACAAAGCAGTTGGTACGGCGCTTGCGGAAACCACCTGTGTTTCACGAACGAAAACAAACCTGTGTTGTAATTAGAATTTAATCGTGACGGAGCGTTTTGAGTGCCGCGAAGTCAGTGGGACAATGCTGGGACTGGAGCCCCCTTTCGACTTTCATTGGCATATGAACCGCAGAGAAAAGCAAAAAGTTTAATTGACCTACCTTGATCTCCAGTGTCCTGATGACAGTCTTTCTCCATTGTTCAAACTAATGATGCGTTAAAGTAATTTACATCCGCTTTCCCTTCACCTCTACTTATTAGGAACAATGAAATTCATAACGCACGAACTCAGTTTAGAAAAAAACAATCCTACATCAATTTCTCCCTGATGGCCTTTTGCACCTTAAAATAGGACACATTCCTTGTACTTGTTATCCGGTATCTGTATTCATTCTACAATAATACGGTCCATTCCATTGTAAAGTGTACTTATATTGTGAATTGTTTACGTGATTCGCGCTTTCAGCACGCCAGTTCAACTGATGATGCTAATTAGTATTCGTTATTACTTACAGAAGTGCGCGAGTCAAGTTTTTGGGCTGTTTGTGATAGAAAGAGAGTCGTTTGTTTAAGAAAATACTTCTATTTACTGATTGACCGTTGCCCTAAATAATCTGTTTAACTTTCTAGCTTTTTTCCTATTACTGAAAAAAAGTTACGGGCGAAGAAGTATTGGGTTTACTTCGTCTGTAGCTGTTCGTCATCTGTCACTTTCGCGTCTGTAGAAAAACTTCAAACACTTGTTTTTCTTGGACGAAAATTTTGCGTAGAGAAGATTGGACGCTGTTATTGGAAATGTGGAAGGGAGGCTTACTAAACTCAACGGATAGAGAGTGAGAGAACTTTGCTTGTGTAGTTCGAGTGAGAGCGTTCTTCAGATGCCAGTTTAACAAATGGTGTCGAATGGAACAGAAAGAGTGCTGGTGTTACGAGACACAAACGCCAGGCGTGCACGGAGCAGGTTCCCGTGTGTGGCCGACTCAGCTATGTCATTCAGAACTACCGCATTTCGAGTGTCTATTTTCCTTGGATTAGCTACTGTTGTTGCAGCCATACTGTGGTTAACACCACCTCCACGTGAGTACTGGACACGGGTAGGCCTGGGTTTGGAACTTTGCTTGAAGACTGTAGTGGTACAGTGGAACTGGTAAAAACAAATGTCGAATTGCGAGCAAAATGGGAAACCAGGACAAATGAATCTCTTGCAGTCATTCAACACTACAACATATATATTTTGGAAGTACAAAAAAGCTACATGTTTAGGCCAAAACAATGAGCCATCGTCAAGTCAAATTACAAAAATATATTAAGTGAAATTTACAGCTGTATTTCAGGTATGAGACCTTAAACTTCACAAGATAAAGATACATTTAATATAGAAGGGGTGCCGATCCCAGTGGCTGTGCGGTGTAAGTTGTGGGTCTGCGGTCGCTTGCTGGCTGGGGTTGCGGGTTCGAATCTCGTCGGGGCATGAATGTCTGTCTGTTGTGAGTGTTGTGTGTTGTCAGGTAGTCTCTGCGACGGGCTGACGTGTCCAGTGAGTGTGATCACGAAGCCCCATATGGGGAGGTCATGACCCAGAATTGGGTCTAAGCGCTACGGGAAAGAAAAGAGAGAGAGAGAGAGAGAGAGAAGGAATGTAGAGGGTATAGAATGCTTCAGGAATTTTATCGGATCATTCGCAGAACATCTGCAAAGGGTAGCGTAAGTTCCGTCATGTGTATCCGTCTGTCTGTCCGCATGGAACAACTCTACTGTAAGTGGGAGGATTTTCTTGAAATGTTTGAGGATTTTTTACTCAAATCTTTGGACAAATTCAAGTTTGGTTAAAGTGTAACAAAACCAGCAGAGTCTTGGCGTGGATACCCATGCACTTCTGTGATACCTCCCGGTTTAGTCATAAGTATACAAAGCGCTGGCGGAACTGAATGCAATATGGCGCCACTGGGATGCGATGTGCATGCCGGATAACGGGTGCAACAACACAAACAGTCAAAATGCTTTACTTATGCGTAATTTGGGGGGGGGGTGGTGAAGGGTGGGGGAACAAATTCCCTCCCCCAATATTTTTTCTACCTAAGAAATTTGTTTGGATACTGACTTGAAGGGTGGGCCGGCTGGTTCAGTCGGTATAGCGACTGACTACGGGCTGGATGGTCCGGGATCGAATCCCAGTGGGGACGAGATTTTCCGCCCGTCGAGACCGACCCTAGGGCCCACCCAGCCTCCTATAAAATGGGTACCGGGTCTTTCCCGGAGGTAAAGTGCGGCCGGGCGATGCTGCTGACCACTTCTAGTGCCGCGGTCATGGAAGAGTAGAGCTATAACTCTACCCACCCTCTGGGCCACACGGGGCCTGTAACGGGAATACTGTACCTTTACTGACTTGAAGAGCGGCAAAATTAATTAGGGTGAGCCTGGTGGTTATAGTACATTAAGGTCTGGTTCAAACTTGTCTTCTCCTCTTTTTAACTCCTTGACTTGACTGCTAACACCGACGGTAGGTTTTGCACCCCCTCAGCCCCTCCCCTTCCTTCCCCTCTAGCAGTGTTGTCGGCCAAGCTATTGCTGCTTCATGCTTGTTTATTGTCACACAGCGCTTCGCCATGTAGATGAGATTTGTTGTTTTGTGACGTAACAATTGAATGGCATGTTCTTCGGATTCTTATGTCAAGTTCCTATGCAGTTATTAACCTCAGACTTTCTTTACGCAGTGAGAAAGAGCGTATTATGTGGAGCACATTGCTGCTTGTTCCAACTGTCTGTGACCCAGTATCAGCGATTAATACACTCATGGGATATTCACGAACTGAATTATTTGCAAATTTGTCGAGTAGAAATGAGTCTCCTGAAAATTGGCTAAATGTCAGTCGTACTTTAGATTACCCAAGGGTGTACAAACATTTATAACCGTAATTTCCATATTTCTAACCAGATTTGGGTACAATGCAACTTCGCCGGGTAACTGTGATTCTCGCAAAAGTTCCGCAGCGACAAACCATACTTAACTTAAGATTGTAAGTGCAATGGCGCTCCATGTTCTGCCGCTGTAGTCCGATCTGGATAAATTCGCTGCAGGAGAAGCCAACAGAAATACATCGGGCGGTTGCAGACTGCTTGAAAATCGGCTCCATCAGAGCCAAACTTACATTGTTTTGGGGCGTCAGTACACTACTGCACTATTATACTACGTCACGACGCACACCATTTGCAATCTTGTTTCGTCGGAATGTGTAATGAAGGGGAAAAGATGAGCGATAATAATTTGAAATATTCATAGATGATGTCTAGGAATTCATTCGATCTCTTGCCCTCTTACGAGAGACCTAGAGATTCTTCCAAAGCGAATTTTCCACATTGTGTGATCTAGTGCTTCCTTTTTCAAATTCCAGTATCCTTTCTTTTCCTTAATGCCATTCAGTGGCTGCTTACGTCTTCTTCCTCGTCTCACCATCACTTCTCTGCTTCTGTCTATTTGTTCTTCAATACCGTATGTTCAGAAGGCAGTTCCTATGCAAGATGTGACAAATCCAGTTAGTCTTCCTATTTTTATTGTCTGTAGGATATTTCTCTCCCTCTTGACACTATATAATACTTCATTTCTCACACTTTCGGAACAGCTGATATTCTCCATTCTTCTCCAGCACCACATTTCATATCTTCCCAGGTTGGAAACATGTAAGTAACTTGGTACATAGGTAGATTATGAGTATGCATACAAATTTTCTAGCAACATTTTCTGTAAGTTAACAGTTACAGTGTATTTCGACTTGTGGATTTCGAAGTCACGGGTGACTGCTAAATGTAATATAGACGAAGTCAATGTGTACATATAATTACGACGTTCTTCAAACAAATGAAATCCTGATGATAGTTATAAAAGCACCGTAATGTATCAACAATTGTGAACGACTAAGAAGAGTAGCAGTAGCAGTACAAAGTTTCAAATCGTAACGAATATCCGTGAAGAGACCAGGAAGCAATAAACTGAACGCGCCGCAGTGTTCTTACATACGATACATATGTGCTAGCGTACGCTTGCCTTACCTGTTCTACTTCATGATATATTGTATACAGCAGAGTGTAGTGTCCAGATTTGTTCTGGGACCAAAACCAGCCAGTTATTAGTGGGGCTGTTTCCCAGGAGGTAGACTGACCGGCGTCTGAAACTGACCGCTCTGGTCCGTTCGGTACAGAGGCGAAGAATGTGTCTCTGCGACTTGGGGGTTTGGTACTGAGGTAGTTGGACAGTTAGGCCTTAGTGGTACGCCTATCTGAGCTCCGTATGTTGCTCATAGCTGTTTACAGAACTGAGACACTCGCGGATTGCGGAAAGTAATGAGTTGCGTCTTATTTAATGACGTTGTCAGTGCCTCCGACAGTAGTGTAGCGTCCATGGTAGGTAGAACTGCTGAATGGTGAATTAGAGACGGCTGGAAGAAGCGTTTCCGGTATTTGCTGAGACTAAAACCTTCCGCCCCCTCATCCCGAATATAATTCCAGTGTACTTCCGCTACATGGGACCGATCAGTAATGAATTTATGATGAAGGCAAATGTACTAATCAAAGATTTTGGTAGAATATAAGTGGCTGTAGAGGGTTGCTAAATCAGACGCCTTCTGCAAGAGAAAGAGGTCGGCTTATCCCGGGGACAATATGATCAATATTTCCCCGCCCCCAGCTGCAGCGGTGCATTGCCTTACCCTCCCAATGGTGTAGCTTAACCTGCAGTAGAAGGATGCACCTAGACCGAAATTTCAGTGCTGCCTCTCGAGTTGTTACTTGCACTTTGGAAAAATAAAACAAATTGTAGATTTCTTTTAATAGCTTGGCCATTTACTCAAAGGAAAGGAAAAGTAATAAAGATGGAGGGCTTTGGAGAGCAGAGTTCCGAGTGAAACTTTTGAGACCAAAGTAACGGAAAAGGCATAGGGTGGAGAAACTGCATAATTAGGATTTTAAATTATCCATGTGCAGTAAGGTAAGGTATAAACCAACAACTGCACTAATATGAACTAATGATATATATATGTACACACACACACACACACACACACACATATATATATATATATATATATATATATGGTGCATAATGAGGGGTCTCATAGTTTGCACTCTTCGCCAGGTGTTGTTACTGAAGTGTCTATGTGCCTGAGGTCGAGGTGGTTAGGCTAGGACACGAATCGCACCAGAGAAAGTCAAGGAAAGCACACATGTTGTTAGTAGGAAAACCTGAAGAGGCTTCGCGTAAGAAAACTAGGCCTAGGTAAGGTGCCTTGATAGAAAACATCCCGCTGTGTTTACATAACCACCGGTAAACACAAACACGCCATCAACCCAACTATTCATGTGTATAACCTAGTATAACGCTTCAGGTTTCAGTCCACAGACCATCATCAGGCTAGACGTAAACTGAAGTACAGCTTATGTGTACGTCACGTGAGATATAACACTATCGCTTTCTTATGAAGATGTTATGAGACCGACACACACATATGTATCTTTATGCTACACAGACAATAAACATTTGTGCTGACGGCATTTTTTTGCCAGTATTGATGGCTAGATAAGATGATAATATTAAGATGCGCCTCAAAGAAATTCTGGAGAGTCAGGCACTAACGACCTAGTTGGTACATGTATGACGGTCTCAAAGCGATCCGTCGTTATTCGGAAACTTGGTTTCCACATGTGCTGTTTTAAAAAACTGGGGTTCGTCTCTACAGATTAGTTTTATAATTTATTAATTTATCAAGAAAATAAACGATAAGAAAATAATACTGTTGCACGTGCTTTGAAAATTATGTATTGAGTGACGACAAACACTTGATACAAAAGCCAAGCACAAAGATATGTATTGATAGTTCTGAAATAGGTGTTGGCAAATATTCCTTTGTAAATAGGACCATTAAAAGCTGGGACCAATTACCTGCAGACTTACTAGCGTATTTCCCCTGTAAACTAAACGCTTTTAGAAATAGTGTTAAGAATGCAGTTACAAGCAAAGGATTTCAAGTGGGGATTGAGTGTAAATAAATGAAGTGACGTGAAGTGTAGTGATGTGGAGTAATTTATGTGAAATGATTTTATTTTGAAGTGAAGTGAAGTTAATTACAGTGAAGTTCTTGAGGATAAAAGTGCCATGTACATTAGGGTGACCTTCTACTGAGGGTACTTGATTACAGTGTGACTATTTCATTTGGATATATCTTGTACTGTGTTTGTTTTAACTTGCACTGTGGTTGTTTTAACTTGTTTTGTAATGTGTGGGTCTGTGTATGTGTGGGTTTTGTAATGTGTGGATGTTTTGGTAATATGTGTACTTGTATTTACTGTGTTTTATATTGTTGTATTTTGTTTTTTGTATTGTTTCGTTTATGTACACTTATTCTTATTTGTTTTGTCTGTACAAGTGTAAGGACTACTGCCACCGAATGACAACTCAATTGCAGTTACTTCTACTACTACTACTAATAATATTAAATTACATTCAAGAAAAATTTAATTCCCGAATTTTTTTCATTCATAACTTCTGGAGAGTGGTTTATGGAGCAAACTCTGCTGGGGAGGGCTGTGTGTCGTCTGATCACTCGAAACTTACTGTCTGCAAGACAAGGGGAGAAATATATTGGAGGTGAACAATTCAGACTGCGAGAGAATTGTTTGGAACCTGGCGAGGGGACGGTATTTAGAGTTCTGGTCTTTAGTCTGCGTTCGTTGTGTTTCCATCAAGACGTTCTTTATGCAGAATCGCAGCTAGGCCCTGCTAAGCCAGTAGCCCGACATATCTTGTGGCAACTGTTTAACGTCCTGTACAAACATGGCGACATTGCAAGTTTCCTCAAGCAGTAGTGCTTCTGATTTACATTTAGCAGGTCCCCGTTTCGATTCTCAGCCGGTACACAGACTTTCGTCCCGTCGTTCCATCAGTCAGGCGGTTTGCCCTCTTCATCTCACCACGGCGGTCCCATTCTTTGGCAGGTCAGTTTGTGGTGGACAGATTGGGACTGGCACAGGTTTTTATTCGAGTACTTCTGTTTATTTATGTCAATATTATTACAGCAACATTCCGTACTCATTCTTTCTTCTATGGGCCACGCGACATTCTGTAGCCATTTGTGATCTCGTTATGTACGTCCTAAAATGGTCTCGGCAATTTCTCAGTCTGTGGAGGCAAATACGGTCACAGTCGCCTTAAATTAGGCGATGTCCGCCCCTTTCAACATTCTTTACAAACCATTAATGACTGCCATCCAGTAATTCGATACCGTGTAAATGAGTTACTGACATCGTGGTTAAAAATATCTTCAGTTGACTGTTCAGTCAGACGAGGTTTTAACGAGAATTCGAATTTCGCACAGAAATACTAAGAAACACAAAACATTTCGCATTGCATTTATGTACTGTTTAGCAGTTGACTTAAATTCTTATTTTTTTTTAAATACCTCGTAACCTGGAGGGACTGCACGGATGTACGTACACGTCATGATGGTTACGTAAATAAATGAGTACACAATGTTCGAGTGAAAGTGATGTGTAGAGAATGGTAAAACGACGAAACGTTTCAACTGAAACATGGCCGGTCTTCCAGCCGAACACAAAGTGAGAGAAAGGTACCGCAACTGCAAGACAGTTACAGATTTCATTAGTGTCAGCTGTAGAGAGTGGCCCAAAAGTTAGCGAACCTATTAGTGCAATACATTGTAAATTTCTTTATTACTTATTGGATTTACACACAATTTCGAAACGAGACTTTCCACGTTCAGTTCACAACCCTCAGGGTTGTTGTGCTGTTTTACTAACTGACAGCAGAGTGTAATTTAATTTCAGTTAATTGACTTTTGGACCATTCGGTGTAAGGGGTTTATAGGGCTATAAACACGACTAAAATCCATTTTCCTTACACCCGTGTGTGGGTTTCGGGGCCGGGCGCCCTGTTTCCGCCTACCGAAGGGCATGCCCTGCATGTATTGTGTACAGTCACAGCCTGTCTGAGAAATTCCTGAGCCCCATGCCAGAATAAATTTTAGGTCCTGTTTATGCTCAGTGTTGACCTGACAGTGCAGATATAGCCATGCAAGATTTCGCAAATGAAATATACTTGACAAAAAATCTGAAACACAAATATATTTTTCGCGCTCTCCTCTCCTACCTGCGAAGGAAGGTTGGGCTCCATGCACCTCTAAAACTAAAACTAAACTCCGTGGCCTTAGTCCGCACGCGAACTATACCGACAGAGCGGCCGCCGCCTGTCGGCGAAGTTAATGCCAACCTTTGCGGTTAGAGGGGTGTTACGTGGTCAGCGCAACGGCTCCCCACAGCCGTTAATCTCTGTTTTCTAGACCTGGAGCCGCTACTTTTTTCATTCAAGTAGCTCCTCAATTGACTTCACGAGGCTCACGAGGCTGAGTGGACCCCGTTCCAGACCCACTACT
>Ga0123353_10009908_pt1 | contig 13218 bp, 9 predicted proteins | sample TergutLab28metaG_3_FD_92763 | JGI IMG/M metagenome (GOLD analysis project Ga0123353, IMG submission 92763) | Labiotermes labralis P3 segment gut microbial communities from Petit-Saut dam, French Guiana - Lab288 P3 | ecosystem: Host-associated > Arthropoda: Insects > Digestive system > Gut ...
ACCTGGGTCTCCCTCTGGGGCGCTTTCCTCCTGGCTCACTGAGGAGGACTCTCCTGGATAAATCATCGTCATCCTGGCGTATGACACGTCCTGCCCATCTCAATCTGCTCAATTTGCAGAATTTTGCAATGTCATTCTCACCACACAATTGATAGTGTTCTTGGTTAGTTCTAATTCACCATCTTCCCCCATCAATCACTGGGCCATAAATTCTCCGGAGGATTTTACACTAAAAAATGCGATGTTCATCTTGCTTACTCATATCATCAATGCCAGCACAAAATCCAAGTAAACTCGTGAAGTGGTAACAACCTTCATTCCATTAGCATTATATGTAACACACAGCTGATGTTCTATGTTCTGTACACTGATAATATTTCAGAAATATGTAACTTCAATGTGGTGAGTTTTAGGAAATAATATGGTGACTGTGGGAAACACTTCAATTAAAAAACAGCAACTGACAAGTCAGACTCACCTGAGACAATAAACATGTATGAAAACACAGTATATGAACATTTTCTGGTAAGTTTTGCAGAAATCAGACCAAAAACTATAATCATTTGCAGCCCTAAAATGTGGTATTAGTAGGATGCTTTTATGGGTTATTTTAATTTTTGGTATCCAATTCAAAATTACCATATTTTTCATTTTCTATGAAGTGTGGACCCTTCACTACAGCTTTTGCAGGAGGCAGGCCACCCCATAAAGTTCATGTCACTGCAGGCACTACTGACCTAGCATCACCCTTCATTCATGTTTGTTCACTAGCACTTTAACAAAGCTGTATCAGCTGCTAGTCATCTAACAGAACAATAACATGTACAACAGTAAATTGGTCAATATCATGAAAGAAGGAGTCATGACTGTAAATGTATTAGGTATTATTGCAGCATTCATTTGCAGATATCAAGAAAAGCTACAGAAATTTTCAATTAAATTCCAATGTAGTATGGATGGAAAATGGAATCTTAAAAAAGGAGCAGCAGCAGTATTCTTACTTACTAACTTACTTCTTTCAGTTCATCTAGAACAGCCTTCACAATGGGGGCCATCATTGCTGTGGTAGCTGTATTGGAAATCCACATGGACAAGCTCATTGTAGTTAGCATGATTCCCAGCAACAATCTGGAAATTATAAGGTAACCTTCAAACATAAATATACAGTGATGGAAGCAGTGACATTTGATCATGAATTAAGTCTTCTGAGATGTTAAGTTCAAGGAATCCTTGAAGTAGACTGTTTCACCATGACATTTAAGGACTATATTCCTTCAAAATGCTGGTAACTATTTACCACTCAACATGTAATAATATATTAGTAGATTCTAAACTTCAGCAACACTGCTATGAGAATCTTAAATCTCATAAGGATGACTGATGTTTCAAGCACCATATTTTTCAACATCTCATCTAATAGAACCAAAGAGTATAGAATAATATACTATGATAAATTTATTTGACATAAAATTTTCTTTAGCTCTGTATTGAGCTGTAATGTATTCATCCCATTACTGTGTCACAAGTGGGAACTAACAGCTACCACTAACACATCAAAGACCACAAACTTATCAGCATGGGATAATCTCAATATGGATAACATCTGTGGAAAATTAGGTAGAAACTGTGCTTTTAAATGACAACAACTAGGTTACATACATACATACATGCACACATACATATATATATATATACATACAAACACACACACACACACACGCATATTCATTCACAGATCCATCATCTACACAAGTCGGATTGAGTGTTGAATTTGTCACGAAATGAGCTAAATTGTAATATGCAATCAAGTCAAATAAATAAGTTACAAATTACATAAAATTAGTAAGAACATGATAACATACAAAGAAAAGATCGTACACACACACAATAATAATAATAATACAAGTTAAATATGAATGTTCATGTGTCTACATTGTTATGACCAGCATATAGAAATTCCTTAGTGGAATAAAAGGCATTTTTAACAAGTCGGTCTCTTAACAAAGTCTTAAAGGTATGTATGTTGTTATAATATTTGAATATATTTTGTGGTATCTGGTTAAATATTTTAACAGGTGAATAGAAGACACCTCTCTGTATTGAGGAAAGTCTTACTGAGGTTATGTGCAGTTTATTTTGCTGCCTTGTATTCATACAAGTTTTCTGCCATATTGCATTATACACACACACACACAGCAATATATGGCATACTTACATAAGTCAGTTTCCTTTCAGGTAGTTTAGGATTAAAATTATAGAAAGTTTGGATTTTGATCAATTCACAGATGAGTAAATTTTAATTCATGTTTTAAAGCATATATATTCATGCAAATTATCAGTCAGGGGCATGAGAAAAGAAGAATTTATTGTACTTTTAATTTGAACAAAATAAAAAAAAACACCAATAAAGTATAATGTAAGACAGTGAATACACAACTTTCCAAAGTGTTTATGAGTCTTTAAACTTCACTTCTATGCTTTCCTGAAACTTTGCAGCTTTCAAATGGCAAATTTGAGGGAACAGTATGCAAGGTACTATTACAACAGAAATAACAAGACAGGCCATATATCTATAATGTAACAATGGGGCACATTCTTGCAACTTTTGCTGCAGTGAAAAAGCAACAAGTATTCAATATTGTGATTGTGTGTGTAGCCTTTGGTATCCAGCATGCAACGTGCATGTGCCATATTGTCATCTGTAGCCTGCCCTGCTCTACAATATTTTTCCACATTATCTCATAAGTGGCACGATTTTTTAAAAAAAAAAGTTATTGAACACAAAATGTGTGTTTTGACTTCCTCTGCAACTTTTGCCCAAAACATTTCTCACTGTAAGAAGAACTGAGCAAGATATGCTAGAAAATGTCTAGTAGTCTTCATGTAAAGTACCTGTTATTTTTGTCCAATTTTAATGAAACTTGAATTTTCAAGAGAGTTTTTCGAAAAATACTCAAATATCAAATTTCATGAAAATTCGTCCAGTGGGAGTTGAGTTGTTCCATGCAGACAAATGGACAGACATACAGATGGATGGACAGACATGGGGAAGCTAATAGTAGCTTTTTGCAATTTTGTGATCATGACTAAAAATTGTAAAAGAATACATTTCTTTACTTTGAGTACTTAATTTGGAGAAAAAATTTGAAGATTATAATACTCAAACTTTAATTGCAATTCATAGTTTCTGTTTCCATTTAAATCTTAAGAGGAAAGATGAATAGCATTCATTCATCTTTTCTAGTGTTCAGAAAGAAAACTTTTGCAGAGTGCACAAATATAAAGACAAGAAAATTTTACTCTTAAATTACAATTCACAGGTCAAAGGAATGAAACATTTTTCCACTATCCTTTTCCAAAAAAAAATAATGAAATTCCCTAATTTCTGAAATTTGCTACAAGAACATTTCATAAAATGTAAATCCTTTCTTTTAATCACTGCTACATAGCATGGTGGAAGAGGTAAATATATTACAGCTGAGGTGTATGTATTTGTATTTGATCCATTACTGCCAGAGTAGATTCACTACAATACTCAGTGCAGCACTTGTCAAAAAGTAGCAGACTTTCTGACCAAAATTCTGTATACATTTTGTATCACCTCTCTGATAAATGCCGCGTGCCTCACCCATCTAATCCTCCTTGGTGCTACTTCGAAACTGGTAATATCATCATTTTATCAACTGAATGGCTTCACATACCGCACAGGGCTTGTTCCAATGGTGAGGATAACCTTGAGGGCAATGCGTTTATGTAAGTTGCAGTGTTCCACAGCTATTGCCGTAATGAGGCCACCTGCACAGCATTTAACATCACCAATTATGATCATCAAGCTTAATCATTCAGTACTACGTCAATGGTTTTATGCAACATTTAACACAAATTCTCAAATTCCTGTCAACATAAATTGGTTTTCTACAACAAAAGAAGGTACTAAAGATCTTAATACTACAATGAACTAAGATATAATCACCAACAAAATTTATAAAATATCCAACAAAATCAATACTAATGTTCAGAATATCTCTAAAGTGATAGGAGGACTCTATTTTATAATACTAATCAGCTGTCATATTTCCAAGAACAATGACCATGATGAATTTGGTAACGGTTTGATATCAATGATAATAAAATTTTGTGAATGGAGGAGTTCTAAGAAGCCATAGTCTAAATCAAACTAAACTACACTAATCATGTTGAACATGGTACAGAAAACGCATAACTCATGAAACATAAACACTCATATATTAAATAATTATTTAATAATTAATGCAGCTTATTAGCAAGTCTCAGAAACACACAGGCAAGCAGAAATATGTAGGCATGCATCGCATCATATCAAGTTTTTAAAAAATATTCCAACATATGCCAAATATGCAACTACCTTCATGGAACACAATCCTTCTTTATAAACTGAGAGTCACTCATTTTTCAAGGAATTCCCCACCTTTTAATGAACCCAAAATTTCATCACTGTGTTCCTACAAGCAAGAGCAACAGCACCGTGTTCTAAGACACATAAATTCATTCCATACTTTCATGCCCCATTTTCTCCAGTTCCAGCACAATAATATCTACCCATTTATACCTAGGTCTTCCAAGCAGTTTTTTTTCAGCTTTTCAAAACAGTATTTTATGTGTATTTCTCATTGTCCCACACATGCTATCTCATTCAATTAAACCCTTTTATTTGGTTCATATGTGTTGAGATAATCAGTAACTTGTACTGTTGTGGTTTTATTTATTGATAATTACTATAGTGCATTCATGTCATCAAGGAGAATGGCAGCCCCAGCAAAATACAATGATTCAGCAAAATTTCATAATAGTGCTACCCATAACATATCACAAATGTAAAGGTTAATGGACATGGCTTTTCTGCAAAGCTCTGTGTGGTACACAATGTAAAAAGAAAGTTTGATATTTATGCAAAATTATAATAGAGAATGCCAATGTGGAAGTCACTGAAGTGTGTCCACTATGATCTATTAAATCTCTATGTAAATACTAATATTTATTGAAATTTAGAGTAGTTCTTACTTACTTCCTGAATCACACACATGGGAATCAGAGCCTATGGGATGGTGTGAGGCTCCCTTAAATATTATAAGCAGATTAAGCCATCCCTGCAAACTTATTAATGAGCCATGATGCACTATAATGGTAATGAGGATAACTTTCGATCCGGTGAGTTTCACCCAAAATTCCTTTACCAATCTGGATATACACACCTACTATATGTTAAAAATAAGCTTCAATAAAACTTAAGACAATTGTGCAGTGTGTTAGTATGAGTGAGTGCACAGACATAACTGTGACCCTTATCATCTAGTGAATGAAAAGTTAGATCAGCCAGTTTTGATATTTTGCTGTCAATAACACAACAAGACAGGCAATGTACATATAACATAACAATGAGGTGCATTCATGCAACCATTGTTGCAGTGGAAAAACAATACATATTACACATTATGAGTGTGTCTTTGTAGTCTTAGGTATCCAGCATGCAATGCACAAGCGCCATATGGTCATTTGTGGCCTGACCAGCTGTACACTATTTTTCCACACTACCTCATAAATGGCACAATTTTTGGAAAAAAGTTATTGAATATAAAATGTGTGTTTTGATTTTGTCTACAACATTTGTCTGAAACATTTATCATTCTAAGAAGAAATGAGCAAGATAAGATGAAAAGTGTCTGGTGGTATTCATGTAAAGCACATGTTATTCTTGTCATATTTCAATGAAACTTGAATTTTCTCAACATATTTTCGAAAAATACTCAAACATCAAATTTCATGGAAATCCGTCCAGTAGAAACCAACAAGTTCCATGCAGTGGACAGAAAGACATGACAAAGCTAACAGTCACTTTTCACAATTTTGTAAACGCACCTAAAAATGGTGATGGTTTTTGATAAGTTTAAATGTCAGCCAGCATCTCTTACTGGATTATTCCTTGCCCTACCTGAAATATAACAGTTCCACCATCAATGTTCACGTGGAATTTAGAATGAAAAATTATTATCAGGTTAAAACTAAAGTTAAATATGAACACAAAAATATTTCAAATTCCACTGGGACTAAATTTTTGGGACTAATTATCGATGAGACACTGTCTTGGAATCAACTTATTGATCAGATAGCAACCAAATTATGCTCTGCTTGTTATGCTTTAAGAAATCTGAAACATACTGTACCCCAATCTACACTAAGAACAATTTATTACTCTTATATACACTCCATTTTAAGTTACGGCATAATTTTCTGGGGGAGATCTTCCAGTGTTAATAAGTCATTTATTTTACAAAAGAAAATTGTTACAATCATAATCAATACTAGAGTAAGGGAATCTTGTAGGGAAGCTTTTAAAAACATGGAAATTATGGCGTTATATTCCCAATACATTTTGTCACTAAATTTATTTACAGTTAAAAACACTTATTCACCTCAAACAGGGAAATACATAAATACAAAACAAGGAACAACACAAATCTACATGTACCAACTGTTAATATAACCAAATTCTATAAAGGACCTTATATATATCGGGTTCTGAAGTTTTTAATCATTTACCATGACAAAAAAATCTTGGTCAGTGATATCAAATACTTCAAATTATCTCTCAAGAGGTTTTTATACCCTCATTCTTTTTATTCAGTTGAAGAATACTTCGAATATAATGTGGACAAGGACATATAAATCCTATATGGACTGTGATTTTTAAATTTATTTATTGTATTATCTTGTGCAGTCTTTTAATATCATGTGTATAATGTTAATTTATGTAAGTTATTACTGTTGTTGACAAGTATTCTTTTTAACCTGATATTAGTTATACCAATTTGCAGGTTGCCTGAAGATGCTTATTGTACGTGACCTTTTCCATTTCCATGGTTTGTACTATACCTAAATGAGATGTATGGAAATAAACTGAAAATAAAATAAAAAATAAAAAAAATTCTTGATAATCACAGAGAACACCATCAGGCAATGCTGTATGTTATGGACTTGTTAGAGTAGGTACAGAACGTGGTGTTCATTCCCTGCTGATCATAAGGACATAAATATGACAACAAGATACAAAAGGACGGTTTGTATTAGATTAGATATATATAGATGCATTTTCAGTATTAGTTATCAACAGCTGTTAGTTCAGAAAATGTTAGTATGATAGTTGTACTTAAAGGTACAGGGTATCAACAACCTTGAGAAAGGAGAGCAAATACACGTATTCACCTATGAACATCATGTTGGTCTCTTTGAGATATGCAATGCATACTTTTTCTGTGTCTAGGACATCCAAAAGTGGAAACAAAATCACTGGAATGAATGATGTCACAGCAAGAGGAACTGCCTCTGTCATCCAGTATACTGACATCAACAGGACTACGTATCCACATTTTGATTCCTAGAAAGAAATTAGGCTTTGTAATGGCACCACCATAACTGACATGATCTTCCCTGAAATGAAACCCAGGAATGGAAGTCCCAACTTTCTAACAAATATTAGAACTTCACAGTTTATTACACACACTCACAAATATATAAATATCATGGTTTGTTCAATCTCACATATATTTTTTTATTATGTTTGTTTAGCACTCGAGAAAATTGATAAATAGTACTTGCACACTATAAAACACAATCTTTAGTTGTAAACAACATTACTTACAAAGGGTATTTTTGACAGTGTACAACTACTATTTGTCAGTACAATAAATAACGGGATGCCAAACATCAAATTCTCACAAATACCTGACCACTGTGGTTGTTCAAAACTCTCAAAAATACTCTCATACAATTGTTTGTTAAACATTTTCACAATACTAAGCATTACTGTCTTTTCAGCAACCTCAAAAATATTAGAACACTGTGGTTTGTTCAACAGTGTCGCAAATACTTGAAAATTGGCCTACAGATCGTTTGTCAGTATTCACGCCTACTCAGACATCATGGTTTATGCAGCAGTTTTTCAAAATTTTACTAATATTTCAAGGAAAGATAAGATGATAGAAAGTTGACCCTGTACTTAATTAAGAACCATGGCACAGAGACATACAGGGGATAGAGGGGTACATTTCCACAGTGTTAACCTCAGCACACAACAGCAGTGCATAATCAAGTCATATTCTGGCCAATCTAGTCCTGAGGGATAAAACTTGCATATTTATCAAATATAATCTCAATTCTAAAGACATTTGAACTAAAAACTAATATAAAAGTTTTGGTAAGCTGCATCTGAAAAGCTTACTTTTTCTTTCTTCCTTTGTGTATTAAGCAATCAGGTGCCTAAACGGGCTTCAACCTGTTTCCAGACACACGTGTATAACTGTTGTACCTCATCCAATTCTCCACCCATCTGTCAGTATGTGAACAAGTCTAATAAATGAGCTTTTATGGAATGTGACTTTATATACAAAAGTAATATGCAAGAGTATGAGGCAATGTCAGACATTCATCCTTTACATTGTTCTCTTATATAATTTAAAATAAGTAGATAATCTGCTATAAAGAAGGAAGAATGTAATTTAGAACAGAATCTAGATGCCATCCAACACACCCCAGGAAGTGTAACAGCATCATGGGATTTCATTCACAAATCATCCAGGACAGACAGCTTACCTTAATTTATGACCAAGTACACACAGGTCTCCCATTAAAATATTGAACAACTCCCTGGCTCTTGCAACCACAGTTCAGAAGAAAGTTTAAACTCTGACATACATAACCCATTCCGCTCAGTCTCAGATCCAAAACCTATACTTAAATGTACATAAGCTGCTTATAGGTACAGCTACATAATAAAGTCACCACCATACTTAACTATGCACCACACAAGAAGACACATGGTGGAGTGGAATTATGGCTCCACAGTACATAAAGGTCAATGGTCAGCTTCATTCCCCAGCGCTTTAACCTCAGTGAAGGAGGCCCTGGTAGCCATTTGGTAGGAGCCTGGATGGGTCCCAGAAGCAGTCTGGATTCAATGAAGTGGAGGATAACCACTATCCATGGTGGAAATTGAATGTTGATCAAAGGCCAAGGCACAGCACATAAAAACACGGTGGGGATTACAAGTATGAGAAGTTGTGGGTATCACAGTAAATGCTGCATAAAATAATGTCGATTAATAATAAAAGATTTGCTATCTGTGTGGCCGGTCTGGCAGAAACGTTATTGAGCACAGAATGTGTGTTTTGATTTTCTATACAGCTTTTGTCTGAAACATCATTCTCATCGAGGTAAAAGGTAAAGTTCACCCTAGAACAGGCCACGAAGGCCCAGAGGGGGAGTAGAGGTATAGCTCTAATCTTTCCTTAACGTCAGCGTTAAATGGTGGTGGGTGGTCAACGCCACGCCCCGGCCGCTTCACTCCCGGAAGAGAGACCCAGTACCCATTGCATAGGAGGCTGGGTGGGCCCCACGGCCGGTCTGTACGGGTGCGGAAAATCTCGCCCCCCCCCACTGGGATTCGATCCCCGGACCTTCCAGCACGTAGCGAGTCGCTAGACCGACTGAGCTATCCCGGCCATTCTCATCGAGGCACTATCATAGTGTGCCCTTTATTCTTATCATATTTTAATGAAACTGGACTTTCCTCGACACATTTTCGAAAAATACTCAAATATCCAATGTCATGAAATTCCATCCAGTGGGACCCGAGTTGTTCCATGACGACGGGCTGACTGACGGACATACAGACATAATGAAGCTAATAGTCGCCTTTCGCAATTTTGCGAACGCGCCTAAAACAATTAGCATATTTCTTTACGTTTCCTTTATAATGATAATGGTTACAATAGGATGTTAACAACTGCCACGCATCCGAAACTCCTTAAATCTCACTTCAGAGACTTACTGATACCCGCAGAAAATTCCATTAAGAACGTCTGCGAATGACTGAACAAGTTGCATATTCTTGGAGCTCTTATTTTTTACACTGAATAGTGTTCATAGTGCGTGGAAAACGGACATATATGTAATGCATCCGTCCGCAAATTTTCCAAAAATGTAGCAGCCACCCCCAAATTCTAGCGCCATGAAGGTGACGTCAAGCAAGTACTATACTGAAGACGCAAAATTCTGGAATGGCCTGTGAACCTCACTGTCATCAGGAGCTATCTGCTCGGTGCATGCAAATTTTTGTATCTAAGGAAAAAAAACTGAAATATAGTCGACTGGGCGACCCGGCGCCAAGGATTTGTGCAGCCCTGAATGTAGTGCACCAAAAACAAAATTAAAAACCACTCTTCTTTCATACACGATGGAAAGTGACGGCATAATTAGGGCTAACTCATTTGAATGAAATATTCTAGAACACAAACAAGGAAACAATCTCAACGACTGTGTTCACGGTTGTTGTGTAACTAACAGCGCTGATGCTGATCCTTTTTTTTTTGACCCCGGAAAGAGGGGAAGTCGGCAACAGAGCCCACTTCCAGAGGACAACATCCTTGAACACAGACCTTCCTTTCTTAAGCGAATGCACTTTTTTTTCAGTGCTCCAAATTTCCGGAAAAGCAATGCGTTGTTTGAAGGTGTCCAGGCTTCGCTCCCTTGTCCTGTTAAGAACGCTGTAAGAGTGACAGGGGAAAACCGAATGACTCGGAGAGAAGCCTGTCTCAGTACCAATATACCCACACCAAATTTCACGTGTATCGGACCGGAATCGAAAACGTGTCTACCTGGCGACAGGCCGGTGACTAACCGCCTGAGCCATGGCACGGACCAACACCCAGGACAAAGTGGCCGCGACGTAAAGCCGAAGACATAAGGGCGGAGTGAAGAAAAAGCTTCATACATTCTTACTCGGCACTAGATTGAGGCGAGTAGTCGCTTTTCGGGGAGTCTCTAATACCCACTGGACGTGAAGCTGGGTCGGCCCCAGAGCCGGTCTGACCACGGTGGCAAAGAGAAAGAAATCCATACCAAGCCGAAAGCTACAAAAATTATTTGAAGTCAATACTGACGCTTTTACCCCCAGTTTCAATGTATCGTATGCCTAACTCACGCTCTTCCATCAGACATAAATCTCGCAAAATGTTAACACTGAAATGAGCACCAAGTTACACTTTAGTGTCTGGCTGACTGCTGTGGCATCACTCGTGTGAAACTCTCTGGCAATGGGGGTGGATCCTGAAGACAACAGTCTTCCTGCTGCGTAAATTAGTGCCGAAGTGGTGAGTCTGATCAGTCCCGAGAGATCCCTGGCTTCAGTGACGACTACTGAAGCACCCTTATGACATTGCCTTGAACAGAACAAGCCAGCTTCCTACATTTTCAGATTCATCATTCGCAGACTTTATACGCCGGTATAGGGTGGAGGGTTGAACTGCATCATATACAGCTGGATGAGGCACCCAAAATGTACCAGTAAATACAATACATTCTTCTTTAATTTACATTACACTACGCCCTGAATAACTAACTACAGTCGAATTCGGTTATAACATCATGAATGGGACTGAATATTTTGTGTCGTTATAAACGAGTATTGTAATAATATTATAATATATAATATAATATATAATAATATAATGTAATTTAGAACATAATCTAGATACCATCAAACACACCCCTGGAAGGGGCGTGTTGGATGGTATAATATTATGGTTTATAGTAAGGAATTAATTGTGTAACCGGCCAGGGTCCGTAGTTCAAGTCTCGGACTGGGCTTTAAGAAAATGAGACGATAAACTGGTTGTCCGGCTATTAGCCAGTTTCAATTAAAACAAAATTGCACTATTCAAAGTCTGGAATGCGCGGAGGGGTTTAGCAGTTCAAACCTCCATTTGCTATCCGCATTTAAGCCTCTTAGGTCATTAGAATGGGTAGAGGTCTAACACACCTCTTTTATTGTTATTGTGACTGGATTGCCTGCAGGCTAGCTGTTCTTGGTAAAGGAAGGGACATTCCAGAATTTGTGGCACTGTTGTTTTTGGCTTGACTAAGAGAGGAATAAGGAAACAAACACAGAATGGAGCAGATCACATTCTAACAGCATTCACCTTAGTCAGTCTTTTAAGTTTTCCATTATTGTGGTTCGTCAATTTGAATTGTGCCGACAGTTGCAGTAACTTAGTAAGACAACAAGTGAACATGAAGTGCGTGATTGTAGAAGTTTATAACGACCACTGTCATAGCGGTTTCATATCCCTCAGTATATTCTTTGGGATGGATTCACGCTCACTGACGAGCACACAGCAGTACTGTAACCGTGTGTCGGGCATTTTAAGGCCGACGGTTGCAATTCATACTACAGAGCTACAGACGAGATGTCACATAAACCGATGACGTTATAACCGTGTCCGACTGTATACTACGAAACGCGTCAAGCGCAATTTAGTGTGCTTTAAAGAAACGCATTTTATTTGATGGTAGCTTCTATTTTGAGTACTTAGCAATACAAATGCATGTCATTGTATTTCAAAATTGAAAACGTAATATATCTTCCCTGTACAAGCCATGAAGGCTACTGACGGGAATGGAGACATAGCTCCACTCTCAGCCTTCGCATTAGAGTGAGATGAATGGTCAACTTCACGCCCTGGCCACTTCAATAAAAGGGGAAGCGTTCATGATACCCAATGAAGACGAAAGTTGGAGAACTACAAATACATCAGTTAACGGAGCTTCACCTAAGTGCAAATCGTTTGCTAACAAGAGACATTTCTATCCTCATACTAAAATTCGGTCAATTAAATGTCTTACACATCTTGCAGAAAAACTGCTAGAGTTTGGTACGCTTTATTTAGGAGATGGACGATAAACAAACGCAGAAACGTGCGTCCTAATGTGGAATAAATACACTGTGCATGTGATTTATTTGCAGTAAATCTGAGTGCATCCACCACAAAAAAAAATCCACTTTAAACCTATTAGAAGTCTTCCTCAGCAGGACTAATGGTGGCATAACAACTATACACAGTGTGAAGACAATGCTAGTATTAGTTGTAAACTTTTAATTTGGTTCGTTATTGCGTATAACATCGAAGTCGGGTCAACTATAAACATACTAACAATTAACAAACTAATGACCATTTATTGCAAAGTCAGAGATAATTTAATACGAAATTGGGTACAGCGCAAGTGATATTGTTAGCAGAACTAATTACAAACGCAACTGCATACAGTACATACAGTACATACAGTACATACAGTACATACAGTACATACAGTACATACAGTACATACAGTACATACAGTACATACAGT
>Ga0123353_10009909_pt1 | contig 13217 bp, 6 predicted proteins | sample TergutLab28metaG_3_FD_92763 | JGI IMG/M metagenome (GOLD analysis project Ga0123353, IMG submission 92763) | Labiotermes labralis P3 segment gut microbial communities from Petit-Saut dam, French Guiana - Lab288 P3 | ecosystem: Host-associated > Arthropoda: Insects > Digestive system > Gut ...
AACCATTTAGCTATCCTCCCTTTGTTCAGAACTGATACTCGTTTTATTCGCAGCAGGGGATGTTGCAGAATGGAACATAACACAGCAAGCCTGTCCCCTTGTGCTATACTATGACTACACTGAAATAATCAGTTTTTACGTCTGTTGTTATGCTTTGATACAGCCGCTCTCCATTCATGCCGACCCGCTGTGCCAGCTTCGCGCTTATATCTTTCTTCCCGAGCAGCTCGACTATTTCAGTTAGCTTTTTGCCCGATTTCATCAGAACTTTTGTACCGTCCAGCTTGAGAGCTTTTTCCGTATCTTCGTAAAGGGCGGGAATGATATGCAGTGATTGGCTGCCTTCGCACAGCGGCTCACCCAACGCAGCCGCCGCCGCGCAAAAAGAGGTCACGCCCGGTATGACTTCCGCTGTGTATCCGCGGGAAATAATAATACGATGCAGATAACTGTAAGTAGAGTAAACCATCGGATCGCCGAGCGTAAGAAAACCCACACTTTTTCCCGTGTCAAGCTCTTCGCATATTGCATCAGCGGCAAGCTCCCGCTTTTTTTGTAAATCAAGTTTGTCGCATATCATAGGTAAATCGAGGGACAGCACAGGTTTCCCGGCAATATGCTCTTTTACTATACCGAGCGCAATCTGATTTTCCGTACCTGAATCCGGTACGGCGATCGCGTCACAGCCGCCTATCATATTGATAGCTTTGAGCGTCAGAAGATCGGGGTCTCCGGGGCCTGTTCCGATACCGTAAAGTGTACCTTTCATTTTGCTTTTATGACCTCATTTGTTATTAATATTCGCCCATACCACACCTTACCTTTGAGACGCGCCCGGAATATAAGGTTTCGGGCCAGCCAGTCAAATGCCATCGCGATGTTGATTCCGACAACGCCAAAATTAAACACTCCGGCAAGCAGCCAACTCATACCCACACGCACGCCCCACATGCTTCCGAGCGCAGCCAGAGATACAAACGGTGCGTCGCCCCCTCCCCTGAGGGCGGCAGGAATGGTCAGGCTTCCCGCGAGTAGGGGCGGTCCCGTTATGAAGATGACCGCAAGGCTCCAAAATACCAATATATTAGTATGGTACGGTAAACGGAAGCAAAGCACTAAAACGATTGCCGTCAGTATCGTAAAAGGCATTAAATACAGTAAGAGTCTTCGTATCACACGCATAAAGCGATAAACATAACGCCGGGCGAGCTCATATCGTTTAATGCCGATACACATCCCGACAACAATAACGAGCCCTTCGCGCAATGTGATTTGCGGAAGATTGAATATGTTAAACACAGAATCAACGACACCATAGGCTGTCATATGCCCGGCGCCGTAACCCGCTATGTACCTCTGACTGAAAGCCTTGCCGCTGTTGAAAAAGAACTGCTCCAGCGCCAGGGGGACGGCGATGATCAGCATGCTTTTTATAATGGCGGGGTTCGGCGTGAAGGCGGCCAGTGGTTTTAACTCCAGCTCTGCGCGGCTTCTGTACATGAGCAGCGACGCATACAAAGCGCCGAATATCCTGGACAGAACGATCGCATACGTCACACCGGCAACACCCATATCCATGCCGATCAAAAGGGCGGCGACCAGCGCGAGTTCAACGCCGTTGACAGAAAGTGTGAGCCTCCATGCCATGGCGCTGCGTCCCCAGCCGCGCATTGCTCCCGCATAAGCCTGGTAAAAGGCAAAAAACGGAAACGATATACAAAATCCGGTGAAGTAAAGCAAAGCGCCGTCTACTATTTCCGGATCCGCGCCCGGCAGCAGATAGCTTGCCAGAGGTTGTCTTGTCCAAATCAGGAGTGCAGCAAGGACAGTGGTAAGTAAAACGGCAAAACCTATTGTTTGAAACATGCAGCGCCCGGCGTCGGTTTTCCGTTTCGCGCCTATGTTTTGCGCTACCAGAACCGTACCGCCTGTCACCATGCCAAGGCAAAGGCTTGTAAAAACTCTGGTTACGACAGACATCATGCTGACTACGGACATGGAGTTTTCACCGTCGAAGCTGAGTAGCCAAATGGAAAAGAGTGCAAGACAAGCAAGGAACAATTGTTCCCAAAAAATCGGAAGAAGAATCTTTTTCAGAAGTGAAAATGACACTAGATCGCTGGAGAGATATTCTTTTAGTTTTTCATACGCGTCCGCTATTTTTGTTTTCATTTGTCTTTTTCTCACTGCCCGGCCATCACAAAAAATGCCCTCATCACGAAAAAGCCTTCATCACAAGATGAAGGCTAATCTGACAGGACAAGCACGGGTGCCATAAGGGTATCTGCTGCTGTGCATCAAATCATAAACTCCATGACCTGTGAAGTGTTATGAACCCATATTGGCAGGTTTTCCGGCTCTGACAATCGCGCTTTTTCGCCTTCCCGGTCTCATCAAAGATGAGTTTTACCCAGTGGCTGGCGTCATGTGAACATGGCGCCTGAAAAAACTAAGTCATCACGGCAACAGGATTGCCTGGGATTTTCACCCAATTCCCTATTATTGCCCGCCCATACGTATATGTGGGCGTTAGATAGCACACCAATAATCGATAACTATATTAACTTCCTCGTTATTCTATCAAATCAGGCAGACTTGTCAACACTTTTTATTTGTCATGAATTCGTGAAGAATTTTGCTTTGGAAACCGAAAAACACAGACTCCTCGTCGCGCTTCAAGTATGGCGTGAACTGTACAGTTTTGTAGAATTAATAATTATGCGTACTTGTTGTAATAGATGGTCTTCTATGTTAAAATTACACATGATTTTCTACATTTCAGAAAAACACTTAACACAGCACATTCTGATTTCCATCCTCTAGTCTTTAGCCCCGGCCCCTAATTAATTAAAGGAGCGTTTATAATGATAAGCAAAAAACAAATGATTGCCATACCGGAGCTGAACCTCTTAGGGAAAGTCACCGCGATGTCGGACGGTCAGTTCATCAGCTATGTTAAATATCTAAACTCTTTTATAGACAGGTTCCCGTCTTTATCGGCGATGTTGCTAAGTGACCTGGACAGCAAATCGTATGAGCAGTTATCCGAAAAACTTGAAGAGCTTAGCGAGTCACTGGATAAAATCGGCGCAGATAAATTATTAAAGGAATGCCTGAAGCAAATCAAAACTTTAACCATCTCAAGTGCCGCCGATATTGAGCACGACTCTGTCGAAGCATTCATGGACGACCTTGTCCAGAAGATTTCTACCATTTCAATCGAGATGAGAATGGCGGCTCACCAAAGTCTGTCAGGCATGCCGGCGCAAGTGGTTGGCGCGGATTCTCCGGACGGCGCGGGTCCTTCGGGTAGCGGACGTTCTATACTTGCCGTAGATAATTCCGTTATGTTCTTAAACACATTACAGAAATTCCTGGCGAACGCACCGTATGATTTGCACACCATTACGACATGCAGCGAGGCGATCGGTTACGTTAGCGGCAATAAACCGGACCTGTTCCTGCTGGACATCGAGATGCCCGATATGGACGGATATGAGCTGGCGCATAAGCTCAGGATATACGCTCCGGGGGTTCCAATCATTTTTATCACAGCCCATTATGCCGATGAATACGTCGACAAGGCTGTCGAAGCAGGCGCGACCGCGGTTCTGATGAAACCGCTCAGCCCGAAGCAACTGCTCGCAAAGCTGAAAGAAATCTTTGGGTAAAACTCTGCTGAATAACCGGCGATAAAAGCCTTCCTGTAAGGACCCGGCGATAAAAGCCTTGCCGTAAAGACCCGGCGATAAAAATATTCCCCGCACAAAATCTGAGCATTTCAGGTCGTTTCATCACTAACTAAGATGCTTTATAATTTTTTCATGCAATACTTCCGAAGAAAACGGTTTTACTATGAAATCACAAACCCCGAGATCGACAGACGTAACCAGGTGGTCAAACGACCCTTCGCTTGTCAATAAAATGATAGGCGTATCTTTATGTTCCGGAAACCCGCGTATGATCGGTATAAGGTCAAATCCGCTCAGCTCCGGCATTTTATAATCCAGCAGGAATAAGTCGGGTTTTACGCTGTGTAAAATATTTTGCATCTTTTTAGGATCCGGCAAAGTATAAATCCTGTAGGTATCGCGCAGCATCGTATACACTGTCATTAATATTTCGGGTGAATCGTCAATTATAAGTACAGCTTGTTTACCTTTCTCCTCAGGGGCCAGTTGCTTTTCGATCCGGGAAAGCAGATCGCCGGCAAAAAAAGGCTTTACTATAAAATCAGCCGCACCGATCGCTATCCCTTTAAGTACACTCTCCCTGTCGTTTGAAGCGGTCAGGAAGATTACCGGGACCTTTGAATAGCGGGCGTCATCCTTTAATAACGTCATCGCTTCAAAACCGCCTATTCCCGGCATTTTTATATCCATCAGAATCAGGTCGGGGGTCACCTTTTTAAGTACCTCAAACAGCTTGTCAACGGAAGGCAGCGGTAAAACATCATAATGCTCCTTTAGCATGCTTCTTCCTGTCTGTAAAATGGTCTGGTCATCGTCAACCAGCATAATTTTTCGTTTTTTATTCATTTAAATATCCCTCCGCAGAAAGTTTTTCAACGATTTCTGAAAAATTTACCATCTGAACATTTTGCTTTATCCAGTCCACAAGTCCGTTGTCCGATTCATATTGATATGCATCGATCTCATCCATGATTTCATATACTTCATTCATATCGAACGAATCGCACGCTAAGTAAAGCTTGTAAAGTGTTTTCTTGTCCGGTTTGTCCTTTTTAGGTTTTTGGTCGTCTTCATTCAGGGAAGAAAGCAAGGCATCCAGACCGGCAATAAATTCCAGCGCGTCGGTTATGAACGGCGGGGCAAATTGTTTTAGAAAATTTATATCCCTGAGTTTGGCCGCGCGTTCAAGCACTTGAGCCATCTTGCCGATCTTATCGGCACAAATATTGAAGCTGGCGCCTTTGATACTGTGTATCGTTATTTCATAATCGTGAAGATTATCCCTGTCTATGACTTTGATCGTATCGAGAAGATTTCGGGTATTAGTCGCGTAAGTACGCAGGATATTGATATACGATTGCTCATCACCGCCAAACCGCTCCGCCCCTTTCATTAAATCAATACCGTCAACCTTTTTGTCATGCAGGATCGTTTTATAATCCGCATGTTTTTTTTCGAGAGGTTTTTCTTCGAGAGGTATTATATCACCGTGCAGCCGTTCTTTTTCCGCGTTGTACAGCCATTGCCGGATCACCGCGTCAAGGCGGCCGATATCAATGGGTTTTGAAAGAAACGCCTGGAAACCCTTACTTAAAAAGAACTCCTCGTTGCCGACTACAGCGTTGGCCGTTAACGCGATTATCGGGATATTTTTTGCGTAATCCGATGAGATCTCCCGTATATGCTGCGCCGCTTCCGTGCCATCCATACCGGGCATCATCTGATCCATAAAAACAGCGTCATACTTGCCTTCTTCAAGGCTCATAGCATCGATCGCTTTTTGCCCGCTGTCCACACAATCGATCTGCATGCCGTAAGGTTTCATCAAACCGCGGGCAACATCCAGATTTGTTAAATTATCATCCACTACAAGTATATGTGCGTAAGGAAGCCGGATACGGGTCAGCGCCTTGTCCTTGTTGCGCCTGCCGTCGGAATACCGGAAATTATTTAAATTAGAAACAACTTCCGCGTCTAACGTCGCGTCGGAAACAAACATCTGCTTTACTTTTGCCGTGAAAATACTGCCCGTTCCAAATTCGCTTTTCACGCTGACAGACCCATCCATCAATTCACATAACCTTTTCGTTATGGGCAGTCCCAGCCCTGTCCCTTCGAGTTTCCGGTTGGCTTTTGTATCAAGCTGGGTATAGTCGTCAAACAGTTTGCCTAAGTCCTCAGGCTTTATACCCCGGCCGGTATCCCTGACCTGAAGCGTTAACCAAATGGTATCATCTTCCCGCACACAATACGTCGTCAGCTCCACCTCGCCTTTGTCGGTATATTTAATAGCGTTCGACAGAAGATTGTTCATTATCTGTTTGAGCCGCAGTTCATCCCCATGCATGTACGCATACATGTCTTTTTCAATGTTAAGCTTAAACTCGATAGGCTTTTCACCTATCCGCAAAATATTTTGCGTGACGGTGTCGTTGATCAGGCTTGCATAATTGTATTCGTTCGATACCAGGTCCAGTTTACCCGATTCGATTTTGGAAATATCCAGAATGTCGTTTACGATCCCAAGCAGGGTCGTGCCGGCGTTATGCGCTTTTTCAAGGTTGGATTGAGTTTCCTCATTAAGCTTGTCATTTTCTAAACTCAGCCACGTTAGCCCGATGATCGCGTTGAGCGGCGTGCGCATCTCATGGCTCATATTAGCCAAAAAGTCGCTCTTTGCGTCATTAGCCTTTTGCGTGTCCACTAAAGCCGTCTTTAAATCGACTGCCGCTTTTTGAAGATTCATTGTCATCTCATTGCGGAGAAGGGCATTGGTGATCAGTAAGCTGCCGGAACGCAGGGTGGTCGCTACTTCATCGGAAAAAACACGTTCCTCATGGCAGTTGTCACAACCGACAAATCCCCAAAAAACATCGTGGACAAAAACCGGCGCGGCAAAGACAGACTTTATTCCATGCATACTCAACCTCGCATGTTCTTCCGGTAATAAATCGCACGCTAAAGCGTTAATGCAATCTCCTTTCGTCAAAACGCGCTCAAAGGTAGGGATGTTGCCTTCATACGGTACATCCGTAGATATATCTTTGCTTGTACGCAACCGCTCATCTGTGATCCATTCATCGACTAATGAACAATACAGCTTTCCTTCTTTTACGCTGTTTCTCCATATACAAAGACGGTCGGCGCTCACGGCTTTGCCGATCATGCCCATGCATATCTGTAAATTATTTTCAAATTCATTGATCTCCGACTGGAGCAAAATATTTGCCGCTTTGTTCACACTGTCGAGAAGATTGGATTTTTGTTCGATTACGCGCGTCATCTCTTTGTGTTCGCGCATGTCGCGGACATAACCGGCGATGGCAAATTCGTCCTCATAAGCGACACGGACGAGCGTGATCTCCGATGGTATCAGTGTTCCGTCCGACGCCCGGTGCATCCATTCAAAAACGTGCTTACCCTCTTCAAATGCCTTGTCTAAGTTACTTACTACCCACTTCGACGAGAGGGCGCCGTCCGGTTGATATTCCGGCGAAAGCTCTCTAAACCGTTTTATATAATCCTGTTTGTCCTTTGTCTTGAATAAACGGACGGTTTCTTCGTTGCAGTCAAAAAGGTTATGGTTCCTGTCCCAAAGGTGAACTGCAAGAGGCGTCGTATCCAATAAAAGCTGTGTGCGGCCGTGCGCTTCGCGGATTTGTGCTGCTTGCAAAACGCGATTCATGCTGTTTACCAACATCAGCGCCGCAGAGTGTAATATGCCTATTTCGCCTTCCGTGTAGTATCGCTCCTTGACATAATCGTCAACACAAAACAATCCCCAAAATCTCCCCCGATAAAATAAAGGAATTATGATTGTGGAGATAATGCCAAGAGAGATCAATAACTGCCGATCTTCCGGCGACATATTCGCGGTGGGGCCGTTGATGCATTCGCCGCGAAAGAACAAATCCTTCCATCTCTCGCTGTAAGGTACCGCCATTCCAACTTCTAAAGGCGGCGTTGCCCTGCCGGCGTCAGAGAGCCATTTGTATTTCAGGACGTAATGAAGTTCGTCTCCTATCGTCTCGTTCGACCAAAGCTGAACACAATCCGCTTCCAGGTGCTCACCTATGAGCTGCATTCCTTTGACCAGTGAGATTTCGCCATTCTCTTCGTTTTCCGCCGCGAGAAGAACGCTTGCGACACTGTTCATAGTGTCGAGCATACTATCGCGTTTTTTAATATCACTCATCATTTGTTTTTGTTCGCGCATGTCACGCAGATACGCCGCTACAGCATAACCTTTTTCAAAAGGAATGCGGACAAGGATGATCTCGGTCGGTATCGGTGTACCGCTTGAAGTCAGGTGAATAAACTCATCGCAAACGCATTTGCCTTCGGTAAAAGCTTTTTGCACATAAGCGAGCGCGATTTCGCTGGAACGTCGTCCGTCAGGCTGATACTCCGGAGCAAAATCCGAAAAGTGAGACATAAGCTTATTCTTATCATCCACTTCAAATAACCGGGCATTTTCGTCGTTACAATCAATCATTTCGTAGTTATTGTTCCACAAATGGCAGGCAAACGGCATCTTTTCCAGCAACACTCTCACCCGGTCGTGAGATTCACGGATCTCAATGATCTGGGCGTTTCTATTGATGGCACTGACAAGCATTTGGCCAACCGCGCAAAGGACGATTATTTCCATATCCGTGAAGACCCGTTCACTTACACAGTCGTCAACACTAAGGAATCCCCAAAAATCCCCTTTGATAAATAATGGGATCGCCAGAAATGTTTTTATTTCATAACTCTCTAAAAACAACTGTTCCGCCTTTGATAGTTCCGAGATCGGCCCGTTGATACATTCGCCGCTTAAAAATAAACCTTCCCATTCGGGCGTCACAGAATATGGAAAATGGAGACCGATAGGGACAGAGACTTTTTGCTTGCCGATTTCACTGAGCCACTGATATGCATGTACAAAGTGAAGCGTTTCATCAATTATCTCATTGCGCCAAATTTGGACGCGGTCGCCGTTGACAGTACGCCCCACGATTTCCAGGCTTTCTAAAAGCACCTTCCCGATATCCGTATCGTCGTCTGTTGTAAGAAGGGTCTGGACAGCGAGGTTCCCGGCATTGAGCAGTTTATTCCGGTTCCCGATCGTTTCCATCATCCGCTTTTGTTCGCGCATATCCCTCGTATAACCCGCTACAATATACTCGTTTCCGTATTCCAGCCGGACAAGTGTAACCTCTGACGGAATAAGCTCTCCGTCCGCAGTTTGAAAGACGAATTCCGTGACGATTTTGCCATTCTCATATGCTTCCTCGAAAAGCCTTTGGCCTTTGTCTATAGATTTGCTGCCGTCCGGTTGATATTCGGGATAAGTCTCAAAATATCGCTCCATGAAGTCTTGTTTGCTTTTGAATTTGAAAAGCTTAACGGCTTCTTCGTTGCACTCAAGCAACTCATAGTATCCGCTGTCCACCCGTTTCATGAGGCGGCAGGCAAGGGGAGTTGCATCCAGTAATAGCCTGACGCGATCCGGCTCATTCATGTCGCGGCTTTCTGTTTGTGTAATATCCGGCGTTTTATCGGTTTCCACGCGGCATTCCTCCCGTTTCTTTTGAGTTCTGCTGTGTTAGTACCTTAAGGCACTAACAAAATTATACTCAAATTACATACTATAATGCAAGCTTATATTCTTCATTTTTTGTTCTTCATTTTTTCCGCTGCAACGCCGAGTCTCTTTTGTCCAGCCATGCTTTCAGGTTTTCCAAAAGAGTATCGGCATCCCTGAGAAAAGCTTCGTTCCTGGATAGTATGCCGTCCAGGTCACCGGACTTTGATAGCATTTCCAGGTGCCTAGCCCTTCTGGTTATATCCGTCGCCCCTATGCTGGAGCTCGCGCCTTTTACCGTATGGACGTTTATTGCATAATCCGGCAGGCTCTCCCGGGATACTTCGCGCAACTTGTCGATCTCGGCGGGGGTGTTTTCGACATACGAGCGCATTATTTCAATAAACAGATCCTCGTCGCCTTCGTACAGCATCAGCCCCCGTTTTGCATTTATGCCGGGTATTTCGATATCTTCATCGCTCTGCAGCGGAGTTTCCGCCGGAATCCCTTTCTTTTCTTGCTTCTCTTGCCCTTCTTTTTCCACTTGCCCCGCTATCTTCCCTTCCCGTTCTTTTTCCACTTGCCCCACTATCTTCTCTTGCCCCTCTTTCATTATCCACTCGCGAATCACAGCGTCCAGCTTTAATATATTTATCGGCTTTGTTAAGTACGCCTGAAACCCGTTTTCGAGGAAGAATTCCTGAGTCCCCGCGACGGCGTTTGCCGTGAGGGCGATCACAGGCAAATGTTTCGCGTACCCGCTCTCAAGCGCGCGAATCCTATGCGTAGTTTCTACCCCGTCCATACCCGGCATCATATGATCCATAAATACCGCGTCGTAGGCCGGCTCGCCTTTTTTTATCAGGTCAATGGCGTCGCGTCCGTTTGATACGCAGTCCAGTTTCATTTTATACTTGCTCAGTAAACCACTTGCTACATCAAGATTGCTGCGTGAATCATCAACGACCATAGCTCTGGCCCACCTCAAATCCGGACGCACAAGCCTGCCTTCTTCTTTTTTTCTGCTGTCCTCATACTTAAAGCTGCGAAGATTCTCAATAGTTTCCCTGTCCAGGATTTCTTCATTAATAATTCCCTGCCGGATACGTACGTTAAACGTCGTACCTTTGCCGTATTCACTGTCGACCGTAATCTCTCCGCCCATAAGTTCAATAAAGCTTTTAGTTATCGGCAGCCCGAGCCCGGTTCCCTCTATCTCCCGGTTTGCGCTTGTGTCGACTTGATTATACTCCATAAATATCCTGGCGATGTCATCCTCGTGTATCCCGATCCCTGTATCGCTGACTCTGAAGGTAAGCTCCGCTTCATTTTCCCCGTGCCGCCTGCTGCCGACATACAGGGCAACACGACCTTCGCGCGTGTACTTAAAAGCATTACTGAGCAGGTTGTTGAGTATCTGTTTCAGGCGTAAGTCGTCGCCGTAATAGTTACTGTAAACATCATCGGCAATATTCAGATCGAAAATGATCGGCTTTTTTCCAAAGCGGGCCATGTTGAGGGTTATCACATCGTTGAGCAGGCTTGCTATTTCGTATTGTGCGGGAGTCAAGACGGCTTTTCCGGATTCGATTTTTGAAATATCCAGGACGTCGTTGATCAGGCTTACAAGGGTCGCACCGGCTGTGTTGATTTTGCTAAGATTTTCATTCAGGTCGTCTTTCGGTGTGTCTTCTTCCAACAGTAATTCGGTCAGCCCTATAATGACATTCATTGGAGTTCTAAGCTCGTGGCTCATGTTTGCAAGAAAGTCGGATTTCGCCTGAGTGGCGACTTGAGCGTCGTCGACTGCGATTTTCAAATCCTCCTGGATTTCCAGCATGAGCTTGTTTCGCTTCTCAAGCTCGCCCGTGCGCTGCAGAACGATCTTTTCCAAACGTTTCCCCGCCTCGCGGCTTCTTACAAAAAGCACGGCGACCAAAACAAGGATGCATAAAAGCAGCGCCGAGAGAAATGTTGTATAGATATTCCGGGATTTCGCCAACTCCACCTGATAGTCAAAAACACGGTAATTCCAGTAATTCGAAATAGTGTCGGTATCGACTAAGGCTTGAGCTTTAGTCATAATGCCACGCAGCAGAGTCTCATCCTGAGTAAACCCGAACCTGCTTTCCGTCTTATAATCCAGTATCAGATTGATTTTAAAACCGGAACGCTCAAGGTAATTTGTAACCGTCAGAAAGCGCCCTTCGGTCATCATGAGCAGGTCGATCTCACCGCGCTCAATGGCGTCGATCCCTTCAACTACGGTATTATAGCTGGTGGTGTGCGCGTGGCTCGGAAACCAGTTATGGAACATTTCCTCGTATCCTGTTCCCTTTATCGTACCCACATGTTTAAACGAGACTTGCTCCAGTATGATGTTTTCATGCTCCGAAGCCGAAACCAGGACATATCTTGTAGTCGTATAGGCGATATCGGTCCAGATAAATCTTTCCGACCGGTCGGAAGTGTAAAGAAGTTCCGCCGTCATGGGGACGCCGCCGCTTTGCAGCATTTGGTACACTTCTTCCCATACGGCGGTTTCAGAGTTTGAGGGCTCGAACCGAAGGCCTGTTATTCGTGATATCCCGGCAAGTACATCAATTGAAATACCCGCCCACTCACCGGCGTTTTTGTCGAAGAAACCTATGGGGTAGTTGTCCGAACTGACGCTGAACGGGATCGGCTGCCCGGACAGTGTGAGCTCATTGTAAAATGCAAGTTCTTCCTGAGACAAGCTTTTGATGAAGGAGTGACGCAGAAAATCTGTCTGCCCTTGCATATGCAGCGGATAAAGATCGGAAAGGCCTCCGCTTTTGAAGTATTTATTCAAAACTTCTATGATCGGCTTAAGCCGGGGGTTTGCGGTACTTATCAAATCATGCTTGAAAAGCAGGGGGTTGAACATGCCGGTTTCTATGTCCGGGTGGATCTTAAAAAGACCGATCACCAGGCTGTTTGCAAGAAACACGTCCAGCTCACCGTCCCTGAGCATTTGAAGAGCCTCGTCCGTACTGCCGACGTTTTTGATCGTAAACGGTATTCCGGCGTCCCCTATATACGGAAGAGTCAGTATTTCGGCAATCGAATGGTGAAGAAAACCGTAGCGTATAACATCATCCGCGTGAAACGCAGCCTGTGGGTTTCCCGCAAGCCGCGCGTATTCTATCGGCCGTTCACTAATGGGCATGGTTACAAAAAACGATTCGGTATCGCTCCCGATAGGGGTATAGTTACCGGAAAAATCTATAGTCCCGTCAAGCAAGCCTTCTCTCAACTCGATCCGGTTATAGGTGTGCAGCTCAAAGGGTATTCCGAAGAACCCCGAAAGCCAGTCGCACATAAGGGCTATGGCGCCGTAAGTAGTTCCATCGTCAATGTAATAAGATTCTGTGCTTTCCGACATGCCGAATATAAAACCGTCAAACTCCCGCCTGAGCGCTTCAATTGCTTTGACTTCCTCTTCCGTCACACCCGGAACGTCAAGAAACGACTCAAGCAAGGCGGATTTGTCAGTTTTGCCGGCGCCGGAGAAAGCGCAGGAAGCAGTCAAAAGAATGCTTGCCACCAATAGGAAAACTATTCGGCTGATTACTCTCATTATCACCCTCCGGACGGTTGTTTCTTATGCACTTTCTTTTCCTCGTTATAACTCGTTTACCGTTTCCTGCCCGAGCAAAATGCGCAGGCCGCCCAGGGCCAGGGCTTCCATTTCGAACTCGCCCGGCATTACCACTATTTTACCCATCCAGCCGATGTATTTCTTCACATCATCCACAAGATATGTGTTGTTGGCAAGCCCGCCTGTCACGATTATCGCGTCGCAATCGCCCCTTAGGGCCGGTGATAGCAAGGCTATGCCTTTAGCTATCTGGTAGGCTTGCGCCTCCATCACCAAAATGGCGTTCGCGTCTCCGGCTTCGATCAGCTTTTGGATCTCCCTGCCGTCGGAAGTG
>Ga0123353_10009912_pt1 | contig 13216 bp, 13 predicted proteins | sample TergutLab28metaG_3_FD_92763 | JGI IMG/M metagenome (GOLD analysis project Ga0123353, IMG submission 92763) | Labiotermes labralis P3 segment gut microbial communities from Petit-Saut dam, French Guiana - Lab288 P3 | ecosystem: Host-associated > Arthropoda: Insects > Digestive system > Gut ...
GTGCAGCGTCATGAGCACCACGGCGTCGCTTTGCGCGTTATACTGATCGATATCCGAAAGCAGGGCAACGTCCTCCAAAAAGCCCCAAAGGCTCGGCTCCTCGGCCTCCTCCTCGTAGCGCACGAGGTTCGAGGAAAGCTCCTGCAAATTTTCTTTCCGGTCCTCATAGGTCTCCCGGTCCTGCTCCAGCGCCGCCATATAGCCGGTTTGATGCAGTGTGAGATCCAGCAGTTCTTTCAGGCTGGATTTTTCCTGCGCGGCGCGAAGCGATTGCATCGTCCGCATGAACGCCCGGATTTTTGGGGCGGCGCGGCCAAGCTCCGGGTATTCCTCCGCGCGCAGCAGAACTTCGTATAATATTTTGTCATCCCGGGCGGCAATGTTGGCGGCCGCTTGAATTGTAGCGGCTCCCATGCCGCGTTTTGGCTCGTTGATGATCCTGCGCAGCCGCACTTCATCAGCGGGGTTGGCAATGACCGTCAAGTAAGCGAGGGCGTCCTTGATTTCCTTGCGCTCGTAAAAACGGTGCCCGCCGATGATCCGATATGGCACGGCGGCGCGCACCAGCTGGGTCTCTATGGTGCTCGACATCGCGTTCACGCGGTATAAAATGGCGTGGTCGCTCCACGCGGCTCCCTTTGCGACGTTCTGCTGGATTCTGTCCGCGATGAAGCGGGCCTCCTCGCGCTCGTCGTCCAGGGCCTGCCAAAGGATATCCTCCCCTGCCCCGTTGCCTGTCCAAAGCTCCTTGCCCTTGCGGGCCTCGTTGTGGGCAATGACCTTGTTGGCGGCGTCCAAAATATTCTGCGTGGACCTGTAATTTTGCTCGAGCCTGACCACCCGCGCACCTTTGTATTGATGCTCGAACTGCAGGATGTTCTCGATGGTCGCGCCCCGGAAGCGATAGATGCTCTGGTCGTCGTCCCCCACTACGCACAAATTTTTATGCCCTTGCGCTAAGATAGAAATCAATTTGTACTGCGCGTGGTTCGTGTCCTGGTACTCGTCCACCAGGATGTATTGGAAGCGGCGCTGGTACTGTTGCCTGATCTCTTGATTACGCTCCAGCATTCTAACTGTATGCGCGATGATGTCGTCAAAGTCCATGGCGTTGGCTTTTTGCAGGAGCTCCTGGTAGCGCGCGTAGGCGCTGGCGATTTGCCGCTGGCGCTGCTCATTGCCATAGGCTTCGCAATAATGCTCGGGGGAAATCAGCTGGTCCTTCGAGCGGCTGACGGCGCCCAGAATCTGCTTGTGGGGCAAATATTTCTCGTCGAAGCGCAGCTGCCGCTGCACTTCCTTCATGACGCGGCGGCTGTCGTCCGTGTCGTAAATGGCGAAACGGCTGTCGAAACCCGGTACGCCACCGTCGTGCCTTCTAAGGAGCTTCGCGCAGATGGCATGAAATGTCCCGGCCCAAATGCCGTCGGCTTCCCCGCCCAGCATGCCCCGCAGGCGCTCTTTCATCTCGTTGGCGGCTTTATTGGTGAATGTGATCGCCAGGATGCTCCACGGCGGCGGCGCGTTGTACGGCAGCAGGTCGAAGATTTGATCATGCGCTTCTTCTTCGCCCTCGGCCGCCCTGCGCAGCAAATCCGGATCCTTCGCGTCCAATTCATAGGCGAACCGCGCGGAAGCGTAGGCGTCGCCGTAGCGCAGCAGATAGGCGATGCGGTTGACCAGCACCGTAGTTTTTCCGGAGCCCGCCCCCGCCAGCACCAGCAGCGGCCCTTCCACGCAGAACACGGCCCGGCGCTGCATCTCGTTCATGCGGCCGAATTCCCGCTCGATGACGCGCTTGCGGTATTCCAGGCACGCGGCATAGTCCAGTTCGTTCAATATGTTACTCCTGGCATATTTCTGATGAACCTGTAGGGGCGGCTTGCGAGCCGCCCGGTACAAAAAAAACCTTTATTGGGAGCGGGTGGCTCACAAGCCACCCCTACAGCGAAACCCGAAGCGCCAGCTCATAATCTTCTTTGCTTAGCGTCTTTTTCATTTGCAGCGCTTCTTTGATTTCATAATCTACGATTTCCTCGCGCCTGACCGCGACGACGCGGTTGCTGACGCCGCGCGCCAAAAGATCCACCGCGTAGACGCCCATTCTCGTGGCAAGAATGCGGTCGCAGGCCGTGGGGGAACCGCCCCGCTGCACATAGGCGAGGACGTGCGCCCGGCTTTCGATCCCGGTGGCGCCTCCAATGGCCTTCGCCAGGGCCTCCGCGCCGCCGGGGTAGCGGCTCTTGCCGTTTTTGTCCTTCTTGAAGGTGATGCCCTCCGCCACGAGCACCAGGAAATATTCCTTGCCCTTTGCCCGCGCCCGGTTTATTTTCGCGATGATATCCCCTTCAAAGCGCGCTTGCAGTTCGGGGCCCATCTCCCCTTCCGCCGGGAAATCATACCCGCCGTGCTCCATGAGCATGATGGCCGTCGCGCCCGAGACGATGCCGCCGTAAAGCGTCAAATCGCCGGCCTTGTTGCCCATGACTTCGATTACCATGCAGCGGTCATGGGAACGCGCGGTGTCGGCAATGGCCTCCACCTCGTTCATCACGGTGTTGAGGGCCGTGTCGTAGCCGATGGTGTAATCCGTGCAGGAAATATCGTTGTCGATGGTGGCGGGCAGGCACACACAGGGCAGGCCATTGCCGCACAGATCCCGCGCGCCCCGGAACGACCCGTCGCCGCCGATGACGATGAGCCCGTCGATCTTTCCCCTGCACTGATTCAAGCACTGGTCGATTGCTTCTTGCCTTTGCTCTATGTTACTGAAGGGAGCGAAGCGCGCCGTGCGCAGTACCGTGCCGCCCTGTGCGTGGATCCGGTCCACCCGGTCCAGGGTGAGCTCGTACCACTTCCCCTCGTGCAGCCCCTTGTAGCCCTGCTGTATCCCAAACAGCTTGATGCCCTTCGCCTGCGCCGCGAGGACCGCCGCCCGCACCGCCGCGTTCATCCCCGGCGCATCCCCGCCGGAGGTCAAAATCCCAATGCGTTTCATCGTTCTTCCACACCCCATACAATATATTGTATGTATAGTACTCCATATAGCGATAATTGTCAACAGTTTTTTGTAACTTTTTTATTCCTCATACGAACCGGGCAAAAGAGCCCAGGAATTTGCTTTTATGAACTCCAGCATATTTGGTTCGGTTATCACGATGCCTTTTCCCGAGCCGGACCACCAATCCTCCTGGTCATAGCTGGAATCGCCTTCTTTTACAAAAAGCAGGTTACCGTCCGCGTAAACGATGGAACCGGGCGTGTGCGCGGCAACCGGGCAATTGTCGTAAGCAAAATAGAATTTCCGTTGATTGCCTGCAAGGTTATCCGTTGTAAACTCCGTCATTTCGCCTGTTAGGCTGGCGATTCGCTCGAACATGGCAATATCAGCGGGTTTTTTCGTTGATTGGTTGTAGTTGTTGTATACTTCGGTCACTGTTCCTGAAACTGGAATTTCCACGCCGTCGCGGACATAGCTACCTCTATCACCACGAAATCCGGTATTCACCCATAAAAAATCGTGATCGGCATCGCCTCTTATGGCATATATGCCGCCGTCTCTGATTTGGAATGTAATTTTATCGCTATGTTCGTCCCATTCAATACCACCTAAGCGTCTTCCTCTTGTAAAATGAAAATCCGGCCATTGCCTGGAGTATTCAGTTTCATTGTAACTAAGGTAATCATACTCTACGCCACGAACAAAACCAACATTAATGTCAAGAAAAAGCGCAATTAATAACAAGCCTAATAGAAGAATACTTCCAGCCACAACGCCCATCATGCCCACCAAAATTTTTAACCAAAATTTCACAGCACCACCTCCGCGTGCCTGTTCGCGTGGCACCCCACATTCACCGCAACCGGCAGCCCCGCGATATGCGTGGGCGCCGCCTCGATGGCCAGCCAAAGCGCCGTGGTCCGCCCGCCGAAGCCCTGCGGGCCAATCCCCAGAGCGTTGGCTTCATCCAGCATGCGGCGCTCCAGAGCGGCATAATACGGGTCGGGGTTGTGCGCCCCGGCCTCGCGGCACAGGGCCCGCTTGGCCAACAGCGCGCAGGACTCGAAATTGCCGCCGACGCCGACGCCGATCACCATGGGCGGGCAGGCGTTGCTCCCGGCCTCGCGCACGGCTTGCAGCACGAAAGCGGCAACGCCGTCCTCCCCCGCCGCCGGGGTGAGCATGCCCAGCCGGCTCATGTTTTCGCTGCCGAAGCCCTTGGGGCATACAACAAGTTTTAGTTCTTCGCCCGGTACGACGCGCGTGTGTATCACCGCGGGCGTGTTGTCCCCGGTATTGACGCGGCGCAGGGGGTCGCTCACGACGGAAGCGCGAAGATATCCCTCCGCATAGCCTTTCGCGACGCCCCTGTGAATCGCCGCTTCAAAATCGCCGCCGACAATATGGGCACCCTGCCCGATATCCGCGAAGACCACAGCCATGCCGGTATCCTGGCAGATGGGCAGGCGCATGCCCACCGCCGCGTCCAGGTTCCGCAGCAAATCCGCCATGATTTCCCGGGCAAGGGGCAGCTCTTCTTTTTCCTTGGCGGATTCCAAGCGGCGGCGCAGCGCGGCGGGCAGGTATAGATTCGCCTCCACGCATAGCTTTGCGATTGTCTCCGTGATGAGCGACGCTTGAATTTCGCGCATGTTGACTTCCTCCCCATGAACGCAAAACGCGTAATTACGTTAGAATCCCAACATAATTACGCATTACGAATTGCGAATTACGAATTATTTCTTCCCTCTGCGGGATGCGCCGCCATAGCGGGTGTCGCCTCCCCGGCGCAGGGTGGAGATTTTATCCTCGCTGGTTTGCTTGAAGCGGCTCATCATGTCCTCGAAGGTCTGGGGGCCGGCCTGGGACGCCGCGCGCTGGCCCTGCCACACATTCGGGGCGCCGCGCCGTGCCGGTGGCCTCGGGCGCGGGGCTTCGGCACGAGGGACCGCTTCGGGGCTGTCCTCGGCTTTTTTGATGGAAAGGCTCACCTTGCCCTCCGCCGTGACATTCAGCACCTTCACGCGTACCTCCTGCCCCATGGCAAGGTGGTCGCGGATGCTCGTCACATAAGTTGGCGCAACCTCTGAAATATGCACCATGCCGGTCTGGCCCTCGCCAATATCGATAAACGCACCGTATTCGATGATCCCGGTGATCTTGCCGTCGATGATTGCGCCAACTTCAACCGCCATAGATTCGTTTGCACCCCTAATATTTAATTAACAATTGACAATTAACAATGTACAATTTTCAAGTTAACGCACAGCGTTCCATAATTGTTAATTATTCATTGTTAATTGTTTTTGCTTTGCACAAAAGAACGGTCGATGAAAACCTGGTCCCCCGGGAGGGAAAGGCCCAGCTGCTCCCGGGCGATACGGATGACATACTCGCGGAAGGCTTCCGGGTCCTCATCGCCCAGCACCGCGAGGTATTCCTTTGTCTGCGCGTCGAGCGCCTGGATCTGCTCTATGATGGCCTCGTTTTGCGCGCGCACCTTTGCCGTTTGCTCGCGGCTTTGCAGCACGCGGAACCCCACGAACAGCACGAACAGAGGAACCACCGCGAGCACCATCAGGCTGATCGCGCGGTTCTTCTTTGTTGGAAGCCAGCGCAGCAGCGCTTCCACGTGCCGCAGCAGAAAGATGCCTTTTTCCGCCCGGTCGTCTCCCGCGCTCCCGCGGCGTTCGGATCTGCTTTGCAAAACGAGCCTTCTCCTTATGTTCAGTATTACTCTGATTTTCATTATACAATACCTTGGGGGTAAAATGCAAGCCAAAAATGAAATTTTTTTTTGTGACTTTTAGCCATATCAGCCACCTGCGCAATGCCGCGGCAATTTTTTCCGCCAGATGCAGCAGCCGCAGGAAGGGAGCGGCAATCCAGCGGGCAAGTGTGCGCGCGGCCCGGCGCAGCGCGCGCACCAGCCATTCGCTGCTTTTCAGCGCGACTGTTCCAAATGATACGTAATAAATGAGCCAGCCCAAAATCTCCCCCAGCACGGCATAGGCCCGCAGGGCGCCGTCGCAGGCGCTGAGCAAAAAGAAGAACGTGAATCCCGTGCACAGCAAGCAATAGAGAATATCCTGGATGAGCAGCGCCGCCGTGCCGGTCTTGTTGGTCAATAAGCGGATGATCCGGAACAGGTCGTAGAGGATGCCCAAGGCAAAGCCAAACCCGAGGCAAAGCAGAAACTGCCGGGTTTGCGCGGCGATATTCGGCAGGTAATCCATCAGCGGAACACCTTGCCGAAGAACCCGCCCGCGGTTTTGGGGGCTTGCTCCTGGTACGCCAGGGAGGTGATTTTCCCCTCCAGCAGCAGCTCGCCCACCTCGACGCTCAGGCGGTTGATGTGCAGGTCCGTGCCCCGCACGATGAGCTCCCCCATGTCGGTAAAAATCGTCACCGTGTTTTCGTCGAAGCTGTCCACATCCGAAACGCCGGATACCGTGAGCATCCGCCGGTCCTCCAGGATGATATTGTGCGGCATGGCCACGGTTTGGTTTTTGATGTCCGCCATAATCGCCCTCCTCTCCTGTCCATTTCTATGCCGGAGGGCGCAATGATATTCTAGCTACAAATCCTCCATCACCGGCAAATCCTCTATGAACTGTGCGGGCAGGCCGAGCTCGCGAAAATAATCGCACATGCTTTGGCAGGCAAATTTTTCAGTGGAGTAGTGCGTGCCGCCAATCACATTGATCTTATTTTCTTTTTCGAATGCATGGGCTTTTGCGCTGTATTCATTTAAAACGCTGATGCATTTGTCAAGCAAAAATTCCCCCAAGCATCATAAATCAAAAATCCCCCAGACAGCCAACAGAAGAAGCAAAGAGCCAGTTGAAAACAAAGCATTTCAACTGGCTCTATGAATTAGAGGTGGGGGAATTTTCAATTAGAATATCCGCCTGAAATGGGGGAATCAGGCGTTAGAATGTGCACCATGACTTGATCTGACGGGAAAACCGCCGTATAGACCTGTTGAATCTCCCGCGCGAAATCGCAGACCAAGCCCATGCTGCGCTCTTTGAAGTTTTCGGTCATGAAGGGCTGCATGTCCGGTATGTGGCTGGCAAATTCATCGTGCAGATGCGGGAAAATGAAATCCCGCTCCAGCTGTTCATATAAATCAAGGGCGCGTATGGGTTTGCTCCTCAAATTTTTTAAATTTTTTTAATCCCGCACCGGGGGTACTCCGAGCGGCGGCTTACTGATCCAGCCGACGCTCTGTAAAATCCCGGTGATCGGGGATATAAGTACCTGTAACAGTCCGGCAACGGCGAAGATAGGGATTACCAGGGGCAGGAGCGGAATGGCAAAAATAGCCATTATCCCCCAATTTTCTTCTTCTGGATCCCCAGTAAAAAAATCATATATAGCATAAAAAGCCAGAAATGGCGCGGCGATCACCCATAGTCCAGTTAAGGCGTGCCGACCAATATCGCCGCCAACGCCGCTTGCCGAAATCTCCCCGGGAATCGCCTCTTCTCCGATGCTTTCCAGAACCGCATCGACGGTTTCCCCGCCTTCGGCCCCCGCCGGAACCGCGCCCGCGCACAGCAGGCCCACAAGTACACATGCAGCCGTCAGAACTGAAATTGCTTTTTTCATGACAATGTCTCCTCGTCAAATTTAGAATATTTTTACCCCGCCATGGGGCCGCACCCGCAGCACGTAGCAGCTGCCCGCGCCGAACACGGCTTCCATGGCGCTTCGATATTCTTCCAGCATGTCCACCGGCACAAAGGCCTGGATGGTCCCCGCGAAGCCGCCGCCGTGCACCCGCCACGCGCCGCGCTCGCCAAGCAACGTTTCGCTCAGCGCGAGGGCCAGCGATACCGGCTGCTCCGGGCGTTTTGGGGTAAATACGTTCTGGTTATACATGAACGAGCTTTGCCCGCTTTGCTTAACAAGCGCCAAAAAGGCGGGGAAATCGCCGCGCTCCAACGCCGCCGCCTGGGCATCCACCCGGTCATTTTCGGCAAAGAAGTGCAGCGCCCGCAAAACCGCGCGCTCGCCGGTTTTTTCGCGTACCATGGATAGATTTCGCAGCAATGTTTCACTGTCCGTTTCTCGCAAGACTTTTTTGCCAAGCGCCCCCGCGACATGTTCCATTTCAGCCCGCACAGCCGCGTAGTCGTCCGTTAAATCGGCGTGGCTGCCGCCGGTATCCAGGATGCAAAGGGCGTGCCCGCTTGCCGCGAAGTCAAATGAAACAGGCCGGACGACAGGCGCCGTCGTGTCCTCAAAATCTATACTGACAAAGCCGCCCACGGCGCAGGCCGTTTGGTCCAGCAGGCCGCTCGGCTTGCCGACGAATACGTTTTCGGCATACTGCGAAATCCGCGCGATTTCCAATGGGCTGATGCGGCCCTCGTTATAAAAGTGATTCAGGATGGTGCAGATGAGCACCTCGAACGCGGCGGAGGACGAAAGGCCCGAGCCGCCCAGCACATCCGAAACCGTTGCGGCCGAGAAGCCGCCGATTTGATAGCCCCGCTGCGCGAATCCCGCGCAAATGCCCCGAATCATCGCGTTGGAGTGGCCGTATTCAACTTCAACAGGAGCCAGCACATCCAGGTTGACGTCGTTGAGCGGATAATTCGCGGACTTGACAAAAATATGATCGCCGCCGGTTTTCGCGGCGACGGCCAGGATATCCAGATTTACGCTGGCCGCCAGCACCTTGCCGTTGTTGTGGTCGGTGTGGTTGCCGCCAATTTCGCTGCGGCCCGGCGCGCTGAAAACCGAAACCTCTTCCTCCCCGGGAAATATCTCAGTGAAGGTATTCGCCAGCTCCAGCAAGCGCCGCTCCTGCGCCGGGGCGTCAGAAGCATAGATTTCTTCCAGGCGCGTGCGCAAATTCCCATTTTTCAGGCCAAAATGCAATTGCTCAAAATACATGATTTCTTCTCCCAATCTCCATAATATGTATATTTGTCGCTCCGCAATTACTTCCCCCGGCGCGTCCGCGCCACCCCCTTCGAAACCGAAGGGGGCTTTGTAAGTTCTGCTTCTTACTCAGCGGCGTCCCGCCCGATGGGGAAGTTTATTACGCATTGCGAATTTTCTTCAGCGCCATGTTGATGCCGATGATCGAGATGCCGGAAAGCGTGAAGATGATAATCAGCGGAATCAAAAATGGGAAGGCGAGCGGGTCAAAGGCGTTTTTGCCCACCATGGTGTATGTAATCAAACTCGGCAAAAAACCGAGCAGGGATATCAAAACGTAGTCCACATAGTCGAAGCCCATGGCGCCGTACAGCTGGCTGACGGGGTTGAGCGGAAAGCTCGGCACCGCGCGGAACACAAACAGCAGCCAGGGCTTGCTTTTGCTGTCGTCTTTCTCCAGGAACGAGCGGATGTCCCGGTTGAGCTCCAGCAGGCGGCCCACCTGCCCGCCGCCCAGCCGCCGCCCCCATAAATACCTGAGGCTAACGAGGAGTACCATGCCCGCGATATTCACGGCATAGGTGATGTACATAGGCAACACTGCGCCCGAGGTCACGACCATCAGCCACAGCGGGACGGGCACGCTCACACTCTTGAGGATATACAGCAGCAGCACGGCCAGCACGATGAGCCACACGTTGCGCAGCTCGAGCACATAAATCTCCAGTTCGCGCAGGCGCTGCCAGTATTGCCAGTAAATATCCTGCAGGGGCTTCGAGTTTCTGTAAAACAACAGCACGATGAGCAGGCCCGATATGATCAGCAAAAACACGCCGATCGTATTGACCAGCGAATGCCTTCTTTTTTGCTTGTAAGCTTCACTCTTGTGATAGGCAGTGTTTTGTCCCATAGCGGAAATATTATAGCCTATTTTTGCCGTTACGTCAAGCGTTATTTTAGCGCCGGCCAGTATCACCTGGCCGGCGCTGAATTACTTCACTATTTCTTCTTCGAATATTTCATCACATACACCACGCGCATGAGGGTGGCGTCGATCACCCCGATGGCTTTTACCTTGTCGAATAAATCCTTTGAGACGGAAACGGCGGCGTTCTTTTCGGTCACGGTTTCCACGGCGCGGGCCTCGTCCATGCTCGAGCCGACACACAGCGCGCCGTTGTCCTCCAGCAGCACGGCGCTGCGGCGCTTGAGAGCCTTCGCCACCTGCCCGCCGCTTTCCAGCTGGTTGCCCGGGTTATAACGGCCCACCCGCAGATTCACGCCCGCGATCTGCGCGAAATCGTCCAGATAGGGCAAAAGCTTTTGCCGGGCCTTCGAGGCGTTGACAACATCCGGCTTCTGGCTGTGCACGATGGCGTTGACCTTGCCGTTTTTCTTGTAGACCGCCCGGTGGAGCTCCAGGGTATCGGGTGCTTCCAGGCCATCGAACACTTCGCCATTGGCGAGCGAAATATCGATGCTTTCGCCCTCGAAGCCTTCAGGAGACATGCAGAACGCCTTGCCGCTGCGGAAGCTTGTGTAAGCGTCCAGGGCGGGGGCAGGCTCGTTTTTGGGCCGGCGCGCCGCGATCAGCGCCTGAATGCCGTCCAGGGTGTCCGCGATTTCGCCCGTGACCTCCGCGAGCTTGTTCTTCAAATGCCCGAGGCAGGCCTTTTCCAGCGCGTCGGCCACCTTGAAGGCCTCCTCCGGATCCTTGCCCACGCACAGCGCGCCATGGTGCGCCATGAGGATGGCGTTGACGCCGGGGTTCTCCTTCATCGCCTTGACGACGCCCTTCACGAGCTTCTTCGTGCCGGGCAGGCCGTAGCCCGCGACGGGCACGCGCTCACCCAGGATATCCATCCAGAACTCGGATACCACGGGCTGCCCCATCACAGCCGCGATAGAAGCGTTGTACTGATGCGTATGGACCACGAAATTGACGTCAGACCGCAGGAGAAACGCCTGCGCGTGAATGCCTTTCTCGCTTGATGGCTTGATATCGCCCTCATAGGAAAGATCGCTAAGATTCACCAGGACGATATCGTCTGGAGTTAAATTCTCATAGGCCTTGCCCGAAGGCGTGATGACGAAGGACGTGTCGTCCACGCGGGCGCTCACATTGCCCCAGGTACGGGCGATGAGCCCGTTTTCCACAAGGCGCTTGCCCGCCGCGATGACGTCCAGTTTTGCTTGCAGGATGTCCATAATTAGCTCCTAGATATTAGATTTTAGATTTTAGACAGCGCGAACATGAGCCAGAGCAGAACAATAAACGCGGCCTCGCAGGGGATGGCAAGCTTTGTGTATTTTTCTTTCCAGGCCTTATCCACAAATGTGAAGAAAAACCTGGTGAAAAAGATCACGTTGGAAAACACAAGGCCGCCGATGAGCGAATAATCGCCGAGGCCTTTGAAAAACAAAAACAGCAGAAAAAACCCAAGCGCGAAGGACATGCCGCCGTAATACACGCGGATTTCCGTCACGCCGGCGGGGCCATCGGGTTTGATGGCGAACATGGCGGCGTTTTTCACGGGCTTTGCCATAAACATCACCGCCATGCCAAAAAAGTAGCACGCAAGCCCCATAACGGCAATCGTCACGGGGATGCTTTCAAGGAAAAGGTCTTTCATGGGAAGCTCCTTCTTTCGATCACTTTACTGCATCATATTTCTGCGTTCTGCATTCTCATTTATCATATTGCCTACTTCTCCTGCGGAATCCTCACGCAGTTGGCGAACACGCGCTCGAATTTATCCAACGCTTCTTGGATCAGTTCAGGGGTGTACGCCGCGCTTGTATAAAGCCTGCTGCCGGCGAGTGTTACGATGCCCTCCGCCATGTAGGCCGCGCCCATATGCTCCATTTCGTGCTTGCGGACGCTTGTGGCCTTGAGCACGCCGGGAACCTCCCAGAGCTTCATCCAGTCGATGGCGTAATGCATGGTGCCCGCGTTGTCCAGGTGGCAGATGCTGCCCTGGTTGAATACCACGAAGGGGAGCTTATACTTCTTCACAAGCGCTTGCAGCCCTTTGGTTAACAGGTCGCCCATCTGGCCGGCTTTCTGGCAGGCGTTGGTGCGGTCAATTTCCTCCAGGGTATAGTAACCCGCCACGCAGCTGATTGGCGTCGCCGCCATGGTGCCGCCGATGAGGGCCTTTTTCACCTTGGAGCCGCCGTCGAGCCCCGCGCCGAAGAATTTCATGTATTCGTTCTTGCCGCCGACACCGCCCGCGCCCGGGTATCCGCCCGCGACAGCCTTGCCGAAGATCGTCAGGTCCGGCGACACGCCGAAGAAGCCCTGTGCGCACGCCATGCCGATGCGGAATCCTGTCACGACCTCGTCGAATACCAGCAGCGCGCCATACTTGCGGCAAAGCTTTTCCACGCCCTTGTTGAAGTCGAAATCCAGGGGGCGCGTGCCGCTTTCCGGGCCCACGGGCTCAATGAACACGGCCGCCGTGCCGCTGCGGAATTTGTTGGCGAAGAGCACGCGCTCCAGGGCGTCCAGGTCGTTGGGAAAAAATTCCTGGGTGTGCTTGAACATGAACAGCGGGATGCCGCTCGCCTGCGTGAACTTGCTGCCCGGTATCCGGATGCCATAGGCCATGGCGTCGCTCCAGCCGTGGTAGGCGCCGCCCATCTTTACGATGTTCTTGTTCTTCGTTGCCAGGCGCGCCGCGCGGCAGGCCGCCATGCAGGCTTCGCTGCCGGAATTGAGCATGCGGAATTTGTCCACGCTCTCCACGCTGTCCGCGATCTTCTTGCCCAGCTTGTACTCAAATTCGTGGAACAGGCCCGTGGAAGGCCCGCAGGTATCCAGCAATTCCTTCACCTGCCCGCGCACGGCGGGGGGGTTCGAGCCCAGCACCGTGGGGCCGCCCGCCTGCAAAAAGTCCAGGTATTCGTTGCCGTCGATGTCATAGAGCTTGGCGTCCTGCGCTTTGGTAAATACCAGCGGGAACGGGTAGTTGAACGCCAGGTTATGCTGCACGCCGCCGGGGATGATCTCCTTGGCCTCCTCGATCATCGCCTTGGATTTCGCGCATTTTTTCTCGTAGTATTCCTCCTCGTACTCCGCCAGCTTGGCCGGGCTGATGGAATAAATGGGCTTGCGGATGAGCTCGTCCAGCTCCCGGGTCACGGCCCGGGCGTCGTGGTAATCCTGAATCGCAAAACGGGTATCCATGTGCATTCTCCTCTTTTCAGAAATAATTTTCATAAAAAAGTGAATCTCGGTTCACCTTTGTTCCAATTTATTATAGCATGCCGCCAAAGCGATCGCAAGGCTTCACGTTAATTTTACAATATATTCACAAA
>Ga0123353_10009914_pt1 | contig 13215 bp, 10 predicted proteins | sample TergutLab28metaG_3_FD_92763 | JGI IMG/M metagenome (GOLD analysis project Ga0123353, IMG submission 92763) | Labiotermes labralis P3 segment gut microbial communities from Petit-Saut dam, French Guiana - Lab288 P3 | ecosystem: Host-associated > Arthropoda: Insects > Digestive system > Gut ...
CCCCCCCCCAAAAAAAAAGTTTTCAAACATAAAATGAGTGTTTTGATTTTCTCTACAACATTTGTCTGAAAAGTGTATCATTCTAAGAAGAATTCAGTGAGATACCACAAATATAAATAAGTCAACATGTATGACACGCACTATTCTTGTCAGATTTAATGAAACCTGAATTCTCTAATTTAAACTTTCAAACAATCCTCAAATATCAAATTTAATGAAAATCCGTCAAAAAGCAGCCAACTAACTAATTTATTTACCATGGGATTTTGTAACTCAAATAGAAATTAACATGGAAAAAAACAGGTGGAACATAGTAAGATATCACAAGAAATTACTGTATTTACTCCAATGCACAACAAGGTTTTTTCCTTAAATCTGGCGCTTAAATATGTGAGGTCATTTTAAATTCATGTATGAAGCACTGAACCAGACTACACCAAACCAGACCATGCAGAGCCAAACCAGGGCCTGCATCGCCAAATCATCATGTCAGATCTCCACTCTTCTGAGATATTCTGCAACGTACACTAGTAATTCCTTGCCGACATTTCAGGATAACCTATAAGTCCCAGTCAAGAAATACAAAAGAGAGAACAGAACTTGCTAGAAGTTAACTGATACAATCTTCTTTCTTAGCACTTTGTCAATCATCTCATCTTCTAAAGCATGAAATTTTGGAAGCTGGCTCTCTTTCCATTTTTAGGCAAAGAAGTGCCTAATCTGGTGGACCCTTTGGAATAAGTTATTCGCAATCACTGCGCATCACAGAAACAGTAACCTGTTAAGATATGTACCTGAGAATAGATCTAGTCCAAGCGTAGTTAACAGGAAAATGCCTACTAAAAAATTAACAAGGCTTAAAAATAAAACCTAGACTAATCCACAAATTAAAAACCATAAAAAGAGCCCTGAACTCAGATTGATCACACCACAGACATGACACAAATATCCTAAAACATGTATTTAAATTCTTAGGACAACTAACACCAAATGAGGAGAAAATTGTGGATCTTCATGGGTTCAAGTTACTTTATACACCGAGAAATATAAATGTAGTATTTAGTCAAAGTGGATCATAATGTTATGGCAGCGCTTCTGACCAGAAGTGACTGTGAAGGTTCCAATGTAGTGGATGGGACTGATGGTGATATGTTGTGGAATGACAGTGAAGAGGATGGGGATGTTAGGAGTGAGTCTGACGCACATGAAAGCACTGAATGTAAACATAGAGAAAGTGACACTGATTGGTAAAGGTAGACAGTATATGACATGTTGTTTGTTAAATGTATGAAATTAATAGTACAAATTAATAGCAAAAATAAAATGTCTGCTTAGAAAAGGTATCTTTTCTAAGCAGACATTTTATTTTTAATATTTGGTCAAATCTAAGATGACCCAGCAAAAATAAAATGTCTGCTTAGAAAAGGTATCTTTTCTAAGCAGACATTTTATTTTTGCAGGGTCATCTTAGATTTGGCCAAATATTATTTTTCCTCAGCAGACGTGTTTTTTGGGGGGGATTATCTTAGTTTAGAGTAGTGTTGCACTTGGGTAAATAAGGTATAATTCTATAATGATTCTGTCCAAGTTCTCACACAATGGTCAAATTTATGTGACATAAGAACTATGTGACAAAAGGCAAAATAGGTCTCATATCAAGTAATGTAGAATAATGCCAATATAAACCAAAATCCACCATCTATGGATTTCACCTATTCTGATGTGTGTAGAACACCAAAATGCTTCAAACTATTATAACACTTTGTGACATAAAACAAATAAGTACCTTTGCTTGGGAATCATTTTCTTCACTCCCACTAGATGGTCGAGGAGAATCTGCAGCAGCAAACAGTTGAGCTAACGAAGGACTTGGAGATGCTGGAATTACAGATGATGGACTCTGGATTACTCTTCTTGGTTTTGGGCCTGGTTTCCTTCGAGCTAGAAAAGTTATTAAATATTATTATGGAATAATTCCAAAAGTAACTCCTAAAAGGAGAAGCCAAAAATCAACGACAGTGAATTTCTTGACTAGCTGCAAACCGGTTAGCTTCTCAAGAAGGACTCCGCTCCTTGGAGTAAGAAAGTAAGTAAGTAAGTAAGTAGGTAGGTAGGTAAGTAGGTAAGTAAGTAGGTAGGTAGGTAGGTAGGTAGGTAGGTAGGTAGGTAGGTAGGTAGGTAGGCAAGCAAGTAAGAGATACAGCTACAGCCATTCATATTCCTGGCACTACATGGAGGTGATTGGAAAGTCTCATGCCCCACCCACTTCACAAATGTCTACATCCTAATGAGCAGCGATTTGCAAGGCCTTTCCCCTGATGATACTACCAGCTATGGAAGTGTTACTTGCATGCACTTGCATAAAGAGTAGATCCCAGTTTCTCTGGCAGTATTTCAACCAGCTTCATTGCTTGGAGAAAGTCCCATGCTGAATTAACTTCTTCCGACTGATTCAGAGTTTTTCACAAGTGTACTTAATGTAAACACCGAAAGTCCCAACTATAATGCCTTTTCAGCACACATTCCAATACATGCACCACTAAATTCATTAAATATCTGTTATCACTTATCGTAAATGACTTCCATGTTCTTGTAAATAAATTTCACTCTTTGCTGTGAAATTATGCTCAGTCCACAAAATAGTTTGATCTACAAAACTTGTATACAATTCAGGATCAAAGGCACATGATAGTACTTAACTGTACATTCAAGCACTAAAGAACTGAAAAAGTTGATGGCTGTACCCTTTGAACTTACTGCCATCTGTACAAGATCTGTCTTAAGTAACACAACATGCAGACCAGACAGACTTAACTGAGATTCCACTAGCAATGCTTTGCTGGGGGCAAATAAAAATTCTAAGAAGAAAACTCCAAAATGTAAAATCCATTCCAGAAAAAGTCGGGGAAATAAAATCCATGAAAATATAACATTGTTCTTATGAAAATAAGGTCAGGAACTTACAAAAATTGTGTAAGGTAAAGGTAAGGCAATCCCATTATGGGCCTGGACAGGCCCTGAGGGTTCCAGTAGGTTGAGGCTCCCAGATTTCAAGACAATCGGCATATGAAGGTGGTAAGGTAATCAGCCCTGCACACCGGCTGACTTTACCCCCCAGGAAATATTTCTGGTACTCATTTCTGTTAGAGGCTGATTTGAAACCAGGGCCATAGTGCAGATGGAAGGATTATGTCAATGAAAAATTCCAATGACACCATTGGGAATCGAACCCGCGACCTTCCAGCTAGTGCAGTGCTTCAACTAACTGTGCCACCACATACCCCAACAAAAAGTGTGTAAGTCAAGGAAAATGAAAATGTGGATCCAACAAAATGAGGTTTTACTGTACTAACCTAAATAACCTAACAAATGTATCTTAACACACCCAAAGAGTCATATTTGTTTTGCCCTGATTTAGTCTGGTACTGAAATCAGACAAGTTTGTTGACAACTTTATTCAGAGAATTTTGTTATTATTTATAAAGTTGACAATGTGACTAAATATGTCACAAGAATGTTTACAATATGGACAAAACATTTAGTTTTCCATTATTAGCATGCTTGTGGGAGACTTGTAACAAATGTTTCAACCACATGACCTTCCTTTCTTAACATATCCACTTCCACAATCCGTTTAGTCATTTAGAGATGCCATGTTGGAACAATCTGTACAACAGTTTGGGCTTTTACAAGTACGCTCTGAAAAGGTCAATAATTTTTCCTTCTGAATGCACCCTGGGCAAGTAATTTTTGATTCTGTTACTAGATGGGACATTCAATGACATTTCTTGACCATGTGTAAATTACGCACTATCCACTGTAAAGTAATACAAACTGACAACACACTACAGAAGTGCCAGGACTGAAAATGTTAGGAAAGAGAAACTAAGACATTTATTACATGCTAACAGAAGACTTACATGTTCTTTCTGTGACTCCTGGTGTCATGCCTGGAGTGCCAAGAGAAGCTGAAAGGGATGACAGAGATGAAAGAGATGATTGTTGAGCACTGCTGCTACCAGTACTGCTCATGGACGAAGACTGATGAGGTTTCAGGGAGAGGTTAAGAGGGGCTTCAGTTTCAGGTGTTGAACTGGCAAAAGCAGGGATATTGAGTGGAATAGTACCATTACTGCTGTGTGCTGGCAACTTAATTAATTCCACTCTATCTCTGTCACGCTCCTGAGAACCAGAAACTGGACTATCACGATAATCTGGAGGCTCATGAAGCTGGAAAGAAAAGAATTTCAGTTGTAGTAAGAAACTATTTGCTGCCATTTGCATAAAGAAAGGTTTTCAGAATGAAAGGTTAAGACATTTTCAGTACACAATACTCTATGCTTTCATTTGACATGAGGCATATCTTTCAATATTCATACACCTCCCTGCACTTCATGTTTGCCTGAGTATTCTACTTTTATTACACCCTGTGGTCTCCTTGGTTATGACACTGTGCAGTATGGTATAGCTGATCCTAACATATAGCATTACGGAGAAAACTGACTTCAGTTTCTCTACTTGGAACTGTATGTTCGTGGTACTAATGAAAATTGAACTTTCTTAAATTATTAAACCGAACAACTCTAAATTCAAGATATTTAGTGTTGACAGTTTTGGCATAACATGGACATTTTATCCTGCACCTACCTCCCTGCCATCCGAATCTAAACACAATGGGGGAAAAAACGGCTACAGCCCAATACTGGGTGGCTAGAAAGAGGGTGACTTTCAACCTATTGGATGAGAAAAAAACAGCCAAAGACAAATTTTCAATAATAATAATAGCAAGCAAGCATGTACAATAAATCAACAAAGTATTACGTACAGAATGAACATGTGATGGACAGCATTCTTTGACATTTTTATTACCAATGTCCAATAATCTGATTCTGACAAAAACCAGGATGTTAATGAAAAACGTGGAACACTTCTGTTATCATTGCACTCTGAAGAAATGCTGCAATGAGGTAAAAACACAAACATGTGTTTTCAGACAGACAGGTGAGATTTTGTATGCACATTCACTCCCCTCATCTGCCTGTTACCACCCACACCCTTCTAGTATATCAGGCTGCAAGCAGGCAGCCAGCACACGTGGGTGACGTAACACTACGAACAGGCTACAGGTGGTTACCAAAATTCTGAGTATCACGGCTGCTGATGCATAAAAATATACTATCTACCCTTAATGACACTACATGAACCTCTGCTGCTGTGAAAACCTCATATTTTACCTTAATGGTATGTACTTAAACTTACTAACAATGCAATAAAAGCATCTTAGATTGAGAGCTCAAGCTCCAGCCTTGTTTGGGTATTGCATCATATCAGAAGCATGATGACAGAGCTGGAGCTGGAATCTGAAATGCTGATTTATGTCACTCACTTGAGACATTTGCCAACTCGAGAGGATTTTAATGAACTTAGTGACTGTGAAAGACATATGACATACATTACTAATAGCCAACAAATACAACTAACATAATTTTATCAATCACATACCAATTTCATGAAGTTGTTCTAAAGAAAGAACTTTAACCTTTTCAAACCATTTGTTTTCAATATTCAATTTTCATTTTTAAATTTATCCCCCACTTTATGCCTGGGTCTATTGGTTTTTCAGCTATAAAGTATGCATTTCTCATCTCTTCCATGTCCTGTCCACATCATAAACAGGCAATAAGTATCTCACTTGGTAAGTAATATTAGATCCTCAACAACAACAAAATTCTACTCTATACGGTCGGTAATTCAGTTTTCAAAATCACCTCCAACTTTGCCCTTTGCCAGAGATTGGACAATTTCAAGGAACTGATAAAAACTTCATTCTAAGTATATGGGGAGCCCTGTGGTTAGTTTTACTTAAGTAGCACATGAATTACAACAATTTATTCAAATAAAAAAATACCAACAGGATTTGTATTAATGAAAACACATTAATCCACGTATATAAGTCTGGAAATGCTGGCATAACAAACCTACACAGATCTGCATCAGTAGAATTTCCTACGCTCAAAAAATCAGCTTTTCAGAATACGTCAAGGCATGCACACTTGTTGCAACTGGAATGTGGAGACATGAATCAGAATGTGTTTTGTATCACACTTATTCAGCACCAATGTATACACACAACATTGCCTACAATAAACTAAAATTTAGGTGCTTGGTTATGGGGACACAAGGATAGCAGTGTCTACACAGATCATTCCAAGAACACTTATTTTATTCAAAAGTAAAGCAAAAGTCTTCCGTGCATCATCGACCCCAAATTTGTTCCTTACTATGAAATATTCTTCTGTCACTCCCATTTCTGTAGTCCTTTCAGTCTGAATTTCTTGAACACAAGACTAAAAGAATTCAGAGATATTCTTGGCTCAGGCAGAAACCACCATTCCTACATAAACCCACCCACATATCACCTGTCAGATTTAACTCCTACCTTCAACAAGAGACTGCAAAATTCCTCAGAAATGTTAGTAACCACCTACATGATTGCACAGTGTCAATACTCAGAAGATCACAGTCTATACTTCAGTTTTTCTCAGAAACCTCAAACCTCATATCCATAATTATTTCTCAGTACCCAAAGTAATGCAACTCACTGGCTCATCCTATAGTTTCATTCTTTGCAACTATGTTTGTGCTTATGAGTTTTGTCACTTCCCAACATTTAACTACCCTGATCTACTTCACTTATTGTGCAAAACCATTCAAAAATTCTGTTATAGCATGCACTTAACTTACTCGGCTACGAGGAAATCTCCTGCCTCCCCTTTCGATGAGCAAGCCTGTGGATGAATGAGCAGCCATCACACTTACAGATGGAGGGTCCAGAGAGATTGTTTTCTTGCGACCTCTGTTGGTTGTGCCTGGGATCTTAGGCCCAACTATGGACGACGTATACTTGATAATTTCAGTGTCAGGAGGAAGACGGACCCCACCAAGAATACTTGCAGGATCACTGCAATGCATCAACAAAGCATTACAACATTTTACCACCTAGCACAACCTCCTTTCAGATACGGTACAAAACAACAGTTACTGCAGCAGGGAAAATATAAATGTCATGAATTCTGAATGTAAACTTCTTACATTTTCCAAACAAGATTAAAGGTGAATGACCTATAACAGCACACACCTTGCAAGGTAGATGTGGATATTTTAACTGTGTTACAGTTAGTATGAATGGAGAACTAGAAAAATATTTGGAACTGAGTTGATAATAGATCATTTTTACTGAAACATGTAGTCACAGTTCATATCAGGTAATAAATAGCCTCAAGTATAAATATTTCGGCACCATTACAAAAGAAAGCTGGATCTCAGTAATTACACAGCTACTTGTCTTTGCAAGAACAATGTCACACAAATTTACATTAAGTTAAAATACTGATTGTGCATGATTTTCACTACGTGGAACAAAGTTTTATCTCAAATTTGTTAATAAGTTCATACAAGGTGTGATAAATTATTCGATCTGCAGGTGGCTGTAGTACTACTACAGAGTTAGGATGAAACTTCTATGCTAGGTAAAATGCAAGCTGAATCAGGTGAATAATTTAATGTCCAATTCCATTTTGTACCTTCATTCATCAGAATTCATAATACCTAGTCATGCAATGTTCAGTCTTTTACCATCTACAATTTTCAATCTTGCATGAAGTGGCACCTTTCAAACACAGGTGAGGGAGCAATGAGGTTTGCTTCAAACTATGCAGAAGTGCTCCAGAAACCTACCAGAGGCTAAAATTCATTAGGTTCAGTTTTACATGAGCTTTCAATAATGTCAGCCATGCATCTGTGATAATTATAGCCTGCATTTTCAATGTTATTTTTTAAGGGATAATACAAATTCAACTGCCCAGTTTTTTACTGATCCATATTCAGGTAAATGTAATACAATTTTGAACTGTAATACAACACAGGACCTTCCACACGTGGGCATTGCAATAAACTAGGGCACATATACACAAATATATTCCTTTACTATTTACTTCATAAGTTGTAAAGTTCTATCACAAAAATGCCATTTTTTCACCACTACACTAATTTGTTTTCTTGTAACAGCCGACATTTTCCTGAGACTGTGTGTGCAAAATGTTTAACACAACTATACAGGAACATGTTTTCTTTACATAATTTCAAATCAGGTTCTGATTGGAAATCCCACAATTTGAAATTTTACCCACTTCAGCTAAATCACAGATGCAGTACATTATATTGCACAGGTACAATCCCAATTAAGACAACAATCACGTTTTGGCCAACAGCATATAAAAATTCATCGCTTATTCACAAAATTACTTATTCACTACACTGTGTGTCAGAAATGTATGGACAATATTTCAAGTTGCTGCACAGGAACCTACAATTCCAAGATATGCCACTGACATAACACCCACTTCATATCAACTGCTTATGTAAAATAACAGGAACATGGTTGGAAAATACAAATACTCAAAGTTAGAGCACACTTTTTTTTTACTATTCTGATTGGCTGGTGTGCTTGAACATGTATATATGAATTAAATAAAACCAACTCCTTTAAACACAGCCCACATAACAACACAGTAAATACAGACATGATGCTCACCAGTTTTAAATGTTGTCAGTTACATCCATGACCACAACTTGCTAACTAACCCCATCCATACAGGACAGTACTTCAGAAGCTAACAGATCCTCAGATAATCAAGAAATTTCCCACATTTTATGGCACATGAAGGGGTACTGCAATGTTCACACAAGCCCACAACTCGGCCATCTTTTAAACCAGACAAATCAAGTCCATGCCCTCCATACCATTTCTTTAAGATCCATTTTAGTATTGTTATCCTCCACGTACACCTCAGTCTTCAAGCAGTATCCTTGCTTCATGTTACCCCTCTCCCCACAGCCAGAACCCTGCATGCATTTCTCTTCTCACCCATACATTACACACGCCCTGCCCATATCATCCTCCTTCATTTGATCACCCTGATAGTATCTGACGCAAAGAAAAAATCATGACATTCCTCATTACACAATTTTGCCCAGCCTTCTGTTACTTCATCCCTTTTGGGTCCTAACAGTTTCCTCACCATCCCACTCTCAAACACCTCCAGCTTATACATACTAGTTTTATTTCCAGCTACTGTACAAGCCAGTTTCTGGGCTCCTATATGTTTTCACTGTCTAGTGTGTACACCCAACTGCATGGAATATGTGTAACACTAAATATACCTCCAGCTTATGTTCTTCCCTTTTTGGGACAGACACGTTTCATGCCCATCTAAAACAGCTGACAAAATTATAGTTCTGCCTATTTTCATTCTGTTTTTAGATACAAAATGGGATACTGGAAAATATATGCATCTATTTAGAGTCCATGTGAAATGTGGAGGAAAAAACTGGTATATCCTTTGTGAGTTGGGCAGGCATATCACAACAATAAAGAGTACATCAAAATAAAATATTCCAACACACCTTCCTTCCCTACTGCAAGCAATGAACAGAACAGAGAAGGAACAATAAATATCATATTTACACACGATGTAACAAAACACTTGTAAGACAATATTATGGAACCGAAGTTAATAATCTTACAGCATTTGTTTCTTAATAACAGCTTTACACAGTTTGAGCAGCAATTTACCAAAGTTATATTCTTATAAACAAATGCTCTTTTACATTGGGGTGACCAGAATTGAAAAATATGAAAAAAGGACACTTTACCATGATGGTTGAAAATGCCTCAAATGTTTACTGTTTATAAAAATAATACTTAAAACTGACATCACAATGAAACAGAGATAGCCTATTTATTCTAAACTCACAAATTGTTAATAAAAACTATACAGGTATGTGTACCAACGTTAATGATGTGAAGAGGAAGACTGTGATGAATCCTGAGGTTGACTACTATCGTCTGCACCTGTTGCAATACTGTATGCATGAAGAGTGCCCAGAAAATAAGGTCCCTTCTTCTTTTCTCAGTCAACATTTACTTCTGAATCATGAAAATTACACTCTGTTAAGATTGATGGTTTTTTATCAATACCCTGTTTTTCCATAAAGAATCCATCCACTTTCACAGCCTTACACCAGAGAAGAATAAGCATGTCCATCTCCTCTCTGTACCATGCCTTGTCTTGCTCACATAGCCAAGTTCTCATTGCATCGATCACAATCATTAGCCTCAAACTTCATTCTATGGAATGTAACCTTCAAGACTCCACACAGGTAGAAATCTGAGGGTGCTTGATAGGTCTGTGGGGTGGATGGGGCAATACTGTTCAACCAAATTCTGTGATGGCTTCCCAAGTCTTCAAACTTGTGTGCAGCCTCCACTGTCTGAAGCAAGATTCCTGTTGGATTCTGGTTAGGCTAAACTCATCCGAAATACTTTATGAGTTCTATCAACTTCCTGATGTAGGTGCTGGAGATGACGGTCTCCGCTCTCAGCATTGCAACCACAAGAATCACACCTTCGCAGTTCCAGAAGATACCGATAATGACATTGTCACTGACAGTGACATTTATCACCTTTTCTTCCAGTGTGGCTTAAGATAGTGCCATTCCATGGATTACCATTTTGCCCCCATTTCAAAATGATGAACCTAAGATTCATCTGCTGTAACAATCTGGGATAAGAAGTTCTCCCCCTCATTTTCAAAATATGTCAACAACTCAGAAGAAATGGATTTTCTCATGGGTTTTTGTATGACTGTGAGGCTCCGAGAAGCCTGTCTCACGCACGCCTTTGAATATCCAAGATCTCGAATGATGTGCCTAATACTGCCTTAGCTGAATGAAAGACTCAGCACCAGTTGTCAGGTTGTGAGGTGTCGATCTTTAAGAATGATGGCATCAGCATGTTGCAGAGCTTCTCGACTAACAGCCCTTATAGGTTGGCCCAAGCGACAAAAATCACAGAGCTCACGCTTTCCGCACTACAACAGTGAATCTGTTGACTACAACACTTCCATAAACATTGGAAAAGACATTTGTGGATGTTTCTCACTGACTCTTCCTCAGCAACAAGGACAAATGATCATATGATTCTCCTTTAACATTCTAGATGTCAATTATTTTAATTTCCATTCCTTTCTCAGGTGCAAAACGCCTGAAAAGAACTGGTACCAATTTCAAACTCTAATGGGCTGAGGTGTCCATCATGAGCGATAAATATTTGGCACTTATAAAATCTTCACAGATTTGCTGCATCACAAAAAGGCCAAAACATTCACTACCACAGATTCAAATTTTGTTATTTAAAATGGAAATTTTTACATACAGTTTTTCATGACTACAGAAGTAAAGTCCATTGATAGAAATGAGAGATGGTGTTTGAAAGCATGGAATACTAACCTTTGTCTGCAACAAAATGCCCACTTTCATCTATTTTGTTATAAGAAATGATGCAAGTTTTTGCAAAGAAACTCTACTTGATACAGCAAATTTGTTTCATCTTTGTATGGTGCACAATATCTTACCATCATCCATGCACAGTAAAAAATGATAAGCTGCATGTAATAAGAAACACTTTTTCTCCAGTGCATTCTTCTTTTAAGAACAGGACATCTGCCTTCATTCATCCATGAAAATGTACTCTACACTGCGGCAATGACCTTAAATTATTAATAATCTTCTAACTAAATTCACAAGCTTTACATGTAATATTACTTCACACAAACTGGCAACAACTGGTAACCAACTCCGTACAAAAGCCTATTACCTCCAAACTAATCAAAACTAGTAACTTTAACACTGGCAACAGCAACTGATGCATTGTTGTTTGGAGCTGCCAAATCCAGAAAACAAATATTCTTCAATAATCATTCTGGGCTTCATAAGCTAATTAGGCATTACAGTCACCGTTAGGCACCAAATTATAACTACTACAAACTTCAATACAAAAACAGAACTGAACAAAAAAAAAACCGTATACACTCTGTTGTACATTTGTCAAGACAAAGGCCAATGAGACACGACAGTGAAAAAGAGGATGATCCCATTAAAAGCAGATCACCCTACATTCTACAAGAAAGTTACGTTAGAATGGCTTTTAATATAACACAATGGTTATTGCATATTTGTTGTATTAAGTAATTAATTCTACTCCTCAAGCATTTTAATTTACACGTATTTATTCTTTCTTCTTTAATACCTGTGAACAGCAATGACAAACTATGAAGAACATGTTGTATTCTTTCTTTCGGGTGATTCCGCGGCGTCTGAATTTCATGTGCCAAAGTTTTGGAACACGCTGTCTGTTCCATCTTCATGGAAGAATACAACATTCACAACATAGCGACAGTTTGAAATCAAGAATATGCAGAACATTATCGGTTAATGCTGGCAAATAACAGCTAAAACAACTGCCAACAAAACTGGAATCCACTCCACATGTCTAAAGTAGTTATTCTATACATGCAGTTGTGAAGCCTATACACATTTAACTTGATGGATGTCATCGCATTGTGTTATTAAGAACCAACAAATACACAAATTACCATCAAACACAACCTTATAACTATAATAATATAAAATATATAGTTTTGTTAGATGGTGATTTGACTGTTTATTTACTGACCATGTATGTATTTCTCCACTTGAAAGTAACAGTTACATTACTGAGTGCTGTATCCTGGGTTTGTCTGTAAATTCCTACAAACATTGTGTTCATAAGCTTACTTCTGTCGCAAGAAAACACTGAATATGGCCATGGAAACTGTGATTTCTACGGTCAGTCCCACAAGCTGTGTACTTGTGTTGCAAAAATAAGGGCATCAGACTCCATGTAACTCCATAAAATTGCACTTCTAAAAACATGTAAAAAAGAGACAATTTTTGCCACCACCATTAACATTCCATAATATGTTAAAGTACTTGATGGTAGAAACCACAAAACACTGTCAACAGCAGAATAAAGTAAAAATTCTCCCACAATGCACAAACATTATCCCCTACAGTCCAAACAGGATAAGTGCCAATTTTATTCCAATACTGGCACATTAGTATGCTGTTAATAGTTTTTATAAGACAATACTGCAAAAGCAGTCAGGCTGTATTTAAATTAATCTCTCCGATCCACCTAATTTAGAAGAGATAAATGCCCATATAAATTGCCATAAGATATGTGATTATCAACAAACGTTAATTTTTCATATTGCTGCTACTACTACGACTATGACTACCACCACCACCACAACATACTACTACTACTACTACTAC
>Ga0123353_10009915_pt1 | contig 13214 bp, 13 predicted proteins | sample TergutLab28metaG_3_FD_92763 | JGI IMG/M metagenome (GOLD analysis project Ga0123353, IMG submission 92763) | Labiotermes labralis P3 segment gut microbial communities from Petit-Saut dam, French Guiana - Lab288 P3 | ecosystem: Host-associated > Arthropoda: Insects > Digestive system > Gut ...
AACCGAGTTTGACACACCCAAAGTGGAGCGGCGCACACCTGAATACAACGAACTGCGCGTAAAAGCGGCAAAAATCAGTCGTCACATTGAAAAAGCCAATGGAGACGAACGGTTGCGTCTGTTGGATGAATACAAAACCACAAGAGCGCAATTGCTGAAAACCCCCTGCACACCGCAGACCGACAGAAAAATCAAATATGTTCGGTATGCAGATGACTTTATAGTCGGTGTGAAAGGAAGCCGTGAGGACTGTCAATGGGTAAAGCGTAAATTATCCGAATTTATCGGTCAAACACTGAAAATGGAACTCAGCGAGGATAAAACGCTCATTACCCACAGCAGCGAGTACGCGCGATTCTTAGGCTGCGATGTGCGTGTAAGAAGATGTGGAGCAATAAAACGCGGCGGGCCAGGCAACGTCAAGAAACGAACGCTGAACAACTCATGTGAGTTATCCATCCCGCTCAACGATAAAATCCACAAATTCATCTTCTCGAAGGGTGTAGCGGTACAGAAAAGCGATGGGACTTTATTTCCAACGCATAGAAAAGCCTTGTTAAGACTCACAGACTTGGAAATCGTTTCAGTCTACAATGCGGAATTGCGGGGAATATGCAACTATTACGGTATAGGGAGTAACTTTGATAAATTAAGTTTCTTATCCTATCTGATGGAATACAGTTGTCTGAAAACCCTTGCGAACAGGCATAAATGCGGTATCTCAAAAATCTTAGCCAAATACAAAGACGGAAATGGCGAATGGGGTATACCGTATGAAACGAAAGCTGGAATGAAACGCCGATATTTCGCAGATTACACTTATTGTAAAGAGGCGAGCAACCCAACAGACATCGTTAATACTATAGCGATTTCCTATGGGTACGCCATAAACACTCTCGAAAATCGGTTGAAAGCAAAAATCTGTGAGTTATGCGGCACGGCGGAAGGCGACTATTACGAAATTCACCACGTCAATAAACTGAAAAACCTAAAAGGCAAACAGTTGTGGGAAAAAGCAATGTTGGCAAAACGTCGGAAAACCTTCATTGTGTGCAATAAATGCCACAATGAAATTCATCATTAGCGAGTTTATACTGAACGAACAATGACAGAGCCGTATACTCCGAGAGGGGTACGTACGGTTCCCGGAGAGGGTCGCGCAAACCTACCGCCGAAATGCGGCAAGGCGGCGCGTCCCTACTCCACAACACCTACGGCAAGTCTACGGGGCGCAACGGGAACTACAGCACGAACTACCAAATCACGGGCAGGGAGCTTATGACGCCTGACGAGGTGCGGATGCTGGACAACCGCTACGCCATACTCTTTGTTCGTGGCGAGCGGCCAATCATTGACGAGAAGTTTGACATCCTGCGCCACCCCAATGTAGCGGGAACGGCTGACGGTAAGGCCGGACGGTTCATGCACGGCGAGGTCACAGGCTCTGTTGCCACCCTTGTTTTTGACGAGGACATTGACCCGGCGGAACTGCCGGAGCTAGACACTTTGGACGCGGACTATGAGCTGCTGTCCGAGGAGGACTTGGAAGAACTATTTTACGAGGAGGAAACAATCTATGAGGAAAAACCATAAACCAACCCAAAAGCTGCCCATAACGGGCGGCGTCCGCAAGGGCTTTCGCGTATACGTTTGCGTGATGCTTGCGCTCACCCTGATGATGGGATTCGGTGCGACGGCATTCGCAGCGGACGATCCCGTTGCCGTTGTAAACAATTTGAGCGACTTTATCTTTGGATTGATTCGCGCCATCGGCTTAATCCTGCTGGGCTTTGGCATTGTGCAGATTGGCCTATCGCTGAAAAGCCATGATTCTTCCCAGCGGGCAAACGGTTTTTTGACCCTGGCGGGCGGTGTTATCATCACCTTCGCAAAAGAGATTCTTGGCCTGATTACGGGAGGTTGAGCGCCATGCAGGACTATATCGACAAATGCGAGTGCCACATTCATTCCTTGGGCGGCGAGATGCGGGAAACCACCATCCTCAAACGGACCGGCGACAACCAATATCTGGCCGACTACAACGGCGTGAAATGCACCGCCATCTTCAACCCGTTTGCGGGCGCGTACTATGTGGATTATGCAGAGCGCGACATTATGCACAGTAAGCAACTGCATCCCCCACATTATCAGTGATACAGTCGCTTTACTGCGCATAATAAAATAATCTGTTAAGTCAGCCCTTTTAGAAAGCGCATTAAATCATAATCCGCATTCCAATCGGGCACTTCCGGAACATCCATACAGCTGTATACCTTGGCAATAGCCGCACGTTTGGCTTCAGGGTTAGCTCTTGCGTAAATCTGTGTGGTTGTAATATCCTCATGTCCGAGAAAATCTCGGATATAAATTAGATTTACTCCTGATTCCAACAAGTGCATGGCTTTTGAATGCCGCAGGCAATGTGGAGATATGTGTTCCGGCAATGTGTTTGGAGACGCAACGTTGGCTCTGTTCGCATATTTGCGCAAGATATAGGAAACACCGCCGCGAGTAAGTTTGCTCCCTTGCCTGTTTGCAAACAAGGGAGCATCCAGCATTTCCGGACGATCGAGCTTGTTATTGCGAAGATAACTCTTGAGAATTGTAGCCGTTTGCTGCGACAAGGGTATATCGCGGCTTTTTTGACCTTTACCTGTAACTCTCACAACCGGCGGAAAGGCCAAGCGAATATTTCGCCCCGTTAAATCGCACAATTCCTGCACCCGCGCCGCTGAATCATAGAGTAAAAGCAAAAGTGCCAAATCACGCCTTTCCGTTTCAATGTTCGGATTTGGTTGTTCCAACAGCAATTTTGTTGTCGCGTGAGTAAGGTAGTTAATGGCAGGTGTCGGTGCCTTTCTGCTTTCGACTGCAAGGATGCTTTGTCCGAGAAACAACTGCTCCGGCTGTTCGATCTGCGCATAGCGAAAGAAAGAACGGATTGCGGCGAGGCGCTGGTTTTGCGTAGATGGTCCACAATGACGTTCGGTAGCTATCCAAGCCAGGAATTCCTGAACGATTTCGCTGCTAAAATCAGAGAATCTGAGTTTTTCCGGCTTGATCGAATAGGTGGAGACGAAGAAAATCAATAGCTGTGAAAAGGTGTCCCTGTAAGCTGCAATGGTGTTCGTACTGGCATTTCTCCGTCCGGGCAGGTACACCGTGAAGAATCGGTTAAGGCAATGGGCAAAATCATTGTTCTTCATGGGGCACCTCCGGGAACACATCGCTGAAACAGGCCTCGAAAGCGCTGGTGACATCAGCATAGTTTTCTGGCACAAGTCTTAGGTACTGTTGCGTGCGTTCAAGATTTTTGTGCCCAAGATAAGTGCTTAGAATAGGCAAACAGACATATATGTCTTTTCCCTCTGCTGCCCATTTGCTAAGGGTGTGTACAGCAAAAGTATGACGAAAGTCATGAATCCGAGGGCCTTTTCCTCGGCCGCCGTGGGTAACGCCTGCCATCTGTAGCCATCTCCTGAAATATTTGTAGATGTTTCTGCTGCTATAGAATCCTCTGTCTGGCGCAGGAAAAAAGTAGTCACCCCCGAAATTCTTCACTTCATCTTTTGCCCGGTATTGTCTGCACAATGCGGTTAACGTCTCTGACATAGGGACAATGCGCTCCTGGTTACCTTTTGTGCGATAAAGCCACAGCACTCCATTCTCTAAATCGACATCGTCAGTTTTCAACTGTAATGCTTCATTGATTCGCAATCCGCAACAATACAGCATTCTAAAAAGCAACGGCATGACGAACTGCCGAACGGGTGAGTTGGGAATGTTCGGCGCAGATGTGTCAACAACGGCAAGTATACGATTCAACTCGTCATACGTGAAAATATATGGCTTGAAGTTCGTTTTTGGTTGTCGCATTGGGTGAAATTGCATCGGGACTACTATTCCGCAGTCACTAAGGTGTTTGGAAAAATTGCGCAGGAAATTAATCCGCAGGTATTGATTGCTCGGGGATTCGTTGGGGTGCAATTCACAGAAGGCATTAAACATTTCTTCAGTTAGCACCGGCTCGGCAACATCATGTTTAACGCAAAAATGGTCAAACTGATTCATAAGGGCAATCACTAAACTCCATTTTTTCCCTAAAGCAAGATTGGCTTCAATATACTCTATAGAATACGAAGCAAAAACACTTGCGCAACGGAGTTTGATTGACTTCATTTCTTTCATTGGATTGGTACCTCCAATGCACAAGCGCGAAGTTGGTTAACATTGACAGACGTGTATAATTTGGTTGTATTCACGCTGGTGTGTCCCAATACGTTTTGGATCACATGAATCGGCACTTCCTGTTCGAGCATATGCGTAGCCAAACTATGGCGTAAAGTGCGCATTCCCTTTTGCATGACTCGCGGATTATCGATTTTAGCCAATCGCAAATACTTGTAAAGGATATGATCCAGCACGGCGAGAGGAAAATATGGAGGCACAGCACGAAGGAATATCTTTGGCTCATCACTTTTTGGTCTGCCATTTTTAAGATAATCAATCAGCGCCCAACCAACATCCTGCGGGAGCGGGAGCAACAGGGGTTCTCCAGTCTTGCGTTGTACAATGTTGATTTCATGGTCTGCCCAATTGAGGTTTGCACACTCAAGATTCAAAATGTCCCCAGTTCTCAGCCCTAGTTTAGTAGCCAGAATCAAAATGGCATAATCTCGTTTGCCAACAGGGTTGCCACGATCAACAGACGCAAGCAACCGCTCCAGTTCGTCTGTTTTCCAGACAGAGGGTAACCTGACAGGCGTACTGGATAAGTGGATGCTGGGCATGATGGATGCCATGTTATTTGTAATGTGACCGCCGTTGAATAGAAAAGATAAGTATCGCCGCGTGATTGATGTGTATTCCTGAACCGTTCTGCCACAGTAATTGCAAGAAAGCAGTTTAAGAAAATTGGTTACCAAGCTGGGCGTAATATCGTCGAAAGAGTAAACGCCATGCTCGACCAAATATCCCGTGAATCGCCACAATATTAATTTGCTCCTAACGATTGTGGCATCACTTTTCCATTCTGCCTTTAGTTTATCCAAATAGGCTTCTGAAGGTTCTGAAAAACACGGTGGGAATTCGCGATAAATCTTTTTACGCAACACTAAACTGCCAAATGTTTGGTAATCGTGCATCATGTCGAGGATTCTGTGTACAAAGCGATGGGCTATCGCAACTGTTCCCGGTGGAACACCATATTTTTTCTGCATAAATGCTTGCCCAAGCTCTTTGGTGAAAAACACCTCACCATCTCCATCGCAGAATTTAGTTAGTTGATAAAACACACTGCTTACCCTGTAACGGTATGCGGTGCAATACCCTTTGCTGTCAAATAGCGACAGCATTTCTTTCTTCAGTTGAGTGAGCGTCATACTTTTGTCTGCGTTTCCCATAAATTACCTCTCGGATTGTTATTTCGGCTTTGCGCCGATACAACAAATATAGCATTCTGATTATGCGTAGTATCCGAGAGGTAAACGTAATAGCAGCCGTCAATGTGACGCTCATCTTAACATAATGTCGCGCTCTGCATAATCCACATTATGCGAAGCTTCGCATAACGTTGACGACAAGTATGGTGTTGTCCGAAAGCCCGCAGAGCGCGACAGCCGATAATCCCAGAACCGACGCGGGGCAGGGTTTTCTACAAAGAACCCCGCCCCGCAATTCTTGTGAAAAGGAGGTGAACTATCCGTGTGGATTATCGAGAATTTAGAAAACGCGCTCCGAATTTGGAACGAAAAACTGGCCGAGATTTTTACGCTCTTAACCCAATCGCCCGAACTGTTCAAGGGCGGCGGAATCTGGAGTGTTATCCGAAACATTCACAGCACGGTGCAGGCTGTAGGGCTTGGGCTGTTGGTGCTGTTCTTTGTGGTGGGCGTGATGAAAACCTGCGGCTCGTTTGCGGAATTGAAACGACCCGAAGTGGCAGTCAAGATGTTTGTCCGCTTTGCCGCAGCAAAGGCGGCTGTCACTTATGGCTTGGAGCTTATGATGGCTTTGTTCAGAATCGTGCAAGGCTTGATCGCCCGGATTATGACAGCATCCGGCTTTGGCGGCGCGGAGAATACCGTGCTGCCGGAGGGCATAAAGACCGCGATCAAGAGCGTCGGTTTCTTTGACAGCATCCCGCTCTGGGCGGTAACGCTGCTTGGCGGCTTATTCATTACCGTGCTGAGTTTCATCATGATTATGAGCGTGTATGGCAGAATGTTTAAGCTCTATATGTATACGGCTATCGCGCCCGTGCCTCTTTCCTCGTTTGCCGGTGAGCCGACGAGCAGCATGGGCAAATCGTTCATCAAGTCGTATGCTGCGGTGTGCCTGGAGGGCGCGATTGTTGTGCTGGCCTGCATTATATTCAGCCTGTTCGCGTCAAGCCCACCCGTGGTTGACCCAAACGCGGCGGCGGTGACACAGGTTTGGGCATACTGCGGCGAACTTATCTTCAATATGCTCGTGCTGGTCGGCGCGGTCAAGATGGCGGACAGGCTGGTGCGGGAGATGCTTGGCCTATAGCTGAATAAAGGAGCGTGATAATTTGGAACCAATAACAATAGGAAGCCTGTTTGACGGAATCGGGGCGTTTCCTCTGGGAGCGTCCTTTTTTAATGTGGATACGCTGTGGGCGAGTGAGATTCTGCCCGCCGCAATATCAGTTACCCGCCGTCATTTCCCCAATATGCTGCACGTTGGCGATGTTGCGAAATTGAACGGTGCATTGTTGCCGCCCTGCACGGTTATCTGTTTCGGATCGCCGTGTACCGATTTGAGCGTCGCCGGAAAGCGTGAGGGATTGGACGGCAAGCAATCATCGCTGTTTTACGAAGCGATACGAATTATAAAGGAAATGAGGTGTGCGACAGATGGTAAATACCCGCGATACGCAATCTTCGAGAACGTGCCGGGACTATTCAGTTCCAATTCCGGGCGTGACTATAAAGCCGTGCTGGAAGCGTTCACAGAGAGCGAAGTTCCTATGCCTGCATCTGGTAAGTGGGCAAACGCCGGAATGGTACGAAGCGACAGAATTGATCTCGCTTGGTGCGTGTATGACGCCCAACATTTTGGGCTTGCCCAGCGGCGCAAGCGTTGTTTTGTTGTCGCAGATTTTGGAGGGACGAGTGCCGGAGAAATACTCTTTAAGCCCAAGAGCCTGTACGGGCATTTTGCGCCGAGCGGAGAAGCGCGGCAAGAAACTCCCTCCGCTGTTGGAAACGGCTTTGCTTTGGCAGAGCAGACAATCGTTGTAGAAATTCTCAACGACCAGGGCGGCGCAAGTCTAAACGTGGAAAAGGACGACCATGCGCCGACATTACGACACAGTACACACGGCAATCTGCCCATCGTCTGTTTGGAAAACGCCGCACAGCCGCGTGCCGTCACAATGAGGTTGCGCGAGGGTTGTGAGGGCGGCGGTAAGGGAGCGTTGCTCCAAATCGAGAAAAGCGGAACCCTTGCCACAAGCAATGACCAATATCTGTTCTGTGTCGCCACGGCACAGCCCAACGCTGAAATCTGCGAAAATCTTTGTCCGACCATTGCAGGAGCGGCAGGCACAAGCGGAAATAACAAGCCGTATGTCGCCTACGGGTTTGATTTGCAGCAAATAACGAGCAAAACGAACCGCTCCACGCTAAAAGACATTCAGCCATCGCTTTGTTCGGCGGGAAATCCACACGTTATTCATCCACAGACAGCAGAGAGACCTACTGCTTATTGCTTGCAAGGAAATATGATTGGACGGGATGACCGTCATGGCCCCGCAGGGGGCGGCATCAATGAGGAAATCAGCTACACACTCAACGGCACGGATCACCACGCTGTTGTGGCGCATACGTTCGGCAACAATTCGCTTGGCGGCTGGAATGAAAAGCCAGCCACTATCAAGGCTTCGGGCGGCTGCAATGGCGGCGGCAGTGAAAACCTTGTTGTGAAACCGCCGTATCCGCCGTTTATCGTTCGCCGCCTGACACCCGTAGAATGTGAGCGGCTGATGGGATTCCCCGACGGATGGACGGCACTCGGGCATGACGGGCAACCCATAAGCGACAACAAACGGTATCAAATGCTCGGCAATAGCATTGCTGTTCCCTGCGTGGCCTATATCATGCAGGGCATTATGGAACAACTGACAGAGGAGGAAAACCACTATGGCATATAACAACGCAATATCCGCCGGCGACCCGCAGGCGGTAGAGAAACTGACGGCGAAGCTGCAAAAGTGTGAGGAATTGCAGGAGACTATGAAAACCGTCAACGCCTATTGGCGCAAAACGGGGACCTGTGCGGGCGCATATGGAATCACCGAGGCGCAGGCGCAGAAACTGGACGACAAGATCGCCACATCCCGCTATTCGTGGGACAAGCAGCCCTTTTCAAGCTATGAACTCACGAACAACAACAGCGAAATCAAGCGGTTGAAAACCCGCATTGCGGAAGTCACCCGCAATCAGGAGGTCGGCTTTTCGGGCTGGGACTTCAACGGCGGTCGTGCTGAGGCGAACGCTGAAATGAACCGCTTACAGCTTTTCTTTGACGAAAAGCCCAGCGAGGGTCAGCGGGCACAGCTAAAAGCCAACGGGTTCAAGTGGGCGCCGTCACAGGAGGCATGGCAGCGGCAGCTCAATGACAACGCCATCTATGCGGCAGGGCGGCTGGACTTTGTAAAGCCGACAGACGGGCGCACAGTACGCGAGCATCAACCCAAAGCCCCGAAACGCGACAACGGAGCAAGGTAGAGGAGGACGATATGATGAGTGAGCGTTTATACGAAATCGGAAACGAGGTCGCTTCCGGTTGGGGCGGAAGTTGCTATAACTTCAGAATAAACAAAAGAGAGAAAAAGGTTGTGTTCGACTGCATAGAACACGGGGAGAAGTTCACCACTTCTCTGTCCTTTTCCGAAATCAAGGCAGAATTTGAGTTGGATTTATCCAAGCAACTGCGCGACAGCGGGGCGAGGTGACGGACATCTTTAATATAATTTCAGGAATGTAATCCTGAAAATCCTTGACACGATGCATAAACAAGGAGTACAATGTCAATAATGAAAACAGTGAGGTGGCCTATGATGCAGCGGATAGAAAGAAAAGAATACTTGGATTTTTTGATACGGTGGCGGGAGCGGCAGATCGTGAAGGTCGTGTCGGGCATCCGCAGGTGCGGAAAATCCACGCTGTTTGAACTGTACCGGGAGTATCTGCTGGCGAACGGTGTCCACCAAAGTCAAATCATCGCGTTGAATTTTGAGGACGTGGCAAATGAACACTTGTCCGATTACCGCAAGCTATACGATTACGTTGCGGCACAGCTTCTGCCTGATCAGATGAACTATATCTTTTTGGACGAGATACAGCACGTTGCCGATTTTGAACGGGCGGTGGACAGTCTGTTCCTGAAAGAAAACTGTGATGTATATATCACAGGCTCTAACGCATACTTTCTGTCGGGTGAGCTTGCCACGCTGCTGTCCGGCCGATATGTGGAGCTGAAAATGCTGCCCCTTTCCTTTCGGGAATTTTGCTCTGGGCTTGCGGAAACAGAACGAGCCGAACTGTCCGTGCGGGAAAAGTTTCAGCAGTATGTGGAGCTTGGCGCTTTTCCCTATATCCTGCGCTTTGGACTGACGGGGCGTGACGCCAGAGAGTATTTGCAGGATTTATACAATACGGTATTGGTGAGCGACATCATAGCTCGCAAGCGCATCACGGATGTCAATCAGCTTAAAGCGGTGACGCGCTTCATGCTGCACAATATCGGCAACAAAAGTTCCTCAACAAAGATAGCGAACACCTTAAAATCATCCGGCAAGGGCGCAGACCAAAAGACGGTGGACAAATACCTTAACGGGCTGACGGAGAGCCTGCTCTTATATGAGGCAAATCGCTACAATATCAAGGGCAAACAGTTCTTGACAACACAGCCAAAATACTATGCCGTTGACATTGGATTGCGGAACATGCTGGTGCGGGGCAAGGAAAGTGACATCGGCCATATCCTGGAGAACATCGTATACCTGGAACTTCTCCGGCGCGGCTATGAGGTGTATGTGGGAGAGATCGATGACGGTGAGGTGGACTTTGTGGCAAAAGATTTAGGCGGGCTTTCCTACTATCAGGTAGCCACCAGTACGCTCGACCCGGGAACGCTTGCCCGTGAGCTTGCACCGTTTAAGAAAATCGCGGACAATTACCCGAAAATACTGCTGACGCTGGATGATATATTCGGCACAGCCGATTATGAGGGCATCCGAAAAGTCAACGTGTTGGGCTGGCTGCTCGCGCAGTAACAGGAACCGAAATACAACAACAAAACCAGGCATCCGAGAAATCGGGTGCTTTTTTATGGAGGTGAAATCAATCAAATGGAAGTGAAAATAAACAAGGAAATCCGCAACTACACCGAATCCATGTTCTTCGGTTTGAGCCTGCGGCAGTGCATTTTCTCGGTGCTTGCCCTGCTTGTGGCCGTGGGCATTTTCTTCGGACTGCGCGATTATCTCGGCACGGAAACCGTGTCCTGGGTCTGTATTCTCGGTGCGGCGCCCTTTGCCGCGCTGGGCTTTATCACCTACCATGGCATGAGCGCGGAACAATTCGTCTGGGCATGGATCAAGTCAGAAATCCTTATGCCCAAACAGCTGACATTCGTCCCAACAAATCTCTACTACGAAGCGGCGCTGCCGCTTATGGAAAATCCACGGAAGGAGGCAGTAAAGTATGCTAAAAACACTTAAAACATGGGCAAGGGAGAACAAGGACAAGTTCGAGGTACCCAAAGGCGTACAGGACATCATTCCCGTCCGGGCTGTTTACGAGGACGGGATTTTTCTTGTCCGCCGAGCGGGACTTTTCGGCGAGAACAAGTACAGCAAGACCTTTCAGTTTACTGACATCAACTACGCCGTGGCCAGCCGAGAGGACAAGGAGGCGATGCTGCTGGACTACTCGGAACTGCTTAACTCCCTCGACAGCGGCGCGACGGCAAAGAAAACGATACTGACGCGCAGGCTATCCAAGGCCGATTATGCGAGCATCCTCTTGCCTATGGCGGGGGACGAGCTGGACAAGTACCGCAAGGAGCTCAACGTCCTGCTGCTGAAAAAGATCAAGGAAGCCAACGCCATTGTCCTGGACAAGATGATAACCATCACCGTGTGCAAAAAGGACATCGGGGAGGCGCGGGCATATTTCGCCCGCGTGGGCGCGGACTTGACCGCGCACTACGCCAAGCTTGGCTCCATCCTCACGGGACTGGACGCAAGCCGGAGGCTGAAGATCTTTCACGATTTCTATCGTCCGCGCGATGAAAGCAGTTTTCATTTCAATATGAAGGCGGCCATGCGGCGCGGGCATAGCTTCACGGACTATATCAGCCCCGACAGCATGGAGATCGGCAAGACCCATTTCAAGGTGGGCAACCGGTATGGGCGCGTTCTGTTCCTCAAAGAATATGCGTCCTATATCAAGGACAACTTCATTACGGAGCTGATGGAACTAAACCGGAATATGATGCTGTCCATCGACATCCGCCCGGTTCCAATGGAGGAGGCGGTGCGCGAAGTGGAAAAGCGTGTTCTCGGTGTGGAGACCAACATCACCCAATGGCAGCGGCGGCAGAACAATAACAATAACTTCTCTGCCATTATCCCTTACGATCTCGAACAGCAGCGGAAGGAGAGCCGCGAGTTTCTCGACGACATCACCAGCCGCGACCAGCGCATGATCTTTGCCACGGTGACTATCGTGCATACCGCCGCCACCAAGAAACAGCTTGACGCGGACACGGAATCATTACTATCCACGGCGCGGAAGCACCTCTGCCAGATCGCCCCGCTGACCTATCAGCAGCTGGACGGGCTGAACACCGTCCTGCCCTTTGGCCATACCAAAATCCAAGCGGTGCGGACGCTGACAACCGAAAGTCTTGCCGTCCTCATGCCCTTCAAGGTACAGGAGGTTATGGACAGGGGCGGTATCTATTACGGGCAGAACGCCATTTCCCACAACCTCATCATGTGCCTGAAAGAAAATCTGCTAAATCCCAACGCATTTCGGTTGGGTGTTCCGGGCAGCGGCAAATCATTTGGCGCCAAAATGGAGCTGGTGATGATCGCCCTCATGTTCCCCGACGACGATATTCTGGTCTGTGACCCGGAAAATGAATACTCTGCGCTCATTAAGGCTTTGGGCGGCGAGGTGATCCGCATAGCGGCGGGCAGCGACGACCACATCAACGCGATGGATATGGTAGCGGGTTACGGCGAGGGCAGCGATCCTGTGATTGACAAGAGTGAGTTTGTCTGTTCCCTGTTTGAACAGCTCGACAAGCACGGCCTATTGCCGGAGGAAAAGTCTATCATTGACCGCTGTGTGCGAAACGTGTATGAGGACTATCAGGCGGGCGGCAAGCTGCCCACCCTCGCGGTTCTGCGGGAAAGTCTGCTCAAGCAGAAGGAGCCGGAGGCCAAGCGGCTTGCGCTCAAAATGGAGCTGTTCACCAGCGGGTCGCTTAACGCTTTCGCGCACAAGACCAATGTGGACGTGCAGAACCGCATTGTAGACTACAACATCATGGACTTGGGCGCGCAGCTCAAAACGATGGGCTTGTTGGTTATCACGGACGCCATGATTAACCGCGTGACCGATAACTGGAGCAAGGGCAAACGGACGCATATCTTCCTGGATGAGTTTCATGTTGTGTTCGAGAACGAGTACAGCGGCGCGTTCTTTAACTCCGCTTGGCGCAGGTTCAGAAAGCGTAACGGCTACCCCACGGGCATCACGCAAAACGTGGAGTATCTGCTGGATTCGGTGCTTGCCAGCACGATGCTGTCAAATTCGGAGTTCATCGTCATGCACAATCAGGCGGCTTCAGACCGTGAAAAGCTGGCGCAGTTGCTCAATATATCGAGCGAACAGATGAGCTATATCACCAACGCCCGCGAGGGCGAGGGTCTGGTTCGCATTGGCAACGCGATTGTCCCGTTCAAAAACGTCTTTGACCGCTCGACAGAGCTGTATCGGTTGATGACGACGAAGCCGTCCGATATGCAGGTGAGCTGATGAAAAAGATACTGTGAAAGAACAATAAAGCTGTATACTTTCCGTGTATAGTTTCATAATTTACAACAAAGCCATATAGTGATTTGCTTCTCTCTTGAAAATGCAATATAGTTTTATAAAACGCTTGCAAAAATT
>Ga0123353_10009917_pt1 | contig 13214 bp, 7 predicted proteins | sample TergutLab28metaG_3_FD_92763 | JGI IMG/M metagenome (GOLD analysis project Ga0123353, IMG submission 92763) | Labiotermes labralis P3 segment gut microbial communities from Petit-Saut dam, French Guiana - Lab288 P3 | ecosystem: Host-associated > Arthropoda: Insects > Digestive system > Gut ...
AAGCCAAAAGTGTGTTAGGATTTTTGTTTACATTCAGTTTAACATCCGCGGAAATCATCATTTTGTTTAATGACGTAACAGTCACTAGTGATCAAGGGCCTTTTAGTTTTCGAGGCTTCACGATGATACTCAGACACAACACAATCAGTAAGACTTCTCTGGATGAGTGATCAGTCAGACGCAGAGAACTGTACATTACAACACACAACACTCCCAACAGACAATCATCTATTCTCCCGCCTGGATTCGAACCTGCAATCCCAGCAAGCGAGCAGCCGCACCCCTTAGACCGCGCGGCCACTGGGATCAGGATTCACTCTTAATGTATTTTCCCATATATGTTAATCTATTAATTATAAGTTTTGTGAACACAGAATTTCAACAATCCTCGGAAATAGCAAGTATTTTCTGATCATAAGTACTTTTGTATTATACGCCCTTAGGTCTTGTTGGATAACGTCTAAAATATTGCATATAATGCCCCTTTTAGCTATGTTTCATAAGATCAGAACGTCTAAATAAAAACATTGTTTTCGTTGTTTCTATCTACCTTTTCCCAGGCATAGATGGAATGATATTTTTACATGGATCCTAACTAAATAAGATTTGAGAGTGTCGATTTGATTAATACATATCGTGACACGGCCAAGCGACAGGCTGTTGCAAAGAAGATAATTAAACCTCTGATTCCGTAAGCTGCAAGGAATTTATTAACTTAGTGAGAAATGTAACGACGAGTATTGAATACGCACATACACATGTGCACACAAAATATATTCCTTTAATGAAACGCCACAGTTCTTATCGGCGTCAATAACTTAAATTTGTCAGACTGTTTTACTGATTTTAATTACATTTTGGGGTCTATGTGAAAAATATTTTTAAGTATAATATTCGACGTGATTTTTTATTTTAGTTCGTTTCACGACAAGTTATTTAATATTTGATGTTTGTTGGGACTGTGCATCATCTTGATAACTGAAGAATAAAATCCAACTAGATGCCACTTATTACTTTGTTATGCTTATGTTAAGCTCAAAATGTTTCGGACATCATTATGCCCATCATCAGGAGCTCACGACTATAGCGTTGGTTACCACATAGGCCGTCTGGTTCTCGTATTGTTGCTGGTTGGAGATTAAGTGCAGGCAGGCTGGATGAGTGTCCGGACCGAAGGCTGTAACACAGCTGGTAACCAACGCTGTCGTCGTGAGCTCCTGATGATGGGTATAATGGTGCCCGAAACATGTTGAGCCTAACGTAAGAATAACAAAGTAATAAGTGGCATCTAGTTGGATTTTATTCATCATATTATTTAAGAGTCTCAATATACCGCTGGACCTAATATTTACGTGTTCACCTCGGAGAAAATGTATTGAATATACTTTCTATTGATCTATTAAAGCAAAGTTTACATTATAATGTTCACACAACCCCATCCATGTCCGTAAAATCGCTAATAAAGTGATCCATTGCCAACGGCTGTCGAACAGCCAAACAGATAATTTAAATTTTGCACGAAAATAAAGTAGCTTTATCAGTCCTAGACTCAGCAGTAGGTGGAGGTTTGTTATCAGCTTCACGCCTAGACTTCTTTAACCCCTCTCCAAGAAAAACTCCCTACCCCCAATGAATAGGACGTGGGTGGAGTCCAGAGTTGATTTGGATGGTTGTGAAAAGAGAAAAATATCTCATCTTTGCCGGAAATCGAACCAGGACCCTTTGCTTTGTCCTCCCATAGTCTAGTCGATATACCGACTTTTGAAGTAATTTAGCGTATCATGATCTTCTGATTAATTAAGCATCAAGTCTTGAGGGTTTGTGTTAGTAGATTTATGTCTCCTTGCACCCATACAGGCAGCACTAAACAGAAGTGGCACATTTGAGCTGATTGACAGCCAGTTTGTATGTACAGAGATGTGTCCTGACATTCACTGGATAGTAAGTTTGGTGAGACCAGAGCCGGTCTGTATACGGTGGCAAAGAGAACGGTCACTGACAGAGCTACACCGATTTGGTTGCCGTATGAAGCATTAATTTTGAACACGGCGACAGGGTGTACATTACGTGAGGCATATTGAACGCACATCTGTATCACTACTAGTGTTAAACCTCTACACAAATCCGTCAGGACTCTATGCTATGCAGTTCCTATTATCCCCATTTTACAGCTTGTATTGTGTGAAGGCCAGCGCGTATGACAGTTCTTCTCATAGATCCTTGCCTACGTCAAAACCGTGAAGTCCAGTAGTTTTATATAATTATTCAGGAGTATTCGCCGATCCATGCGGTCTAACACGTGGCTCTGTTGCTGCTCGATTGCTAAGATTGCTGGTTCGAATCCTGCCGGAGACATGGATATCTGTCTCTTGTAATAGTTGTGTGTTGTCAGGTGGAGGTCTCTGCGTCAGGTTGATCACTCGTCCAGAGGAGTCTTACTGAGTGAGTGCAGTGTGTCTGAGTGTGATCGTGAAGACTCGATAAAGAGGAGGCCCCGTTACACTACTGGTTGTCAGACCATAAAGAAAAAAAATCTAGAATATTTATGTTCAAGACTTAAACGCTGTCGCTAATGACGGAAACAAAAATGTAGGCGTATCCTTGAGTCAAGTGACAGCTGTTGCCGGAAGGCAGGAGTATTACCGAGACTCGGAACATCGGATCTGACGTAATTCCGGAAGCACAATTGCAGGCATAAAATTTTCAACGCCCTTGAACATAGCCACTTACTTAGTTTGCTGTGAGCAGTTCCCGCATTCAAATCGAAGCAATGCCTATCTCGAAAATAACTGGACTTGGCCGTCACATTTGGGTCAACGACTGTCTATAAATCGGCGCGTGTTTCATCATACACAAACGAAAAAATGCAGTGTGCTGATCGTGGCTGAATAGCCTTAGACTCTAGACGTCACCCATACAATAGACTCGCCCCATAGCTGTTAGCTCATTAAATGTGAACAGAAGCAAGCGGATGGATTGGCGTTCTTTTTGTAACAGATGTCGTCGTCGTTTCTTTTCCCTCTACATATTTCGACTAATTTTTATACAGGGTAGATATAAACGTCCCTCATCTTCTCCTCAGCGTTTTGAAGATGTTTGCAGAAACGTGTAGCGCATAAAGGGACAGAATGTTTGGCCCTGTAACGTTAAATCAATAGTAGAGTCAGGATTTTTGCGTCAGTTCTTTTAAATTTCTGATGTCTTAATGGAAATTACTGTCAAGTTTTGTTACGTAACTGAAAAAGCTGCTCTCTCCAATACGGACCGCTGTCTTATTCCGTTATTATCGGATTAAAGATGCATTAAACAATAAGATGCTAGTCAGTACAACTTTCTGCGCGTACTTGTTTTTCTGATATGCTTATCTCCTGTTGGTTTGGATAGAATTTTATGGTTACTTTTTTTGAATATGAATATGTCTTTTCAATGAAACACGATTTTTTCCTTAAGTACGTCTGTTTTTAGACTCATTCATTAAAAAAAATTCGAAACTGCCAAAGTAAATGTGTTATATTCTTTAACAACAATTCATATTTATTCACTAATTTGTATCTTGTATTCTTGATAATGCTTAACTTGAACTGGCGCAAATACTTAATTTTATTAAGCACTTAAATTAATAGTTTGAATTTATTACTGTTATTCGTAAATAATCCATGACTGGATTGTTTCATGCTTGTGCACGGAATATACCCATGTTTCAGAGTAAATACTTTCGTATTTAATTGTATGAAAAGAAACAACATGTGAATACGTGCCTGTAATTAACATTCATTTCCTTCCGCTTGTAATCCTATAGTGCCGGTCCCAATGGCCGCGCGGTCTAAGGCGTAGGTCTACCTGCTCAGATTGGCATGGATGTCTGTCTGTTGTGAGTGTTGTGTGTTGTCAGGTACAAGTCTCTGCGACGCGCTGATTACGTGTCCAGAGGAGTCCTACCGACTGTGACGTGTCGTTGTGTGTGATCTAGAAACCTCAAGAATGAGGAGGCCATGGTCCGCGGTGAGCCGCAGCGCCACAAAAAAAAACCCTACAGTAAATCATACTACAGAAGTACTTCTAGGATATTTGTGCTGAAATACCCTCCGTCTAAGGCATGTGTCTACAGCTGCTCGCTTTCTGGAAACGCGGGTTCGAATTCCACTGGGTGAACGGATGTCTCTCTCTTATGAATGTTGTGTGTTGTGAGGTAGAGATCTCTACAACAGGCCGATCACTCGTCCAGAGGAGTCCTACCGAGTGAGATGTGTCTGAGTGTGATCTCAAAACTTCAGCAATGAGGAAGCCTAGGTCCACTGTGGCTGTCGAGCCATGAAAACTCCGTAATATCAGGAAGCAGGTGACGCGCTGCCATTTTCCACTTACTGCTTTCTTATTTTCAGAAACCACGTGGTGTTCCGAGTCGTCACGGGCTTAGGCCTTCGAATATTATAAAAACTTTTTTCCACCCTTTTTCCGTAGCCAGATCAAGTCTGACTTGTGGTTGCCAGGAGAATGGACACCATTTTTTGTATGAAGTGATCCCTGCCAACCGCAGTTCTGTCTTTCCCACTGAATTTGAAAAACGCGAGATTATATTTACTGATTGTTATCTTCTAATGAGCCAAAGAGTAATACATTTGTTGTCTCTTGTATCTCTGTAACTTTTAGGTGTCATTTTCTAAATTAAAGTATCTTGAGCCGCTAATTTTATATTTGAGTTTCAGAACTGTTCAAAATATGCAGGTGCATAAATGTTAATCTGTTGCTTATGTAGAGCGAAATTTGACTAATTCGGTAACCCTTCTCACTTGCACTCTGAAAGTTACCATTTTGCTTATCGGCTGCTTCACCAACTATCCTGACTTTTTGTGGTTTTCCTCAGTCCTTCTTGTCACGAGCCGAAAAAATGCCTCAGATGAAGTAACTGCTGCATGTTTCTGCACAATTATTAATTAATTATTCTCTAATAATTCCAATATTTTGTACCGTACACTCTGAGATATTTACAGTGTATTTTAGTGAAACGTAATTAGTAAATAAATAACCGCAATGAATGAGTTAATTATGCATTATGATGTTAGTTATTGAATTTCCTGTTTTATGTCGGTGAGTTCGGCTCACTTTATTTTAACAAACACTCCGTTAGAACGCATAATTGTTTAACTCATAAAAGATTCTTTTTAGTTTCCGTGACGTCTTTTGAGAATAATCCTTCAAGCTTCTTCTTGTGCGACGTGCCAGTGCTTAGAATTTCCCCTGAATGAGTTACAAGTCCAGAGCAGGGTAAGTCCAGCGGTAGGATTGCTACCTTTAGCCTCTATACAGGCCTGTTGTGGGATGGCATTTCCTTCATTCCTGATAAAGCAGTTATATCGCTGTGACTCTGTCGTCATTGCCTCTTTTGTGGGAACAGGTTATACCACTAGAATGTGGAGATGACTGTGGGTAGGAGAGGCTATAGTATTACGCATCACCGTTCCATATATCTTATATGAGCAAACAGTAGGATACTTTTGGACAGATTATATAATAAACACAGATGGCAAAGGAATTATATATAACCGCAGTCATGAACAAAATACAGGACTGCAGAAGAAATTGGATATGGCTTGTCAACACAATTTATCGTAACAGATAAACAAGGATAAAAACTACACAACAAAAGGCAGAAGGAACAAGCGAAGACCATTAACAGGCTTCTGGATGAGTGAGACCGAAACTGGTTAACAAGTGGCCCAACTCCATGAAAACTGCATGATGATATGTTTCTTACCAAGTACAGTTAAATTCTCCCCGTACTTACTTAAGCAAGTGGTGGAGTGGAGGTTTAGCTCTACGTATTCATAACCTCAGTATTCTGTGTAGAAGAGTGGCTAATCTAACGCTCCTGCCGTTTTATCCCCGGGGAAATAACCCACCCCTTTAGCCACTGAATAAAAGACAGGGTGAACCCAAATATTTATCCATGTTCCTTGCAAATCATGTACCTCAACAAAAATTTGAAATAGTCTGCCCACTATTTACTCAGGAAATCTTTCCTGTATGTTTATTAGAGCCATCAGAGTATATTTATTCAACGATAGGCAATATTTTTGGAAGAAATCTGCAATCCTGTTTGTGAAGAATTTGTTTTACTGTCAGAGAAGCTCTGATCCTGAATTTAGTGAACTTGTATGCTACTTTGGACTGGTGGCCTTTTATAGGAGGTTGCATAATTTAAAGGGTTCAGTGACGCAAGGCTCTACGTTCCCCTCTTCATCCCTACTTATTCGGGTTATTCTCATGTTTTTGTCGTAGCGGTGACGGACTGTCACAGTATACTGTACAGTATACGGCGGTCAGACAAATTCCTACGTCCAGCAAAATATTATAATAGCATGATTAGTAAAGAAAGGACTGTTTGCCTCAAGAGTAACGTCTTCAATTCTAAAGCTGAAAGTAGCATGTTTCTCTGAAATGTCGGATAAATTCTACCAGATTGCGTAGCGCCATACACAAGAAGAATATAATCCAATAGTTACGGCTCTAAGAACTTAAAACAGTTTTCGTATTTTATTTTGTAACAGAAAGTAAAGAGATAGGAATTCATTTACCTGCACTAACAGCAGTAGAAACGAAATCCACTCTAACAGCTACACTACTTTTGTAGGCTTTATTAAATATATTTCTTAGCTTTGATATAGACTGCATAAATATAAATATAAAAACTACATTACTATTATTATTATTATTATTATTATTATGCTTTTTAACCCGTATATGAATGCAAATTACATATAATTGTTCTACGCCTATCTCACAGTAAGCACATGCTTTTGATGTACCAAACACAAATTAAATAATGCTGTTAAATAAAAAATAAATGTTCTTGTAATCATAAACATTAGAGAATCTGGAGCAGATGGTGCATATGGTGTGAACAGTAACATATTCTAACTTATAAGGGGGTATACTGTAGGCAAAAGGCAGAAAATATATTTCCGTTTGGGCAGGGGTGGGATAAGTCAAAACACAATTGTCTTGTATCCTGTTGTGTTTTGACGTACCCCACCCCCTCTCTAATTGCACCTAAAGATATGTTTCCGAATTTGTTATTGTCAGATTTATTGTAGTTTGCTTCACTTTTACAGGAGCAGAAAGTAGAATCAGTACCTGGATGTAAATATTTTGTTCGAAATACAGGGTTGCTGATGGGTCCTTTGCCCGACCAGGAAGGAAACAAGCTCGGAAGTATGTCAGGGACGTGCGCGATTTCAACAACATCGAGACGCGAGCTGTCATAAAGTTTTTTTTTTCCTTCAAGTCAAGGCGCCGAAGGAAATTCACGCCATTCTGACAGAAATATTAGCTTGTTTCCTGTTCTGGTCGGGCTAAAGACTTATCAGCACCCCTGTATGTACTTTACTCATATAACCGTCAGTATTAACTTAGATTGGTCTATAATTTGTCATCATCATCATCATCATTATCATCATCAACACTGAAGAGTTAGGCGTAATGCCTGTTCCTTATCCCTCAAGGTGTATTTTGTCCTTCCATTTTTCTTTGGTCACCCTGTGTTTCTACTCCCTGGCGGCTACGGCCTCGTGACCGGTGGGCATTGCCGTTCAAACTTCAACAGGCGACGGAAGAGCGTGCAGACCAATATCCAGCGCCTTAACAACGTGCCCTGTCGGCTGGGGCAGCACACACCAACATAAAAGTATGAAGGCCTAGGGTCAAGAAGGGGGCAGCTCCCGACCACTAGACTTACTCTATGAAAGACCGGTAACCTATCAAGCAGACATCTTAAACTATTGAGGACTCCCTCAAAAAGAAAAGACGGTCTGATATTCACAATAAAAAAGCTAGGAATGATGGACAAATATTCAGGGAACTGAAAGTATCCACTTGAAACGTAAGAGGAATTGCGGAGAAAAAGGAGGAATGTAATTTATGTAACAAGATTACTTTATTTGCGTGTTAAACTTGGCTGTGAATTTGTCACGTCGAACTTCATTTTTTCGGTGAATTTGTGTCAACATGAAAGAGTTCAACCACACTTAGTAGATATATGTATAACATATTTATTATTGTTGTGTTTTGAAACCGTTATGAAGTCATATTCCCTATATCCTGCCATTTAGCGCTTTATTCCGGATGTTCGCTGCTCTTTTGCGTATTCCCCATCGATATTACCAAAACAAAGCTAGCTGCTTTTCCATTTTAATTCTGTTAGCGAACTTACACTGCCGTCAGTATTGTTTGCTGTTATCTCACGATCAGACCCACGCCCAGATGTGTTCCTCTGATAACCCTACGTGCACCTACATTGTCATTATTACTATCTTTTTCGATTTATAACATTTTATTATCGTATTAACTGATATATCATTTTGTATATTTGAATTAATTTTATTTATTCTTTAATATTTTTCCCATCTGTAACATTTTACGTTCGCATACGTAAGAGCTCGTAGTGAAACTCCTCTATAAATTCATTTTGTATATTTAGACAGTAAGGAAATTTACATCATTTTTAAGAAATGCTGTGTAATATCTCGTTTATTTTCCACAAAATTCCATTTATTTCGTGATTTTGTACTTTTCTATTCGAGTAACACATTTTCCACATACCATGTGCTAATATACCCATTCCGGCAGGACAAGGGTAAATATCGAATTGCCCTTCAGGTTTTGTTTGTGTATTTTCTTGCTGTTAACGTAGTCTCCTTTCGTTAATTTTATTTTTGTTTTTACAATTTCCTGGTGTTTGAGAAGTTATTTATTGCTTTATTTTATGGCGAATTTAACTGCTTATGTTACGTAACGTCGAATAGATAGAAGGCTGTAAATACTGCCTGCTGAAGCAGTTGATCTTACTTTTAGTTAGGACCAGCGAACTGTTTCTTAAAGAACTACTGGAAAGCAAAGATGACTACAGTAAGACTATCCGAACTGTGGTCTGAGTTTTGAACCCGCAACCCCCTCTACGATACAGGAATGATAAATACTGAACCAAGAGTGACGCGTGGCTTAAATTTCATGGAAAGTTCCCTACAGCTTTTTAATGGGTTCCAAAGTTAGTAACTAGGAAAGAGCAGCTGCATTTTTATTTTAAGCGGAATATCTCGTTTTGATGAAGATACGCAGATGTAAAGACAGCAGCATCCATTCACTGCTGTCATGGGTTGCAAAGGTGTACTGTAGACTTTTAAGACTGAAACGTAAAGATCCGTCACCAGACTGATCAGGTGCCACAGTAAAGGAGTATGTACACTGCCGTAGTTGTTTTAGAGTTGTCAATTCCATGTATTTTTAGATCAATGTACCCAGCTTATGTCACCAGAGAAATCCAAAAAATTATTTATATATGTATATTAAAAACTTATAATTCATTTTGCGCATTTGATTGGTGAAATTATCTCAATACTTTGAACACACTAATTATTTTATGTTGTGATTATATGCTGTTGATATCTCTACATACAATATCATAAAACATATAATAATCCGAAGCAATGAATTTTTAATGGTTATTGGATACACATACAACAGTGACACATTAAAAGAGGTCTTATAACACCTGTTATTAATATATGTGTTATATAAGTACTTTCAGATAGAAATGTAGACCTAGGTAGGTGAATTTGTTCCTCGAGGAATTATACATCTTCTTTTCTTTGATATGTGTTTTCACTCGAAAGAATGTTTCTGATGTCGTCATTCCTGTATATTCGTTGTCATTTTCCGGTCAGTTGCTTTCCGTGAAACTGCATACGGAAATGTGTATAGACATAGCGAATCTCCTGTTGTGTTTGTTCCTCTACACTGAAGGGGATTTAGAAGTGTCGCACACTAAGTGCTGTGTCGTACTCTGTGGGCTAATCCTTCCGAAATTCCAGATTCAGTTCTCCTGGGATGTTCATGCTGTTTCGTAGATAAGATCCAGCGTTTTGTAGGAAAGGTTTACGTTCGTTTTGTGCTTTGAAGATGGAGTTGGCAGGTTCGTCCACAACGTTTGTATACACTTCAACCAAAGCTCATGGTGTCATATGCTATAAGACCGTAATTCTGAAGTGTACTATCGTGGGAACTTCAGAATTCTGTTTAAAGGCTAATCACCATGAAGCCGTAACGGGAAGCTTCCGTGTGTACTGAAGTGAAGATAACTGTGATTTGATCAACCTACCCGCATGCAGTAAGACGCTGCGTTTGTCCATTTGTAGATTTTCAAGATTTCTTCCAATTTTCTCTCATTCTTCAACGTCATGAAACCCTCCATTCACCCACCCACACCCCTACACTTCTGTTTCTTTCGCCTGCCTTACTTCAGCTGCTGTCATCTCTTTCCTTCTCTTAGGCTGCGTGCCGTCATTTATCTTACAGAGAACTAGAGAGCTCTGTACACCTAATGACCCGCATTCAACATAAAGTTGTACCTGGTGCACCAATAACCATTGGTGTCATACACAAAATTGTGCTCTTCAAACTTTTAACGCCAAAATCAATGCATATGTGCATAAAAAATGAAAGCCACCTGATATGTGATTTGAACACATTAAAGTCCCTTAATATGTGTACTGAACACATCAAAATTGCTGTAATTGCGTGTCACACTATGTGAATGGCTGCATATGTATCCTGCACTTCAAAAATTAGTGCATGTTTATTGAAGAGATGAAAATAATGTAGTTTATGTATTAAAACTGTTGAAACCACTCCTTATACGAGTATGCATGGAACAAGGTGACATTTACTTTTCAGTACTGAAGAGATTGAAGTTTTCTCTATCCGAAAGCTGAACAGTTTGAACTCTTTGCATAATATGTACTGAATGGATTACAACCAGTGCATGTGTGTTGGAAGCCAATGCATATTAATATTGCAGATTAAAGAGACTGTGTATTTTTATAGAAGAGTCACTTTCTGCAGGACACTCCGTATAAATTTGTATAATTGAATTTGATGCTTTTCCTAACATCCTCATGGTGGGGCGTGTGTCGCCCAAGTCCCTTGAAGACCGAAAGCCGCTCCCGTGTGTTTCAGTGTCGCTTTTTTGCATTCGGGAGATCTGTGTTTGAAAGGTGGGTTCGGAGACTGGCTTTCTATGTTTTTGTTGATGGCAGTGGTCATGCATGTTAAGGCGAATTTTATCTCCTTCCACTCAAAACCTGAAATCGTGTTCGAATCCCAATCCGGGCCCCTGTACGCATGTGTTGTAGAAGTGGAAGCCCATCGACTGGCCGACACACCGTCCAACATCCCCTCCCAGAAGGCAATGAATAAGACTCACAACCCGGTAAACAGAGGGACCAGGGCAGTACTGGCTTTTAGCGCCATACGGTATAAAGACTTCTTTAAGATCTTTCGTCTTTAATTTGAAACGAGTCGGGACTCTGGTTTAATAATTTCGCAGATTTTAGATGCATTTCTGTACATAATTGTACCTGTAATTTTGCGGTGTGTAATTATGATACATTTTTCTGAAACAGAAAACTTTCCGCCCTTACTGTTTTGCAGTTTTTAATAAATAAATAAATAAATATTATTGGAAATATTTCATATGGATATTTGCAAATGTGTTTTAATTATAAAACCGAGGTTAAGGACATTTTTAATGAGGCTGCCTGGTTCTTTTAAAAAACATAAAAAGTTAACTTATCCACTGTATACAATTTTCGAGGATCAAAGTTGTCAACAGAATTTTAAGACGCTACACTCTTTGGCTGTGTTATTCTTCCAACCTACAGCCATTCCAGGGTGCGCATTATGGTGTTAATGGTGGTTGGAAATGAAAGTGTACATATTTGTGGACCAAAGGATGGAGGAGTGCTATGGACACTTACTCATTTACTTACTTACTTACTTACTTACTTACTAACTTACTTATTACTTACTTACTTACTTACTTACTTATTACTTACTTACTTACTTACTTACTTACTTACTTACTTACTTACTCCGTTCAGCAGAGTCCTTCTTGAGAAGGTAACCGGAATTCAACTAGTCACGAAATTACCCACATATTATGGAAACTGAAGGTTCCATACCTCTTTTACAACTGCACCCCACCTGTCCCTATCCTGAGCCAGACCAATTTAGTCCATGCTCTCCATCCCACTTCCTGAAGATTCATCTTAATATTATCCTTCCATCTATTCCTGGACTTTCCAAGTGGCCAGTTTCTTTCAGGACTTCCCACCAAAATTCTGTATGCACCTCTCATCTCTCTATACTTGCTGCATGGTCCACCCATCTCACTCTTCACCCAAATAATATTTTGTGAGTACAGATCAATAAGCTCCTCATTGTGTAGTTTTCTCCATTCTCCTGTTACCTCGTCACTCTTCGGGCCAAATATTCTCCTCAGTACCCAATTCTCCAACACCCCCAGCCTACGTTCCTCCCTTGATAAGAGCGACCAAGTTTCACACTCATACAAAACAAAAGGAAAAATTATAGTTCCGTATATCTTAAACTTTATATTTTTAGATAGCGAATTGGAAGATGAAAAATTTTGTACCGAATAATAGCAAGCATTCCCTGACTTCATTCTACTCATAATATCTTCCGGAACAGAATTTTCATTCGTTTAGTTTGTTCATATATTTGAACTCTTCTACCCTTTCAAAGGAACAACTGTAAAGCTCTATATTGTGACTTCGTCTTGCATTCTGATCTCGACACATGACCATGTACTTAGATTTATCATCATTCGCTTCTAGTCCAGTCACCTTACTAGCAACTACCGAAGCTATTGCTTTTTTTTTTATAGTGTGAGCGCTTCGGCCCACTCTAATAATATCATCAGCATTAACCAAATGCTGAAGTGTACCATATAATTTCAAACCATCCTGGTTTACCTGAACCCTCCTAATGGCATAATTTAAAACACAGTTGAAAAATAATGTCGATGTAGCATCTTCTTATTTCAAACCACTCTTGAAATGAAACATGTCAGACAAACTTTTCCCTACCCGGTCTCTGCTCTAGGTTTCATTCAGACATATTTTTATTAGCCTTAACAATTTCATGGGGATAACCTCTCAATGAAAATATTTTACAAGACCTCCGTCCTAATTGAACCATACGATTTTTTGAAGTTTATTAATAAGTGATACACTGGTTCATTGTAATCCTATTTCACTCAGTTGTTTGCTAAAAGGTAAAGTGATCCCGTTACAGGTCTGGTGTGGCCCAGAGGGTGGGTAGAGTTATAGCTCTTCTCTTCCATGACCGCGGCACTAGAA
>Ga0123353_10009918_pt1 | contig 13212 bp, 8 predicted proteins | sample TergutLab28metaG_3_FD_92763 | JGI IMG/M metagenome (GOLD analysis project Ga0123353, IMG submission 92763) | Labiotermes labralis P3 segment gut microbial communities from Petit-Saut dam, French Guiana - Lab288 P3 | ecosystem: Host-associated > Arthropoda: Insects > Digestive system > Gut ...
CTTTTTATTGATTTCAAAAGTGTGTATGACAGCATTGATAGGGAGCAAATGTATGTTGCCATGAATGAAATAAATATTCCAGAGAAATTAATTAGGTTGGTGGTCAAAATGATAATGTCTAATATGCAGAGCCAGATCAAAATTCACCCAAAACTCTCAGCACCTTTCATAATACACCATGGTGTTTGGCAAGGAGATGCACTGGCATGTCTTCCTTTTAAATATAATATTGGAATATGCTATTAGAAAATCAGGCATACAAGCAAGAGGCACCATATTCTACAAGTCAGTCCAACGTATGGCCTATGCTGATGACATACTTATAATTGGTAGGTCTTTAGCATCAATGAAAGAAGCTTTCAGTTACTTGAAGAGGCAAGTAAGGAAGTGGGATAAGTCATCAATGAAGGAAAATCGAAATATATGGTAGCATCTAACACCCAGAATTGCAGCAAACCCTGCGCCATTGAACTAGGAAGATACAGCTTTGAAAGAGTTCATAGTTTTGTATATCTTGGTTAATTGGTGACTGGCGACAATAAGTCTCAAAAGAAATTACAAACCGCCTTATAGCCATTAACAGATCATATTTTGGACTAAAAAGTTAGCTTAAATCACAGCTACTTTCCAGGAAGACAAAAATTCTTATATATAAAACACTTAATGAGGCCATTACTTACATGTGCTGCAGAAACCTGGACTAAGACAAAAATAATCATAAAACTGAGTATCTTCGAAAGTAAAATCCTTCACAGAATATGTGGTCCAATATGAGAGGGCAGTGGTGGAAGAGAGACAACAGAGAATTAGAAGAGCTTTACAGTGAACCAAATACAGTTAATGTAATAAAATCCAGTAGACTGAGGTGGGGGAGGGGCATGTTGTGTAAATGGATGAAAATGAATTGCCTAACAAGATATTATGGACAAATCCTGGAGGTCAACGAGGACGTGGCTGACTGAAATCAAGATGGATTGACAGGGCAGAGGAAAACAAGGCATCTGGATTGTAGAAATTGGCTGCCAGATGCCCAGGATCAAGATCACTGGTGACATTTGCCCGAGGAGGCCAAGGCCCTCCCAGGGCTGTAGAGCCAATGATAATTATAAATTTGCATGGCTTAGTCAGTGTAGTCATTTAAAAGTTGGTGTAGTGTTTTACAGAATTAGGAATACATTTCCTTAAGAATATCTTAGAGAGATCATATTTTTTGCCATTATACACTAGTTATTCAGCTGCATAACTGCTGTACATTTATGAGTAGTGTTCAGATGCAGACAAATAAATGTTTGATATTTAGAGTTTTGGTGAAGAGAGTTCTCACCAGTTCTGATGATGTTTTTTATTTCTGTTACCCCAAACTTCTGCTTGTAGTGTGACTGTATTGAGAGATGTATGTCATCTTTATACTGCACTAATCCCTGTATTCATATGGTGTGTTGTGAAGGGAAATTCCTTTGGCATCATTTACACTATAAAATATTTAGAAGTTTTTTTTAATGAACTGTGATATAATAGATGTGACAACAATTTCACTTGAGGAAAATCCCATGCAATGCAGTAGTGTCTTAGGGGATTAACCTTTTAACAACCAGAGTTCACAGAAGCAAGCACCTGTCTGAAAACAAAGCAACAACAAAATGAGCTGCATTTTTGAGACAAGCTGCATATTCTGTTTTATTTCCCACAAAATGTCATTTATTGCATAATTTTATATTTCTCTGTTCAAGTGATATTCTTGTTTTTCAGGAACAGGGTGCTAAAATTTAGACTTACTCCCATAGGATAAAGGTTAATGGGCTAAGACATTATATATATATATATATATATACACACACACAGAATTTTCATTTGCAGTTGTATATGTGTGTGTTAAAAAGCCCTTAGAACTGAACACTTAATCTCCAGTTAATAGTGTCTCAGCTCAATAGTGATGTCATAATAAAATGTAACACCTTCAAAATTCAAGTCCCCTGTGGTATTATGCCATGTCATTCAGCATGGCATCATATTCCTGGAGACCTGAAAGTTGCAGCACTCCTCAACTCCTCTCTCTATCACTACATTGCATACAGTTGTAATAAATGCCTTTTCTTTCAGTGTCTTTATGACTTGCTCATGAATCTCCTAGAAGAAAGAGGCATCTCCAACGAATTTGTTGAAAAACTATCAGACTTCAGTACAGCATATGAACACAGCCTGTACATCGCATTGTTGGAAAACACCAAGAAATTTGTCTCAGGAAAATAAATACACTTGTGGTGCATGACTGATAACAGTAGATCATATACACATAAACATTTCCATGATTGCTTTGTGCTACCATAATAATTATTATTATGGACATTTCACAAATGATAAAAATTAAGTACTTGGCAAAGAAAGGGTATAAAACATCCGAATTAAACAATAAAGATTGTTATGTATTCACAGTTTTTATTTTCACTAACATCTGATTACTTTAGTGCAAAAAAACAATACTTTAAAACAATGTTCCTTGCATGCATATAGTAAATTACAATAAGAACTAATAATACAGTAAGCAAACGAAATAAAACTGGAATGCATCACTGTTCTTTACATATCTGTAACTGGTGTTTCAGCTTCCAATATACATTGTGACCATCTATGTTTTATTTCATGCTTTTCTTTGGCAGTAATTGGTTGCTGGTGAGGCATTAGGGCTCTGGGCAATGTACAGGCAAATAACCAGCCACACCAACCTCTTTGCTTTAACTGTCAGCTATGTTTTGGAGGAGGTGCAGAACACTCATCTGCAGAGCCCAACATATCTTTTTCAATCTCCTTCAAGTCAATATGGTGTTCCTTCATGGCCTTCTGTAAACAGTGGAAGTTCAAGTTGTAGCAAGGTATTTAACCCTTTATGGTTCCAGCCTGGACTCAGTCCAGACTCATTTTGGCTATTACTTTTGAGTGGTTTGGAACAAATTGGTAGTGATTTTTTCCCCCCAAAATAACTGATCTGGTGGGGGTTAACACTTTAGAAAGCTGGTTTCCTAATCCCTGAAAATATAAATACATTCAACCAAGAGGTACAAAACAAGTTAGGTACAGGAATCATATTTTATACAACTGTCATCTGTCACACTGCTGTGCTGTGCATGTGGGCAGTTGGCTAAGTGCACTTTATCATTATGATGAATGATCAACTCCTAGTTGTCAGGTAAAATGGTGACTATATAATGAAATGGCTATTACTAAGAAAAAAAACTAAAATGTTATTTTCATTTAAAGCTAAGTGTCAGATGGAGGAAAAAATTTGGGTGGATTGTGGAAGGGAACAGCCATATGATTTGTAGTGACAAGAATTAAAACAAAAATTGGGACCCACCTAAGAAACAAAATCTTGTATATAGGATGCATCTCCACTGAAGAGAGTAGGAAATACTGATGAAGTAACACATAGTACATAAATTAACATACATAGTGTGGTACTGATAACTTGAAACTTTGAAGAAATTTTAAGCAATACAGGTAGCATGGGCTTGTTTCCGGTATGGTAAGAGAGCTTGGGTCAGTGACTCCTACCTGTGCAGACAACGTATTATCACTGTATACTTACTGTGCAAGCTCTGTCAATATTTCAAGACTGAGATATATAATTATGCTATGATATCTCAAACAACCTTGTCTCTCTCCTAACATTTTAGGCCCATTCTCAAAATTGTGAAAAGAAACTATTAGCTTCATCATGATTGTCTGTCCACATGTAACAACTTGGCTCCACTGAACAGATTTTCATGAGATTTGATATCTGAAGATTTTTCAAAAATCCGTCCAAAAAATTCAAGTTTTACTAATATCTCTCCGAAATCTTCCCAGAATGAGAAATGTTTCAGACAAATCTGTAGGGAAAATCAAAACACATTTTACATGCTGTTTATAAGATACTGCAGAAAAATATGTAGAGCCAGACAGGCCACATATTACGGTACGACACAGAAAAGACGTGATTTGCAAGCTGGGTAACTTAGGAACACACCACACGTTCATAATATTTAATACACATTTTCCACAGCAACAATGGTTACATGAACATGCCTCAGTGTTGCATTATACATACATTGCCTGTCTTGTTTATCAACATTTTCAACGTGTATACAGAATTCTTTTCAGTCATCCTTTTTTACAAGTGACACTGAAGCATTAGTACCTTGTAATTTCAAGAGGTTCATGTTGATTATGATAGTGTCTTCCTGACAAAGTCTCTTAATTTTTGGTCATACAAGCTCTATATGACTTGGGTCACACATGCATGGAGGCAGTCAGACAACTGTGTGACCATATTTTGCCATTATGTGGTCAGATTTTTAGATCACCTCTTGGGCTTCAGTGGAAAATTTAACTGATGAGTCATTTTTGCTCATGGACTCATCACACACTACACACTCCTTGCAGAGCCATTACACCATATATGCTTTTCCTGCATAAGAAAGTATAGCAATGAGAAGACAGTGAAATGGAGCACTATCTAGAATTACTGACTGAGGTGGAAGGTTTGGAAGCGGTTTCATGGCTACCCACTTCTCACAGCATGTTAAATTCACTTGTCTATAGCAGTTTCATTCTGCAAGTTCAGCCTTATAGATGGACTGCACATTAGGAAGATATCAATTCCCATGTACATGCAGCATTACAAGTTTTCTTCTAGAATCCCACTGGTATGGATGCCCATGACTTAATCATTTTGCCAGCATTTGTGAGATGTTAAGCTGGTGCCTATCCATGTTATGTCTACCCCAGTCTTGCATTATTTGCTTCAGATATTGCAACCATCAAACAATGTTAACTGTCTACCTGAAGTTTTCTTTTGGACTCGTATTCCCCCACCTAAATCCTAAGACTCTTTACAACCCTATACAATGGCCTTTTTCCCCAAGGAAAGTGTATTTCATTTCTAATTACTGGTAAAACAGCTTGGGTATACATGGGACTTCTTCTCATACAGAAATCTTGGATTGTTTCTGGTAAAAATCGCCAGTCACCCACAAACACAAACTCTTCTTTCTTGCACATTTTAGGAGTTTATATAGACTGGCAGCATTCTATTCCTATGTTTTCCTGGATTCCTCAGAATTTTTGACTGAGGTTTTGCTGTGTCAGTGAGTGCCCTTTTAGTTGCTTGATTAATCAGTATGAATAGCTGTTTTGGCTTGTTTCCTTGTCACATGTCCAAGTAATATTTGCTATGATTGCCTGTCCTCTTGGTGAACAGTTTTTTGGCACATTTGCAAAATTGTGAAAAGCGACTATCAGCTTCATCATGTCTGTCCATCTGTCTGCATGGAATGACTTGACTCATGGTGAACAGATTTTCATGATATTTCATATTTGAGCATTTTTTTTAATGTCAAGAAAATTCAAGTTTCATTAAAATTGGACAAGAATCACTGGGTAATTTACATGAAGACCAATATACATTTTTTATCATATCACACTCAGTTCTTGGAATGAGGAGTAAAGTTGCTGAGGAAATAAAAAACATGCATTTTATGCTCAATTTTTTTCCCCCCTAAAATCTTGCTGTTTATGAGGATAATGTGGAAAAATAATGTAGAGCTGGGGATGCCACAGATGGCAGTATGGTGCATGCGCATTGCACACTGGATAACTAAGGCTACAAACACACGCTTATAATTTGTAATACTTATTGCTTTTCCACTGCAACAGTGGTTGCACAAACACACCTCAGTGTTACATTATACATATACTGCCTGTCTTATTTCATTTTGTTCTGTATAGATGACACTTGTGCACTCTACACAAATATTAATATTACAACAGTACACAATTTTTTATGGTTAGATAATCTCTGCACTGCAGAAATCACTTTTCAATCGTCCTTGTCACGTATATGGAAATGGTGTTTTTTTGACTTTGTATATGCAAATAAGTACTGACCTATACTCCCCTACCTTTTCCTGTCTTCACCCTGTAAATTTCAAGTTACCAGTCCTATTCTGTGCTGAAACAGGGAGGAAAGATGCAGGAAATATATGATACCCAAAAAATGAAGAATGTTGCAGTAAAGACTTCAGAAAGAAACAGTGGAGACAAAACTTAAATCAGATGGACACTTCTTCTGTACTCGTATAGCTGATTAGTGGAGTCGTTTGGCCAGATTTAGGAAGAATGGCAAAACAGCAAGCATTCAACATTAATTTCCGCTCTTTGTAAATACATAATTCAGTAGTACAGTGAAACTGTTTTTTTTTATCTGTGGTGCTGCGGCCCAACGCAGGCCATGGCCTCCTCATTCTTGAGGTTTCTATATCACACACAACGCATCACAGTCGGTAGGACTCCTCTCGATGAGTGATCAGCTTGTCGCAGAGACCTCTACCTGACAACACTCACAACGGACAAACATCCATGCCCCCAATGGGATTTGAACCCATGATCTCGACAGTCGAGCTGCCCCAGACCTATGCCTTAGACCGCGCGGCTACTGGGACCGGCACAGTGAAACTGTGAGATTGCCAAATACAGGGTGTTCCTAAATTAGTTACATAAAAATCTGCTGTCATAACTTCTGAACTAGAAGTAACAATTTGGTCAGGTACACTTTAAAAAGTTGTGCCTAGTCCTCAAGTTTTCATTCAAACTCCACAGTGGCATCACTTGTGCAGAGCTGCTTAGAAATCCTGCCAGTCACCAGGGAGTCACATACTGGTGTGAAGCATGCACAGTGATGTTTGTGGTTTCACCATTCGCAATCACCTACTTCCATTCAGAGAAAATTCAGGACCGAGTATCACAAAAAATAACCCCAAAGAATGAGTACTGTAGTGTGGTAAAGATAACATAAGCGGTTGCGACCAGAGATACAGACATGATGCAAGGGATTTGGGTCGAAATCACTTACAGGTGGGACAACTGCCAAGTGACATGACAAAACCACACTGAACATCTGGGAATATCTGTGGATAAAACTTAAAACATATACTGCATTTTGTGATATATATCATAATACTCTAAGTTTTCTACTTTCTGTATTATTACACCTTAGTTTTGTATACCTAATTTAGGAACACCTGTACAGTAGCAGCAGTGTAAAAACACTAAAGCTGAAGCAACTTCTTTATCCCGCCTGCACAAATTTTATATTGCAAGAGATATATTACTATCATTGTTAAACAAAATACTGAAGTCCCTGTACACACCATGAAGACATGAGGGGGGAGTACAGGTGCATTCCTCTCATTTTTAATCTTAGCACTATATTCAGGAAGTTGCTCAGCTTCACATTCCAGAGGAAATAATGGGGGTAACCACTAAATAAGCTGGGTGGGTCCCTGAGCTGGTCTGGATGTTTGGGAGAAGACAAAATCTCTTGCTTCTGCCAGGAATGAACCCATAGTTCCTCTTTCATTGACTCTGTAGCCTAATCACTATACCACATACACTATCTGACTTGCATCAGTAATTTTTTAAATTAAACAGCATGTTAAATTTAGTGGACAGTCTCAGAGTTTTGCATAGTTACTATGTTCATAACCATGACTTAAAAGCAACACGTTATGCAGGCTGAGTACAAGTATGAATGATATATCTACTACTTTCACATTCCAAGCTATAATTGGTTCATTTTTTATTGGCATGAAACTGAAACATAAAATTATGAACATCCACACCTTATATTACATTCTACCAACAATTACCTTACTACAAGTTCCACATTTTTCAAAACATAATACTTTGAAAATTATGTTTCACTAGTTTCATTCCACCTAGGAAGTTGCCTGATTACAAAATATTAATCATGGCATTTATAGCATATGTCATGAAAACAGTAAATAGTTTTAGACAGAATTCTCAACAATGGTACGTGAATGTTCCCAACTAGTGCATGGAGCAGTCATGAATTCACTACATTAGTGGACTGTTAACATAAAGAAATGGTATAAAGAATATTCAAAGGCAAGTTCACTGTTTGGGAAAAGAGAACATGTTTAAAACAAGGTACAATTATACCTGCATACAAAGAATAATATTCTCTCAGATGTGATGCTGTGTAGTGTGGTAGAAATTGGCCAATGTTGGAAGAACCCACCATTTCTATTTCCAAAGCAGAAAACAGGGACATTTGTTTCCTCTGAAACATAAGTAAATTTCTACCACACTTTTTGCCATCACATCACAGATAATGTTCACAGGATAACAGTACTTAACAATCCAAAACCATGTCTGTTAAAAGTAAAGCAAAAAAAATTAACATTTCACACAAGCATTACTGCATATGTCTGCTGAATAACTCAACCTAACATACTGTATATTGACAACTTATCCAAATAATGCCAAAATATATGGCTCTATATGCAACAGAAGATCCAGAACGCTATTAATGATATCATTAAATAATGTAAAACGAAACTCTCTTTATCACAATTCACAAATTCTATTATGAAATGTTGATTAGTACCAAAACTGACAAAAAGAATCATCATCATCATCATCACTGGTGGTGGTGATAAAAACAAAGAACTATTAGTGACTCTCCCAATTGGGAGAATGTACATGTTGCATCACCATGAAAAAATAAGCAAGGTGTTCAAGTAGTTAACATGTACTATGGCTTAATCTTTTATCCATGTCTCCATACATTCTTTGAAAGGTGTACTGCATTACTGTCACATCAACTAAGCAAACTAAAAAAACCATGCATTGCAGCATTAAATCCTGAATTCACTACATGCCTCCACCTCTAGTCAACAAATAGTAAATAATTGAAATGTGAATACCTTGACGCACTGCTGGTAAACCTTGAAAAAGGGGGCGCACATGTCATCATTTGTTTCCCCTTTCAGAAATTTCTCAGAAAACCACATAAGGAAGCAATTATCATACTGCTTCTTCAACTCATTGCAGTTTTCCCCAATACTGTTCATAGAAATCCCTGAAAATGTTAACAACTCTTGATGGATTACCAATTATATACAACACAATAAACGATTTCAATATAAGTACTGTACATTACGTAACGTTATAATTTGCAGTTTAATCCTGACAAAACGGATTCCTGTTCGGACTCTTGATCACAAGGTTGTGTTGGAAAACAAGCAATGAGAAAGATATTACTTTCCGACAAAAAATTATGAATTTAATACAAAAAGCTGGAAATCTCAACTTCCAAACCCGTGGGTCTTGTATCGTATTTACCTTAATCCAACAATAACGAAAGAATTTTACCGCTACGCTCAGTCACTTGTCACAAAAACTGCGACTACGCTTAACTTAGAATATAGTAATAGTAAAGCATAAATTATACAATCTAACTTCCTAATCTTGTGTACGAATACTGTTTTTCTTTGTTCACTACGTCCCCCGTATCACCAGCAACCTGACCTACACCTCCCCCTCCCCCCTTCCTCTACCCTCGAACACCGTTCCAAGCATTGATCATCTAGTGTCTAGGTTCGGGCTCGTCTTCTGTGATACCAAGCACGATTTCAAATACCATATATAAGTTGGTACTATGATACTCCATGCGTGCCACGGATCATACCAGTAGACGCTGCACGGTATGTGTGACTCATGACATAAAAAACCGTACGTCATGGCGTACACCGTTGGAAGCAGTAATTGGGAAAGAAGTTCATCGTTAGGTAGAGCCATGTGTTTTAAGGAATAAAATAGTTCTTGTGCGGTTGTGATGAATTGCGGAGTTGGAAGAATTTGCATTACAATTTAAACATAACGTAAAATAAACATAAATCAGTCTCTTTGCATTAATGAAGTGCCACTCGGTCGTTCACGTTTGCCAGGAGTCGTGTTGACAACTTGTCATTGAGGAAAATATGGCCTTGCCAATTTTTTTGACCAGCCCTTGTTAATGTTCTAAGAGCCTCATTTTATTTCTGAAACAGGGCAACATCTATTTTATTGACTTTTAAGCATGGCAAAGTAAGTTCATTTTGAGCTTTGTTTATCGTTGCATAAATACCTCGAATGAAACTCGAAGCACATTTTGTACTAGGTCTTGATAGCTGTAAGCAGAGAACTAAAAGAATCGTGTCTTTTATTAGGGAGCTGTTTATTATGTTTGTGTATGACACCCAGCGGTGCCAAAGGGAAGAAGATGATCCCCAAGAAGCAGTGCTGTATTTTCACCCGGGATGGGTGAATGATCAACAGAGGCTAGCATTATGTGGGCAGCTCATGGGAGCAACACAGTTCTTTCTCACATCATTCAGCTGCCCTCGTATCATTGCACTTAATAGTGGGAAGTTTGTAATACGACAGTTTGGGCGTTACATACTGGTAAGAAGTGACTGCAGCAGTGACTGTTTAGAGAAGTCTTAGGTAATTGTGTACTGTAGACTTAACCTCCATTTGTTTTCATTTTGAAATGTAACACATTTTTTATGCAGAAAAGTAAAAAGTAGGCACAAAGATATGTTGCAAAGTTAACTGAACAACCTAATCGATGCTGTTAATGACATATTACTCATGTTGAACAAAAATATACGTGAATTATATCATAGTGCATCTTACTGAGTCTTGATATTCACAATTGCTATCATCATTTATGTTACCTTAGGTTAAATTTCATTGGGTTTAATAACTTTGTGACATTTCTTTGTGCTTTTTACATTTCAGCATATGAAGTGTGGTAGATTTCAATATGAAAACAATTGGAGGTGACAAGTCGATAGTAAACAATTATTAAGTGTTGCTTGAAATTTATGTTTGTATGCTACCTGTAATAAAATATTTTGTTTTTCAGACAATTGGCACAGATCAGAACGTTCCAGACTGGGTTCTTGAGCACCGTGCCGATACATTGAATCACTTGATACAGTTTTATCACAGAGATCTTGAAACTATTTCTTTGTTAGCTGGACCAGATACAAATCACTTCACAAATAAACTGAATCAGATATTCGAGACATACATTCCTATTTTACCATATGCGGCAAACATATTTGGAAACATTCCCACTATCAGACTGCCGAAAGTGAGTACTGTAATCAGAAGTTATTTAGTTCTGTAGCCTTTCTTTTCTTACTAACATAAGCCATTTTGTGTTCCACTGCATTATTTTATATTGTTTAGTACTGTATGTTAACTCATACAAGAATAGAATTGTTTTTTGTAAATTCCAGAGTGCTAGTAACGTATTCCTGGAGGCACTGCAAATTCTGCACTGCTGCAGACAGAAGGATGGTGTTCTAGGAGGCGCAGTACTGTTTAAGAATAAGTGAGTATCTGTTGTAGTTAAAAGGTTGCTACATTGAATGTCTCTTTGACTTCAGTTTCAAAGATACTGAAGTTAGAATGCAGTGCAGTGCTGTCAATATCCCATAGTGTATATTGCTGATGGTAGGGAAATTGGTGAGTGATGAATTGGTAAGCATTTGGAAGGAAGCAGTCATGACATAATCAAAGTATTCTCCTCGCATTTGCCTGGCGAGAATGAGGAAGACCATGTGGACCTCATTTGTCATATTAATGCCCCAACTAAGATTCAAACTGGGCACCTTCTCAGTACAAGTCTAAAGCATTGCTGTTATATCCTCTTGCTTTTTTGTAATGTGTGTACATGGTACATGCAAGTGCTTGCATGTGCAAATGTGCATGCGCATGCAGTTGCCTCTGTGTGTGTGTGTTTAAGTATAGGTGTAATTGTAATATAAGGGAGCACATGTAAAGAAGTTGTTTTATGGTTCTGGTGTGCCCTTTTTTTCCCTTAAGGTCTGTCTGAATATTGTGATACCATCCACCTTTTGGCCATCCAAGTAGTCGTGAAGGTTTTCTAAAGAAAATATGGTATTAACTCATATCTCATGCTTGCTTCATGTCCTTTCTATTTCATTCCCTTTGATCTGGCCACATATGGTGAAGAGTACAAATTATGAAGCTCCCCTTGTTCATTGTCTCCATCCTTCTGTCACTTTCTCCCTGAGATCCAGATATTCCCCTCAGCACCCTATTCTGTAACACACTCAAATCTGTGTGCTCCCCATAGTGAAAGTAAGATTGTGTGTTTCAGCTGCACCATGGAATTTTTTTGACAATGGAGCAACTTTTAACACATCACTATTAAGTAAAAGGACTTATCCCCCTGTTTCAAAAACACATACGGACACAGGTGTGGTCACCTGAGGAAGAAAGCGGTGCTTTCGAAATGTCGTGTGTGTACATAGTGTAGTGTATGTGTTAAAGGCCATGGAAGCAGTCCTTTTACTTACTTGTGATGAGTGTCTGCATTTTTAGGTAGAAAGTGAGAAGATTTTGAATGAAGTGGTAGCAAGCATTACTTAAATTTAGTATGCTCTTCATTTGTTTTTAAATATAATTTTGATTTATGACTGTCATTGATCAAATTCATGCAGAATAAATGGAAGCAGCAGGAAAAGCATCATAGTCCAAGTGTTATGACCATGGAGTAATTTATTAAGTTGTGTGGATAGTTTGGCAACCGTTGGAGGGCCATTGGTGGTTGTGACCCTGGTCTGTTCCCCCCTCATTCTTCTTTACTTTTTGTTTATGTGGTCTTGGGCAGTAGATGCCCTTGTGCTCGGGCCAAGTTCGGTTATAGGGTAAGTTCTTGAGTAGTGGTGGCAAGATGGCGAGAGTGGGACAGTTGGTATATGGACTTAGAGCATAAGTGCATTGCTGCTTTATAGTTTGTTTTAACCTCAAAGTATTGCCCCTGGACTGGCTAACTCCTCCCTCCCCCCCCCTCCCCCCAATCCTGGAATAGGTTAGGATATGGGGCTTATGTTCATTTTTTTGTGTATGTTGTCAACCTCCTTTGTTTCTCATTTGTATTCTGTTTACTTATTTTGTTTGGTCTCTACAATTATTATTAGTAATAGTGTTATTGTTTTTATCTTCTTCTCTTGGGGCTCATTTATTGTGCCTTCTTGTAACATGTTTTTATTGGTAGTAAAGTGTTTATTGCAATTAGACTGGTGTTTTCTTCCAAAGGGAGATTGTATGTTATGAAGTTGACACTTGTTGTAGATCCCACTTCTCCCCTCCCCCTCAGGAACCCCCACCCTACAGGAACTGCCAAAGGGTGCCATGTTGCCACAAGAGATATTTTGGTGGTTGACCTGGTGGACTGTATATACAGGGTGTTTCACGACTTTAGGGCATAACTGCAGGAGGTGATTTCCTAGGTCTTTGTGATCAAAAAAGTTCATATAAACATGTGTCCGATTTTGGACGGTTACGGAGTTATGA
>Ga0123353_10009919_pt1 | contig 13212 bp, 6 predicted proteins | sample TergutLab28metaG_3_FD_92763 | JGI IMG/M metagenome (GOLD analysis project Ga0123353, IMG submission 92763) | Labiotermes labralis P3 segment gut microbial communities from Petit-Saut dam, French Guiana - Lab288 P3 | ecosystem: Host-associated > Arthropoda: Insects > Digestive system > Gut ...
AGAAATGTAATAAACTGAATAAGTCGCATCTTGTTGGACAATTATTAAGTTCGATTCACGATGCACGGACCCATGTATCTCAATTCTACAGATATATGCATAAAGTGGGAGCCCAAATACATAAAATCGTACATGTGAAGTTATAAAAACATGTCGCGTACTTCAGAGATCGTACTAATTAAATTACAAAAAGCCAAGTGGCGTACTTGCAAAATAAAAGAATGGAGAAGAGTTCGTATACGTGCGAGCCTCGATGGTATCGATTCTTCAGATATAGCCATAGTCGATTATCTTATACGGATGTCGATACACATCTGTTCATATTTATAACGGAAAATATCATCTCTTCTGGATGGTGAAAATGTCTTTCAAAATCAACAATTCTCAAAAGATGTGAATTCAATGAAAGCCAAAATATGGACCTTTTATCTTACGTAGGCCAAGAAACTACTTACATCGCTAAACTGCTTAAACACTAATTTGGGTTTTGCTTTCGTACTAAAACCTCGACAGAATCTAACCTCAAAGACGAAGAAAAATGTTGACACGAATTTCTAAATTCCGGCGTACATCAGTTTAAAGCCTCAGACTGCTCTAACATTTACGTTGGCCCGACTGGCAAACATTTCTTAACTCGTTTTAAAGAACAATGACAATATATTCGGAACAACAGCAGTAATTCGAGTTTTGGCCAACACCTATTCGAAACGGTCATCCTATGGGACTTATCGAAGACGTCAGGACGTTCAACACGTCCACGCCTCGACACGTTTAGACAACTTTCACATTTACTAGCAGACCGAAGAGAGAAACCAGATAAATGATAAACCCACCACAGGACCTAACGCTATTTTTTACGTCACCAATCAATATGCAATATTCCCATGACAATCTCTTCTTACCAGCCGTCCTTCAGAACTTCCGTAACACAGAATCAGACCTGACTCGTCTACCGTTACATAGGTAAAAGATACTTCTTCCCACACAAACTTCCATATATGCGCATTTTTTTAAAAAAAAAAAAAGACAAAATCTGTATACTTTCTGCTATATTCTAATTTCAGACCTAACATTTTCACCATCCAGAAGAGATGAGATTTTCGATCAACATCTAGACTTGTATCAACATTCGCACAAGTTCGAATTACATGCTAAAGTGAAGACTCGATACCCTCGAGGCTCACATAAATACGCACCGATCTCCATTCTTTTATTTTGCAAGCACATCTCTTCGCTTTTTACAATTTATTTGTACGATCTATGAAGTACATGACACGTGTTTATAAGTTCACTCGTATTCTTTATCTATTTCGGCTCCCACTTTATTTATGCATTTCCTTGTAAAGTTGAGACTTCCACCGCGTATTAACGTCTGTATTGTACGGGTTGAGCTTCATTTGGATATCTCGTACTGCCTGATGACGGTTTTGAATAACAGGCCGAAACGTGTAGCCATAGTCGTAACTTGGCTAATAACACCGGGAGGGCAGAATCGACCATGACTCTATTTGGCGTCCCGAAACACAGGGTTTTATTTATTTTTTTTTTGTCTTTACACCGCCCAAATAATAGCTCAGAAAATAATTCTATTTTGTTATTTTCCCCTCTTCAACCAAGTAGCCCCAAAAAATTCTTCGGTAGAAAAAATACCGGAGGGGAGGGGCGTCTGCCCTCCCCCGCAAACTTAAGTTTCGCCTGTACACATAGCATTACAAAACGTGGCATAACACAGTTATGACAAGGTCCTTTAACTTCCTTATCTTCTGTTTACATCACAACGGGACGTCCCGTATGAAAGTTCTCCTGTATTACAGGAAACATTCTGATTATTCAAGAAACGGCAAAATTTAAATATTTCCCATTATCATCCTATATAAGATAATTATCTAAATCTTTCAGTGTCCTGGTCGAGTTCCCTGGCTACAACAAAACTGCCGGATTCACCACCTGTGTTGCAGTCCGGGTGAGCCCAGTATTCCAGTACTGTCGCCTCCTAGTCCATTATTCTTCTCACCCACCACATAACAAATATGACATGTCCTCTTTGATGACATGCTCATACTGCAGCAATGCACATCGTCTGAGCGGGTCTGCTCCAGTGTCAGGCACGTTTCGCGTCGTACCTTCCGCACAGTCACCACTCGGCCTTCGTATCGCCAGTACTGCGCTGTGTGGGAGCGGCCTAAATTTACTGACAAAATCCTGCAACCTCCATTTAAAGGCATACTGTTCTGAAGTGCACAATGGTTTACAAAACATAAGCGTCTACAAAGCCCTGATATCTTGTAAATACAGCCCTCGCATACACGCAGTATTAAGCGACTTTTTACACTTTCGCAGCGGTGTAACCGACATCTTCGTCCTTCTGGGATACGACGCTGCGTCAATGGGTAATTTGATTCCCGACATTTCGACCATTGAAGACGAGACTACTATGTCGTCTCGCAGAGTCAGAAACCAATGTGACGCAGCGTCTCATCCCAGGCGGACAAAGACCTTATGCTAGCGTTAAGTTACGCGCTCATCTAGAGCCTATTCGAAGTGGGACTTAACTGGCACGTAGAGAATAGGATGCCAATCTTTCTTATGGTTTATTTGGTGACACTGTCAGTATCTCAGACTATACAGCGTAGATCACAGGATGACCGTTGAATGACGAACTGAAACACACTTGGAAGGAATCGGTCGCAGTCCAGTCGAGGCACTATTCTGGCGCCCGTCTGAAGGGATTAAGGAAAATGACAAAACCCGTTGTCATGACACCCGGCGAATCCGCCAAGATTCGAACCGAGCCTACGCCGTTACCGCTCGGTCCAAGTGTTGGCACTGGTACTCTTTCCACTAGCTATACTGACATTGGCATTGAAATGCAGATTAATGTCGAGGACGCATGAAACGCTCAGTTTGCACAAACACTGAATTTGTCACGGTAACTGCCGGCTCATACATTCAAGAGCTCACGACGAAACAAGACAACGCCATGACTGATTTCTTCCATTATAAGCCATCAGGTTACAGCGCTGAACTTCTCACGCCGGTGACGTTTAGTACATGGGTATCACCGTTTCGGAGGAAGGTGCTGTTGGCTAACACAGGTGCACATCCCAGGCAAACCACCCCTTTGCATAGGTGCACACTGGGAAATATGTAAAAATCAGAGGCGCATGTGTTCAACAGACAGTAACACAACATGTAAATATCAGAAAGGAAATCATGTGAATAATGGCGGGTGTTAAAAATGTAGTATTTAAGACACTTCCGTTTGTAAGTTCATTCGTACTCTGATTAGTATCACTTGTTGCGAAAATCACGGACAAATTACAAATAAATTCAGTTGTACTCAATTTAAACACAAGCCGCTAATACGACCTAACAATGTCGAATTCTAGTCCTAAATAGCAATACTACATATACTACACAAATATAAAGTTATTCAATGGTCTGCCATTTACAATTAAATTTTACGCCACGATATGAACGTACTCAGCCCTTTAAAGTCAGAAAAAATCTCTAATCTCTTCCCTACTATTCTCCGGGACTTCACCCCAACTAAAAATCGTTAATCTCCATATGGATATACGTAAAATATTCTTCGACTATTTCGTACGCTTACTTACGCAGTACTGTTATGCATACTTGTAACTGCGTGGGCCGGGTAGCTCAGTCGGTATAGCGAATGACTACGAGCTGGACGGTCCGGGATCGAATTCCGGTGAGAACGAATTTTCCGCCCGTCCAGACCGGCCCTGGTGCCAACCCAGCCTCCTGTAAAATGGTTACCGGGTCTTTCCCGGGGGTAAAGTGCGGCCGGGGCGTGCTGCTGACCACTCACCTCCTTCTAGTGCCGCGGTCACGGAGGAGTAGAGCCATACCTCCACCCACCCTCTGGGCCACACCGGGCCTGTGACAGGATCAGTTTTTTTTATACTTGTAACTGTGTTTGTAGAATTGGGTTTAAGCAATGGTAATGGTGTTTTCCAAATCAAATCAATGTCATAGCTGTATTGCGTCATTTTAACCTAACAGAAGACAGCCCGTTGTGTTTATACAATTAATGATATTCAATAAAATACCATCAACACACACGTGCATTACACTATAAACACAGAGCTGTATTGGCGGTATTTTATACATATTCGTAACAGTACCGTTTCACAGTATACGGTGTCCGGAAATAAACTGTAAAACTATAAACTTCCATCGCATAGTCTCTACGCGTTCGAGTCCTGATTGTTCGAGGTTCCGTTTCGTCCGAGCCAATGCGCTGTAAACAAGATTGTTTCTGTACTAGGAAAGGACTCAGATTAAGTGCGTATCTGTGTATGCACAGGTGTCTTTCAAGCATTACTGTACTGCCTTTTAGCAGTTTCCTTTGTGTATATTTGTGATCTAATGTGTGATTTTGGCGTGTACTTTAACACACCCTACAATGCCAGAAGCAAGGAAGAATAAGTTTCCACTGTCGTAATCCGTGTAGTCCGAGTTTTGCGGTAATTGGCGGCAACCTGTCCCGTTCACCTCGAACTACCGAGATTCTACTGTACTTATAACTGCGTCAAGTAAGTCAGTTTACATGCGTAATACGTTTGCGCTTGTACTATGGCATGTTCTACACACACCGTTTGGCTTCGCCCAAAGGAAGGTCTATGAAATGGACATAAATTATTTCCTTTACATTCCATCCTGCTCACTAGCGCAGCTGTCTTCGCCCTGACCTGCAAACAACGCCCATAGCTTTTATTAAGCTTTATTCGTTTCGGTTTAGTTGTGAGAGTTGTGTTCTGTTATCCGTTCCCGAAAAGCAGTGTCGCATTTCGACAAACCCAAGATCTATTTTTGACAATTTTAACATATCCTAAATTCAGAGAAGGTTGGGCTGCTAACCTTGTGACCCGATCCACGTGAGAGTTTTACAGCGTCCCTCGCTGAAGGCGTTTTGTTCCCAGAGCTCTTTCAAATTAGTTTCAACCAAATGAGGATCTTGCTGTATTCCCTAAGAAAGACTGGTCTCCCTTTTCGTTTTTTTTTTTTTTTGGTTGCCTGACTGATCCAAATTCGAAAACACGAGTGTCAGAAGCATCACTTCTGGAACACGAAATACTGATATCACGGGAGACGCGAGTTCACACTGTTGTGTTCAGTCGGTCACAATACGTCTTCAACGAAGGACAATTACATGTATTTCACTACCAGGGAAAGAAATACGCGTACAAAAACTTCGCAACTCATAGGCGCCTACTACGAGACAGTGCATCCATTTAACACGTCGTAGCCAACTATGATGACTGTGTACTCTAGTGATCATGGTAACTAAGATACAGCCCGTTGAGTTTCATCAGTTAACACTAGCAGTTTTTTTTATAACCGTTTAATATTGACAAACATTTACAAAACATGTTAAAGAACTGTTAAAAGTCTAAAGACACCTCAAGAACGAAATATTTCCATGCAAATTCATATACCTCTCGTAAAGAAGTGTCAATACTCTATTATTAACTTTACTGTGTCAATTACTGTTGGTGTGTTACATGCGTTCAGCTTTAGCACCACGAAGTGTTTTCACGGCAATAAAACGACCCGCATTGAAAAGCCATCGTTGTGGCTGAACTATTCAGAGGATTGACGTCAGAGGTGGAATAAAACATATTGATATTTTCGCTAAAATTAATACGCTGCAAATTTTCTTGCGGCAACATCAGAACGAACCTTATAAAAGGTATAATTATAACCTCTATGATTTGGTCATATATCGGACATCACTTTTTTGAAGCGCGTGGAGTGGGAGCTAATTAACTCACAGGAAGTTTAAAAGCACAGTTACACTCCGTGTGCCTTCACGAATCCCGTGCTCTTAGAAACAACCGGCACAGAATACCGACAAAATGTATCATCGTCGATGTTATACGATACAATAAATTCTGTCTTATCACTGTTGCTCATGGCAAACATAGGTATACAGATATTCCATGATTTTTTTATATACACAGCACATTATTATTATTATTATTATTACTGTGATGACAACCTCATACATTTCCAGGTAGTGTCATCCTTTACACAACACCTGTTCGCAGGACCGCATACCAGTGTTGTTCCTAGCAAAGGAACGCGTGCTTCCATTTGTTGAGCTAAGCCGCGCACCTCGACCTCTCACCAATTCCACCTGCCAAAATTAAGAACCCCCTTCGTAAGAAGTACAGGATGAAGACACGTAACGGATGCGTCGATAACACTCGGTCTCGAACGTACGCTTACTGCTGGCATGAAATGAAGCAACCGGTTTCAAGGAACTGCCGAACTACAAACTGTAACATCCCGCAAGACCATAATCCGCTTACTCAGATTTAACAATTCAGACACTATATTGACCAAAAAGGTTAATCGGCTGGCCCTACTGACCACACGAAAATCGGAAAATAATGGTGGGGATCGCAGGTGCAGAAAAACTCCCGTGCTTGAACGAAATCTAAAAACACAGAAATACCAATGTTGTTTCATCTCCTGCGATGTATTTAAAATGAACACTGTTTTTTAAGACCAAGGTATTCTGCAATAGGACGACCTGCAGTCTGGCCAACAGATAGCAACATTTCGAACGAACCTACCATGTCCATGGTGCAGGAATAACGTCCGATTAACACTATTCGTTAACCGGTAACTATACAACTACGCTGGGTGGAAAACTTAGTGACTTCTTGCAATACAGCTGGTAATAACATCAATCTGCACCTTAAAAAAGTAGGATATGGGGTACGGGATTGGAATCATGTGGTAGGACGCTGATCAAATACAGGATCTAGTTCATCATGACATTTGACGAAATCGATCATGTATGATCACTTTAACCCTCTGCTGGTCAAGCACATTTACAACAAATCATACCAATGACCTTGGTAATAAACATAATATCGTATCACTTACACGTTTACTTCTCACGAATCCCCTTGCGGATGTAAGGCTTCTCCCGTTCTATGATTATTAAGCTAATTACCACTGAACGCATCTTATACTTCTCAAATGATCTCTCTACCGTTTTCTTTCAATATAGTTTAACATAACCTCCAAATCTCACGCCCACTATACACTGCGTAGGTCTATGTCAGCTGCCTGAATCTACAGATGCCCTCCCAGGAAGCCATTCCTTTCAGCCACATCCCGAGGGCGAAAGGAGGCCACTTAACATAAATCATGATGATTCCGTTAATGATGATGACTATACGAATGATGACAAGGATGTGGTTAACTGTAATAACCTTTGATTTGATTTGATTCATAAAAATACCAAGCGTATGTCATTCTATAGTAGTATTAACTACAATACTACTATGCTGTTCCCATGCTCATTACACTATAAATATAACGTACACCGATGAATTGCTCAAGAACAATTACCGTAGCCGAAACTATCTCTGTACTTTACATAAGAATTTCATGTAACTTGAAGCTACGCAACAGGAAAGCAATGTCATCGATACTGTATAGTGAAGAAAACAATATGAAGTACAGGTTATGCGGTAACCCAAACCACGTGGGTCATTTTAAGGAAAGAAAATACTCCTGCCTCAACCAAGAACCGATCTTAAGACTCCTACATTAACATATGCTGGTAAAGAAGAAATAATGTGTCAGAACTTCTGGGAACCTCTTACACAATAACGTTACTGAATCTCATATTCAAAGAACCGACCTTCTATAACCAGCTCTTCATGCAAATTACTGGAATATGATTACATATAGCGCCACGCTCACTTTATGGATTCAAATGCAAATAAAACGCGAAAACTTCAGTCCACGACAACTGAAGAGGTTAAGCTGCTGGCAAACAGTCAATTGTCAAAACAACTGCCACCGCTAACGGTGGCATTTGTTTTGCCTTAATGACTGTTAACACTCATTAAGGACATAATTTCTTGTTCTTTCACTACACACAAAAAATACGCATTAAAGCTGAAGAGAAGCGTGAGAACTCAATCTTCTAAACTTTACTAATCTTCACTCACTAACACCTACACATGTTCTCCACTTGTTTATTCCAAGCCATACATTTTCGCTTTACTCCAGATTCCAAAAACCCAGTATTTTATTCCAAATGCCACTTTCTACGAACATCTGCTCTCTCAGTCTCCGCTTACGTGCACCAAACTATTATAAAAATGGTAGTGAAAGCACTAATGCAAAGGTTCCTCACAGTCTTTATGTGGCACATGCCATATTACAAGCCAGGGTTGCCAACATAACTGTCACAAACCGAGTGTCAGTATCGCATATACAAGACTAAACCACAAACTATACTGCACCGAGTAAACTACAGTGATCCCCCAACTTACGTCTTTGACCCACGACCCAGTATATTAAGCGGAGCACGCAAATTCGTACGTACGATGCCGCAGATGTCCTGGAACTGCCATGAACAGGAGCTCACGCTCGACAATCTTGTTGAAATTCAGAAGCAAAACATCCTTGAAGAAGCCGAGGAACCTGAGCCTGGGCCTGAGGACAGGACCGTGACGGTTTCAGAGTTGACAGAGGGGCTTGGATTTACGGACACTGGCATCAGGGTGTTTGAGGGCATCGATTCGAATGAGCAGCGAAGGAATCACGAGGATGCCTGCATGCCTGCGGGTTCTGAAGGTGAAGATGCGGTCTTTGTCTACTTACGTCGTCTCGACTACGTCGCCGGTTTGGGAACTACCGATGACGTAACTTCGGTGTATAACTGTACAATGAAAATATTTACATTACAAAACTTTGGGTTTCCGGTTGCACTTCATCTACAGATATTCAAAGAGGCAATGTTCACATTTAATTTACAGTTACGGAGAAAAGGCGAAGATTTGAGGTTCTGTTCAGCGAGGCATACGGCGAAAGGCTCCGAAAGGTTCGGGTATGGAGATGTATTTTACTTCAAGATACTCAGGAAGGCAAGGTTAATGTATGAAGTTGAATTGTATTTACAGATACAAGCGGAGGCATGGTTCGAGCAGGAGACTGCATTTCACTGGCAGTCAAACAGGTTAGGTTTTAAGGATTAGGTTTCCCTTTAGAAAAAGAAAGAAACAGCACAATATCTACAGTGCCAAACTTAGGTTTCGTGTTGTTACCGACAGCCACAAACATTACACTCAAATGATCACACTGATACAGACTTCCGGATCTCTCGTCTTACTACTTCTCTTCTTATTTACATTTCCACGTACCACAGACAACTCGATACACTCGCTCGTTACGATCCTCAGAGTCGCTATCAATGTTGGCAACCTTGCTTTCCATATGGCTGCCGGTCGCAGCTACAGGACCCAAACGCCAACGCACTTCAGAATTTTATTCACATGTTCCGTTGTGAATTTCGAAACAATACTGGAAGTCTAACATCAACGTACATTTAGACAACTCAACGGGTTCCGAGTAACGGGTGATACGTGTGGGTATGTAATACCGAGGTAATACAAATGGTTTAACAAAACGGTAATCTGTGTGTAATACACAAGTACATTCGCCAACTTTCTTCACTACGTGTATCTTCACCCATATCACATAGGGCAACTAACACAAGCCACATAAACAGAAATCGCGGTACCAAGGGATCATGACAAAACAAAACCCGTTACTGCAGCAATGTCAAAATCTGAGGATTCACTTCAGCTTCACGGGTACCTTGAAGGCTTACCGCGCAACCGTCACCTACGCAAGTCAGTCAGTCTCTGTTGGCAACCCTCATTCGATAATTTACACATTACAGCTATCGCGAGACCCACGCTATAGCTCTAAGGCTCATTGACTATACTTAATGAACATGTTCGGTCACAATCGTTGCTTCTCTTAGACAAAGAGCACAATCTTTCAAGAAATTGGTGCACACAGATTTTGCACTACTAGAGAATTTATTTACTCACGCACCCATTTGAATTAGATCCTGAAAAACAAAAAGGTCACAAAGATAGCTCATTACAGCCCGACTCCGAGCAAATGTGGAAGATATGATGAAGCGAAGGTCACGGATTTGTTTCCGCGAACACGAACATCGCGGACACGCCATGTCAAATTCCTCGTTTGGCTCGGAAAACCGCGGACATAAATACAAGTCGAGAAAACTGCGACTGCAGGACAGTCATTATCGGCCTTTCACCACGAAAACACGATATTCCACAGCCAGGTCTCTGCACACAGGGTGATTAAATTTCACAACAGTGACGTGCAATGATACTCGCATTCGAACAGCAAATGAAAACAGCTTGAAGCGACGGCAATTTGAATGTGCTAACCTGAATAGGAGGAGGCCAACTCACCAGGCGGCGACAACAGGTCACCACGGAACACTCTACTGCGATACATGCTGATTTCATGTTGCGACCCGCGCACCAGTTTTGAATGTCAAAATATATGGACGTTACCATAGACAGTTGTTAGTTCCTTCACATACGACACACAAATCTTACGAAGTCAATTCTACGTGTCGTACACCGAACTATGGCACGTGGCATGAGGACTGTTCTTCAGCGCCATGTCCTCGCTGCTCTGTTCTGCAGACTGGACGCCATGTTTGAGCGCCGACGACCCTGGGAGTGCAGACTGACGGAGGAGGGGCAGGACCGGTCCATTTCAACTACGCATGGGGGACGCGCAATATTATGCCGAAAAGCAGCGGAATAAAATTTTCGAATCGTAACATGTCTAAAGTACACATACGTTTTTGTACGTCTTCATTAAAGAACTGGCACCATCTGTCACATCTGCAAACTTCAATGTCCATTATTACCGTCGACAATGATCAACAATTTCGTTTTTCATGTCTATCGACCGGTTGTATATGCTATCAAATGATCCGAATGGACCGGGACGAGCAGAATATAGTCCCGGCAGTTAATAATGTAAAGTCAAAGAATCAAAAGTCAAAATGTTTAAGATTTCAGTTCTGCTTTCTATGTTCACTCTAGAGACAAGTTATGAATTTCGACTGCAGCTCATGATGTTTTGAAGGCAGACTGTAAATGCATACGATCTGTTAAAAACGCTGCATGATATAGTAAGATTCTTGGGTCTATGATGTTAGTTGCAAGTTGTTCTGAAACATCCCGTTTTGTTCGACATCACCAAGGACTCGGGTGTTTCCCTAGGGCTTTCTCAGTACGTCCATCCGAATGCCGGAAGAAAATTAGACCACAGCCCCTCACCATTTCTCCCTACGCCAAGGTTGTGATTATGGCATCTTTTGGACCACACAAAATCATATGTTTTAGCACGTAACACTGTCGTTATATGCCGCTATACCAGCTTTAAATTATGCTAATAAAGAAGACAAAGGTTGTGTGTGTGCGCGTGCGTGCGTGGATGCGCACGCTCTCTTTTGCTTTCCTTTTTTAAAAGACGGTGTACATTTTTTTGTGTCGCATATAAGTTAAGACAAAATACGATGCGACATGGGAGTCGTACAATGGTTAACAACGCGGGAAACCAGTAAACTTGATTCACATGATCAAAACCGAACTGTGATATGACAGAGCGGTCCGCGTGTCCCAACGTCATAAGAAAACGGATATTCGAAAATACAGTATCAAAGTTCACTGGACGCCATTTCTGCTTCACACTTTTTAGGTTCAGTCAATCAGCAACAACCAAAGGGAGGAGTACACACAAACTTGTGGGGTGGAAAAGACACTCCGAGAATAAAGCTGTGAAAAATACACCATAACGTACATCAAAACCAGTTTCCTGGAATTCCACACCATGTAGATAGTTAACAAACTTTCGGAGAAACCTGCTACCCCTGTCTTCAAGATAGAAGACGGAGATCAGGGGCCCCTTCGGAACTTTGGTAACCGTCTACAGACTAAACGTCAAAATCACAGACGATCGTCGCTAATATTCATGAACTTCAGGTCCTCCAACTTCGCACACGCTCATTTGAACAACCGTCGAATGTAAAACACTGGGGTGTACGAAAATATTCACTGGGCAAGCGACAATAAACTACTGGATCTAGAAATATGACATTTGATATAGGGACATCATCAGTGTATCGGTCATGAAACCGCGACTGTCGTAACTCACCGATACCCATTTTTTTCACAACTACCGATTCTCAATAGATCGACACTTAGGAATGTTGTTTTTTTTTTTACGAAAATATAAGTAAAGGCAATTCTTTTTTCGTAGACAACATTTTGACAGGTGTGTTTGTAACCCAACTGTCTAGCAACAACGGGCATCTCAGTTTGACGAAATGTGAGGAGTACAACAAACTGCAGCTTCATGAGCTATAAAGATCCATATATGTATGTATACGTATATAACTAACTACGCAATAAGTCGAAAAAAATTGCGCACATTCGCATTCGAGAGTTTACCAGAAAATTTAACGCAGGCTCATAAGCACTTCTTAGAGGGAAAATGACGACACCGTTGTCGATATACTTGCAGTTGCAGAAAAAAATTACTACCCTAATGGTAATGCTGGTACTCGATTCTACAACCGTCCATGCAGAGGACATTAATCCGTCTGCCACGCTGCATGAAGTACACGCAGCATTCATACCGCAAAATATGTGGGACTGGAAATATTAACTGCAGGAAAATAAGCTTCACGAATTCCACCCACGACGCCTTGTTTTAACTTTGGTGGAATAAATCAGGAGCGTCGGAAGTTCTTTAAATAGAAATTAAATTACAAAGAGAGGGGCAAAAAAGTTTCTAAACCTTGTGGGGTGAGTAAGTGGTCACTTTTTTCCCCCAAATTAACAGGCTATGGAACAGACAGCTCATTACCAATTGAATGCCACGCTATGGGCGGTGCTCAAACTCGCTGCACACAGACCAAACGTACCGCTATGCCATTTTCACATCCTGGAAACGCTAAAGGAAGACCTCAAAATGCACGTTGGGCAAAGCTGTGCAGCAGGCCGTGGTACAGTGGTTTAGGAAGAAGTCCAATTCTCTGCAGATAGGACAAGCCAAGATGTGCATCAACTGTGCACCTGCCCAAATTCCTGTGACTTGTACATTAACCGCTGCAGTAACTTCAACTGTCAGCATCCTCGAACGAATTTAATTTATATATGCCGCATACATAGGCCAATGTCCATTATCTCACGCCAATTAACCTTTCGGCGCCGGAATTATTTTTTTAATTTTAGCACACCCTGTATATAAAATGTGAATAATACAGGAACCAAATACGTTAGAATTATGAAACAAACTGCATTTTGAAGAGAAAAA
>Ga0123353_10009923_pt1 | contig 13210 bp, 9 predicted proteins | sample TergutLab28metaG_3_FD_92763 | JGI IMG/M metagenome (GOLD analysis project Ga0123353, IMG submission 92763) | Labiotermes labralis P3 segment gut microbial communities from Petit-Saut dam, French Guiana - Lab288 P3 | ecosystem: Host-associated > Arthropoda: Insects > Digestive system > Gut ...
AGCCGGACGGAATCTCCCATCACAAGCACCGGCAAATTTTCATCCACCTCGACGTGAAATTCCAAATTCTTTTTCTGGATAGGTATGGAAATGATGGCGGAAATCTCAGAAATGACCGATCCGATGGAAAATTCCCCGTATTCCAAGAGCATGCGCCCCGCTTCGATCTTGGAAAAATCAAGAATATCGTTGATGAGACGCAAAAGTATGTGTGCCGATTGCTGGACTGTTTCAAGATATTCCGTCTGTTGGTCATTCAGTTGGGATTGAAGGACAAGATGGGTTAAACCGATGATCGCATTCATCGGAGTTCGGATTTCATGACTCATATTGGCGAGAAACTCGCTTTTCGCTTTCGTGGCGGCTTCGGCGAGTTCCTTGGCGGCTTTCAATTCGCGTTCTAACTTGCGGCTTTGCGTAACATCAACCAGCCAAACGATTTGCTCGCAATACCCTGCCGTCCCATCAAATGCAAGTGAATAAGCGAGCATCTCCTTGTATTCGCCGTATCGTGTTTTAAGTGTAACGGGCACCCAAGGAACGATTTCGTTGTCGCGGGCATCTTGGTACAACCTGTCTGCCATCGTGGGATCGGGAAAGAGAGAACTGAACGTGTCGCCTGCTTTGACACCAAAAAAATTGCTCATGAAAGGTGTTACAAAGGCGAAACTATCTTCCGTTAAAATGGCAAAACAAATGGGACAGGAGCGTAGAATACTTGCCAATCGAAAGTGTTCGGTATCCATATCCTGCTGTTGATCTGTCTCCGTACGCATGTCTTTCAGGTAGGCAACGAGAAAATCTTTGTTATTGTGGCTGTGCCGGACACAGGTAACTTCGACGGGAAGAGGTTCGCCGTTAATGGTATTATGGAGCCACTCAAAAACTATTTTTCCACTTGCGTTGACACGGGATACGATCTCTTGGTAATAAACAACAGAAGCACGCCCATTCGGCTGAACCGTTGGGGAAAGACGAAACCAATTATCAAAAAAATCCTGGGAGGTTTTGAGCCCGAAAAGTTCCAATACTTTATGGCTACAGTCAATACCAATCCCCTCGGTGTCTAAAAATAAGTACCCTTGCGGCATCGTGTCTTTGACAAGTTGATCGGCAATTTCAGGGGAAAATGTAGGAAGGGGGACGGACATAAACGACGTTTCGAGTCTTCACACGACCATGCGCACATTCAATCTACCATACTGACAAGAAAAAAGCAAGAACACCGCCGCCGGAACATTACGGTGGGTGCACACAAATTTTTTAGGCATTATTTTGCGCGCACCCCCTGCTCCGGCGGGGGCAGGCGGGGATTGTTAAAACGGGGCTGTTGGATATAATTTCCGGCATGCGAACAATCAGTATCATTGATGACCTGAGTAACTTACGGCTTCCCCCGGAAATCACTTCGGTCCTGAAACAAGCAAGATCCGTTAGTTTTCCAAAAGACCGTGACGAAGTGTTTCGCGGGGCAATGGGAAATACTGACGACGATGTCTACGAGGTCGCTTACGACGTTCCGGGCAAAGGATGGATCACTGAAGTAACCGTTACCCGGTGCAAAAATGGGCTTTCCATCAATTACGCTGATCCGGCAATGCGCCGCCGCGATCCGAACTGTATGGTCATCGGCGACGACCAGCCCACCGACAAATGTTCTTACGCCGAACGATTCGGTACGGCATTCGAGTCAGTACGCGCTGAAACGTTTGAATGGCTGAAGCAACAAGACCTTGTCGTAATGACCTTCATCCTCGGCGGACATTCCGAAGACAGCGGTCACGGCGGGATGTTGATTGCGCCCGCCAATGCTGGTTTCTTCTGCGGAGCCCTTGCCGATTTACAAGGAATCCTCTCCCCGGAGGCAGTGCCATACAATTTCCTTGTCAATGCAATCATTTTCCTTGCCCCACCGTTTCGGCACACACATTTCGACGGTCGGCAAGTCGTCGTCCACAATCGGACAGACGATCTGCACGAGGTTTTTTCCTATAACCTGTATCCCGGTCCCAGTGCGAAAAAGGGAGTGTATGGCGTACTTCTCAACATTGGCGAAGATGATGACCAAATTACTCTCCATGGTTCGACCGTTGAAGTCATTACGCCCTACGACAATGTAACAACCTTCATGCATGAAGGTGCAAGCGGATCAGGAAAAAGCGAAATGCTGGAATACGTCCACCGGCAGGAAGACGGGCGAATCCGAATCGGCAAGAACCTTGTAACGGGCGAGGAACGCCGTCTATCGCTCAATCAAACCTGTACGTTGCATCCGGTTACAGACGACATGGCAATGTCTATAAATGATCCGAACGCCGGGGGCTATCTCGCCGTTCACGATGCCGAAAATGCGTGGTTCGTCCGCGTGGATCATATCACACAATATGGCACCGACCCACATTTGGAGGCACTGACGGTTCATCCCGACGCACCATTGTTGTTCTTGAATTTCGAGGCAGCCCCGCGTTCGACCTGTTTGATATGGGACCATATTGAAGATTCGCCGGGAAAACGTTGCCCGAATCCGCGTGTCGTTTTGCCGCGGCACCTCGTACCGGGCATTGTCAACAAGCCGGTTCGTGTGATGATTCGCAACTTCGGACTTCGCACGCCGCCGTGTACGGCAGAGAATCCCAGTTATGGTATAGCAGGTTACTTGCATTTTCTCCCTCCGGCGCTGGCGTGGATTTGGCGGCTTGTTGCTCCGCGCGGTTATGCCAATCCCAGCATTACCGATTCTGAGGGGTTGACCAGCGAAGGTGTCGGATCGTATTGGCCCTTTGCCACTGGCAGTATGGTCGATCATGCCAATTTGCTGTTGCGGCAAATGCGTCATACGCCGAGTGTTCGATATACGCTGACACCGAATCAGCACGTCGGTGCATGGTCGGTCAGTTTCATGCCGCAGTGGATTGCCCGCGAGTATCTTGGTCGCCGCGGTACGGCAGAACTTCCTGCCGAAAGACTCAAAAAAGCCCGGTGTCCCCTGCTGGGATACACGTTAAAAACGATGCAGGTTGAAGGAGTGACGTTTCCAACGATGCTCCTTCGGGTTGAAGAGCAACCCGAAGTCGGTATCACGGGATACGATGCCGGTGCCACGCAACTGACAGACTTTTTCCACAAGGAATTGCAACAGTACCTCAAACCGAATCTCGATTCCCATGGTCGCCGTATTATCGACTGCTGTCTCACGAATGGCACGGTCGAAGACTACGAAGAACTCATGGGGGCAAATTGACTTTTCGGAAAATTCTAAAAGCCCTCCACTTGCCCCGCCCAGTTTCAGCATGTGCCGCCCCACACAAGGACGGCACGACATAAGGGCGGCACGGTTCGTTTTACCCGCCGAGGTCGTCGAGTTTGATCCCCTTTTGCGAGAGGTCTTCAAACTTCAATGGACCAGCTTTCAGCGTCGCCGCCGAGGCTCCCGCCTCAAACTTCGCAAAGTTCAGTTTGAACAAACCGGCAAGATACATCGCCAACTGATCGTACTCCTTTTTGTTCTTCCAGACATTCTTCGGATTCAGAATCTCCTTGGGAACGTTGGCGCACGTTGTCGGCATGGCAAGACCGAAGACCGGATCAATCTCCTTCTTGCTCTTCGCCAGTTCGCCGCTGTGGATTCCATCAATGATCGCGCGGGTATGTTTGATCGAAAGACGTTTGCCGACTCCGAACTTTCCGCCGCTCCAACCGGTATTGACCAGCCACGCTGTCGCACCGTATTTCTTCATGTTGGCGGCGAGAATCTCGGCATACTTCGTCGGATGCCAAACAAGAAACGCCGCCCCGAAACACGCCGAGAACGTCGCCTGTGGTTCCACAACGCCCATTTCCGTGCCAGCAACTTTCGCCGTGTAACCGCTGATAAAATGGTACATCGCTTGCTCGGGAGTCAATTCGCTAACCGGCGGCAACACACCAAACGCATCGCACGAAAGGAAAATGATATTTTTCGGATGACCTCCCATGCACGGCATCTTGATATTGTCGATGAACTCAATCGGATAGGATGCGCGGGTATTTTCCGTGATCGAGCCATCGGCATAGTCGACAACGCGGGTATCCTTGTCGTACACGACATTTTCCAGTACCGTGCCGAATCGGATGGCACGGAAAATCTCCGGCTCATTCTCTTCGGAAAGATTGATACACTTGGCGTAGCAACCACCTTCGATGTTGGAAATGCCGTCAGGAGTCCAGCAATGTTCGTCATCACCGATCAATCTTCGGTGGGGTTCGGCGGAAAGCGTCGTTTTTCCTGTCCCGGAAAGCCCAAAAAGGAGCGAAACGTCGCCGTCTTTACCTTCATTGGCGGAACAGTGCATCGATATGAACCCCTTCTTGGGCATCAGGTAGTTCATAATGGTGAAGACACCCTTCTTCATCTCGCCAGCATACTGGGTGCCGAGAATAACGAATTCCTGTTTCTCAAAGGAGAGGGAAACGCACGTTTTACTCTTCACCGACTCCTGCATCGGATTAGACGGAAACTGACCAGCATTGAACACGACGAAGTCAGGCTTGCCGAAGTCGTTCAATTCTTCCTTGGTCGGTCGTATCAGCATGTTGCTCATGAACAGGGCATGATAGGCGCGGCAACAGATGATTCGAATCTTGATCCGGTGTTTGGGATCCCAACCGGCAAAGCCGTCCACGACGTACAAAAGATCGCGGGTGTTGAGGTAGTCGAGAGCACGGAGTTTGCTTTCGTCGAAATCATCGGGAGTCATCGGCATATTGACGGCACCCCACCAAATATCGGCTTCGGTGGTCTTTTCCTTGACGACTCGTTTGTCTTTGGGACTGCGTCCCGTCTTTTCGCCCGAACTGTTGATGAGGGCACCCATTGAAGTGATAGCGGCGCGCTCTCGCACGACCGCCTCTTCGTAAAGTCTACCGGGGGAAGGATTCCGCAATACGTAGCTGACTTTAATGCCGTAGGGGGTGAGGTCAATATCTGTTTGCGTCATTTTGTCCTTTCTGTTAGGATGAGTGTTATACATAGCCGGGGGGAGTTTTACCCTAAAATCGACGGTATTACAAGGGGGTACCTGTCGGCAAAGGGGCGATAGGTCGATGATTTGTCAAATCCCCTCTTCAAACTGGGGGGTTTTATTTCCTCAAACTCTTCAATGTTCGCAGGTTGATCACGTCCCAATCGAGTGTTTCGCCATTCAGTTCGACCATTTCCTTCGGTGTTTCTATGTACATCGGCAAGTCCGCAAACCGGGCATCGTTCACTAAAAAGCGAAAAGGGTCTAATCCCAACGTTCCATGTCCCATGTGAGCGTGCCGATCCACTCGGCTACCGAGCCCCAAAGTAAGGCATAGTGGAAGTTTCTCCGTTTGATCGTTAGTTATCTGCTATTTTGGTAAATCGCTTGGATCATTTCAGCGGAGTCCTTGAATTTTGTCTTTGTTTGCAGTGCTGCATCAACGAGTCGACGAGCATCCGCTTCGCTGTGTCCCAGGGCAAGTAATGCTTCAAAGGTTTCCGACACGACATCAATGCGCTGTTCCCCTTCTGGAAGGGATCGAGCAACCAATAGGGCAAACCGCGAAACTTTACGACGGAGTTTTGCCACAATCCGCTCCGCCATTGCCGCTCCGATGCCTGGAAGACTAGCGAGAAATTTTTCATCCTTTTCTTCGATTGCTTCGGCAACTTCCTTAACGGGACGCACCATTGCCCGAAGGGCTTTTTTCGTACCGACACCATCGACGCTACAAAACAATTCAAAAAATTGTCGCTCCGCCTCGGTGAGAAAACCGATGAGACGTGGAGTCATTTTGCCTTGCGGATTGCCGTCAAGCGAACAGATTGTGTGGAGCGACACCGTTTTTCCGAGATCGCTTTGCAAATGGCGGCGGGTGTATTCTGGGACGAGGACTTCATACTCAAACGGAGCCGCTACGACGATGGCACTTTCTTCGTGCAGTACCGATAACTGACCAGTAATTTTGGTAATCATTTTGAAACATTATAGAAAAACCGTGGGAATATGACAATGAGACCCAAAAGAGATGCCCGAAGTTCCCCCGACAACACGACCGCTCTCCGACGTTTGCGGCTCATTATCCGGTCGCTCCGTGTGTTGCACGCCCGGCTTGCAGGGTTCATTTCTGCGGAAGGCATAACGCCAATGCGAGCAAGGCATAGCCTGTGACAAGGTTCGCGTCATCCTCCATATACCGCGAATTGTCATTGACCCAAGAACCATTTTCTTTCTGCACCGAAATCAAACGCTCCGAAAGGTCGTCTTGCCAGTTGTGTTTATTACCCTCGGAGTCTTCCACAATGGTCTTTTTTTGGAGGTCGAGAGTTTTTGCCATCGTTTGGTAATAGTAAAACAAACCGTCAATGCCGCGACCGGGATTTTCCGTAACCGAGTAATTTTTGGCAATCCAATTGAGGGCGGCTTTCACCCGCTTGTCCTCTTGGGTTAGCCCCGCATAAATCATGCTCTTCAAGCCCGCATAAGTCATTCCGCCATAACTCCGTAGTCCTTCGGTGGGCTTCTCCCCTTCGGAATCAGGCTGATTGTAATAAATGAATCCGCCGTCTAATCCGCCCGCATTTTGACTGATAAAGGGCATCTTGTTGTGTTCCGATTCCAAATTTTGGCACCGGGAAACAAAAACGAGTGCCTTTTGTATTGCCGGATCGTCTGCCTTGGCTCCGTTTGCTTTGAGAGCATCAAGGAAAAACTGCATATTCGACATATCGGGACGGCGAATCATTTCGCCGTAACCGATCCCTCCGTAGTTCGGGTCGTCCGGTTTCGTACTGTTGTTTTCCTCGGTGTGCTGTTGCTTGCGAATAAACTTATCCGCTTTTACCAACAAATCTTTATAAGGTTCTTTACCATGTTTGTTTTTGAAGGCTTCGTTTGCCTTAGCGAGACACATGACGGCGCAGCATGTTTCGTAGTTTTGCAGAAACCCATCGGGAGTATAAACCCCGCCGTCTTCGCGGGTTGATGTTTCGATCAATTTGAGCCCCTTAACAATCATGGGATCGTCGATGTCAACTCCCGCGCCCATGAGACCAGCAAGAATGATGGTGGTCGGTCCAATGGTGGTACGTTGTGTAACCCAGCCGCCCGTGCCGCTTTGCGTTGTACGAAGATAGGCGGCGGCTTTGTCAATCGACTGCTGAATCTTGGCTGCATCTTGAGCAACGGCAAGCGTTACAATGAAGACGAAGCAGAGGGTAAAGGTAATGATTTTTTTCATAGAGTCCGAGCGTTCCAACGGTATGGACACCGTGGGTATCTCTTTGAGTCCCATTGTACCCTATCAAGTTGCACAGTCAACACGACACGCGTCGACGATAGCCGACGCACGCCCGGCAGTCGGGTGCCTCCTTGGCGGGGGAGGCATTATTTTCCAAGCGGATACCAAACCCTATGTCAATTTCGGCAATTCGTATCCTTTCCGGCGAGGACGAGAGAGCATGTCATTACCTTTGTCATTGTTCGTGAACCGTTCTTTGGCGGGATCCCAACCGATTTTTTGACCCACCGGTGCTGTTGCACGAACGATGTTCACCAATTCGCAAAGCGTTGTTGAACGCTGACCGTATTCGATGTCCGCATTGCATGTTTCGCCCGTTTTGATGCAGTCAACCCAGTTTTCGATATGGTAAATCGTCTCATCTCGGGTATTTTTGAACTCTGCTGGCATATTGGCGACGATGTCTTTTGGATTCGACGCGAGTTTGTGCCGGTTGATCTCGATTTTCCCATTTTCGCCGGTAACGATACAACCGAGTCCGGGACCCCAGTCGCCATCGAGGTGCAAACGCAGTTCGACTCCATTGGCAAACCACATCGTCATCTTGGCACGCGGTCCTGTAACCTTTGCCATGCCATAGTAGTCGGAACCGGTCTCTTCATCGGTCGGTTTTCTTGCCACAAACTTCCCCGAATCCTGAATTGTGGGTTGCTCTTCAAGCAGGATTTCCACGGGTCCCGTCTCGTTCATGCCCAGTGCCATGTTTGCCTGATCGTAAGAGTGGGTTCCCCAGCCGCTGACACCGAAACATAGTCCGCCGGCATCGTAGTCCCACCAGTTCGACCAACCGTAGTGCAAAGCGGGGTGGTACGGGCGGAACACGGCTTGATTCGTCCACAAATCCCAGATTTCATCGTTCATGCCTTCGGGATAATTTTCCTTTGGTTGATCCGTCCACACGTTGGGACCGACAAAATTGGGGGCTTGGACAAATTTGACCTTGCCGATCACTCCCGCTTGTATCTGCTCGCATGCCCACTTGCAGAGCGGCAACGAACGTTGCTGCGTACCGACTTGGGTAACGCGTTTGTATTTTTTTGCACAATCTACGAGGTAGCGTCCTTCCTGGATCGTCAGCACCATCGGTTTTTCGATGTAGAGATGACACCCCATCTGCATGGCAATCGCCGAAGTCCACGCCCGCTGGTGCGTGGTGGTTTCCGCCATGACGCCGTCCGGCTTTTCCTTTTCGATCATCGTGCGGAAGTCTGCGTACCCTTGTTCCGGTTTGAAATCGCCGTCGAAACGTTTCATAAAGTCGGTGATGCGTTTAGGCCAAAAATCGCAGATGCCTGCCACCTTGAGACCGGCTGCTGGTTTGATCGCACTCGGATAGATATCGGTGCATCGTCCGCCGAGTCCTATCAGGGCAACCCTGACGGTGTCATTGGCACCGGGACTGCCGCCTTGTCCTAGGACGCTGCGCGGAATGACAAGCGGAGATGCTACAGCCACACTGGCGGCGGCGAGAAATTGACGACGGGAAAACTTGTTTTTCATTGTTAGGAATGAGGGGGTAGGGGTTAAAGTTAGGATGGGGGTATTGTACACCATAAAGCACAATAAAAATAGGTCACAGTTCACGGGAATGACCGTTGTTTTTGCTTGCACGTCATTGGACACTTAAGTGGCAACGTTGTCAAAAAAACTGTTTCTGATAGGATGACAAGGCATGACGCAATGCGAGGTTTGTCCGCGGCACTGTATCCTCTCCGAGAATCAACGAGGCTTTTGCGGTATCCGAACGGTTCAAGACGGCAATGTCGTTTTGCTCTCCTACGGCAAAACGACGGGATTTGCAGTCGATCCCATCGAAAAAAAGCCGCTCAATCATTTTTATCCCGGCTCTAAAATCTTGTCGTTCGGCGGAATCGGATGCAACTTTTCCTGCCGGTTTTGTCAGAATGTTGCCTCCGCCCAGTCCCGCGATCTATCCCTCCTCTCCCCATCGGCATTGCCTGATGACATCGTTCAACTGGCAACGCAATACCATTGTGAAAGTGTTGCCTTCACCTACAACGAACCGATCATTGCGGCGGAATACGTCCAAAACGTTGCTGTCGCTTGCCGACGTGCCGGTTTGAAAACGGTCGCTGTTTCCAACGGTTACATTTCGGAATCATCTCGGTCGGCATTTTTTGACATGATGGATGCCGCCAACATTGATTTGAAAAGTTTTTCTGAAGCGTTTTACCGTGATTATTGCAGTGGTGAAGTCGAACCGGTCAAAGAAACGCTCCGCTATTTGGCAAAGTCGAATACTTGGCTCGAAGTTACCACGTTGTTGATTCCGACGCTCAATGATTCCGACCAGGAAATCGGAGAACTCTGTAAGTGGTTTGTTCGGAATCTCGGAGGGGAGGTTCCGCTTCATTTTTCGGCATTTCGACCAGCAAATAAGATGCTCGCGTTCCCGCCGACTCCGCCCCAGACGTTGTTTCGGGCACGGGAAATAGCACTGTCTTCCGGCTTGCGGTACGTCTATACGGGCAACATTGATGATCCGGCGGGACAATCGACAAACTGTCCGCAGTGTGGTCAAACCGTCATTTTCCGAAACCGCTATACCGTTGACGAGTATGAAATCGACGAGGAATCCTGTTGCAAATACTGCGGTCAAACCATTGCCGGATGCTTGGGGGAGACCAATCTCTGCAAAGGGCAATACTGATTTGACTCCCTTAGGCTTTCGTGAGGTAGTGCTTTAATATACGGTTACGTTTTGTCATTTTGTTTTCTGGGTATCCATATTGCACATTTTTTTTCCAAAACCACCCCGTGAACGGGTGGAATTTTTTCAAAATTCGCAAAATTCCCGGAAAAATTGGGGTTGGTGATTGCCAAAAAGTGTGATACAATGCCGCCCAATGGATTCGACGGACCGAATCCGATAACCCCAACAGAGGAGTGCTCCATGTCAAGGATGACAGCCGTGGAAAAGGACCGTGTATCGCGAACCCTTCAACCGGAACCCCGTGCAAACATTGAAGAGATTTTCAATCACTTCGGCGATGATGACACCATTGACGATTTCCGTCCTGCCGAATTGTTCGGGGACTTTGGTGCCCGGAGGAACAAACTCACCGACGAAGACGATTGCTTCGCTCACTTCTTGCCTGATGCTTCCGAAATTGATCCCGATGCCGATGACGACGACGAAGAATCGGGTATCGAGCGAGGAACCGAAAAAGTCTTGTTGTCGGTTTCGGTGTGCCAAGACGATTCCGAAGAGGACATCGAACAGGTTTTATCTTTCACGGCAGAACCGGAAAAGTGGAACAGCGATCCGATTCGTCTCTACCTTTCTCAAATGGCAGACATTCCGCTTCTGACCAAAGAGGAAGAGGTGATCTATTCCAAGCGAATTGAAAAGTGGCGACGGGCATTCCGCCGATGTGTTTTGGGTTCACCTTTTGGTTTGCACAACGCATTCCAAACGTTGACGAAAGTTTTTCACGGTCAACTCGCTTTCGAGCGGACGATCAGCGAAAAACTCTCCAAAACACAGGTGCTCCATCGGATTCCGCAACAGTTACGCACTCTCGGTCCGATGTTGAATTCGACCACCGCTGATTTCAACCTTCTAGTGCGGAAAGGCACCAAGAAATCGGCAAGACCACAGATTCGCTTGCGGATCAAACAGCGGCATCACCGGGCATTGATTCTCGTCGAGGAAATGAATCTGCGTAACCGCCGGGTTCATGCGGTGATGAAGCAACTTGAAGCGATGTCCGCCCGAATGGACGAAATTATGAACCTCTTGAACGATTCCTGTGTCAAAATGATGCCGGATCGCAGAGCGTTGCTCACGAAAGAGTTACGTCGTCTCATTCGAACAGCACAGGAAAGTCCGAAGTCTCTAAGGCATCGATGTGTCATGATGAAGCGCTTGCTTCGTGAATACGAAGAAGCAAAGAACGCCATGTGCCGGAGCAATCTGCGGCTTGTCATTGCAGTTGCGAAAAAGTACCGGAATCGCGGCATCGGGTTCCTCGATTTGATTCAGGAAGGCAACACCGGTCTCATGCGTGCCATCGACAAGTTTGAATACCGGCGCGGATTCAAGTTTTCGACGTATGCTATCTGGTGGATTCGTCAGGCACTCACGAGAGCAATCGCGGAGCAAGCCCGAACGATTCGAATACCGGTACACATGATTGATGCGCTGTCCCGCATACGCAATACATCGCGGGACATTTACCAAGAGACAGGTCGGCAACCGAGTTTCCATGAAATCTCCGAAGCAACCGAAATGTCGGTGGAGGAAATCCGAAAAACGTTGTTAATGGGATCAAATCCGATCAGTCTGGAGCATCCGCTCGGCGAAGCGGAAGATGGTTGCTTCGGCGAGTTGGTGGCGGATACCAGTGTGGAACGACCGGAACGTTCGGCATCGAATGATCTCCTGCGAAAAGAGATCGGCAATCTGCTGAAAGTGTTGACGTACCGAGAGCGGGAGATCATCAAGTTGCGCTACGGTTTGGACAATGGCTATTCCTACACATTGGAAGAGGTGGGACGCATTTTCCAAGTGTCGCGGGAACGAGTCCGCCAAATTGAGCAGAAGGCAGTGGAAAAATTACAGCAACCGGGTCGTTGTCGACATCTGGCGGGATTCCTCCATTCGACCGATGAAGTATAGGTTTTTCATCCGAGTTTTCTAGCGGTGGGCATTGGATTATGCGAACATTTTTCGCGCACTTCCCGGAGCGTTCGCTCCCCATGGTGCAATACATTTGTCAATGACACTGCCATATTCGTCAGCACCGTCCACGCCTCGCCCCAACTATTGCGTCCCAGAACCCTCTTGTATTTCACCACTCGTTACTGTATAGTGGGCGCATTGAGTCCTTTGTCCTCCACAATTCTATGAAAACAAGACGAGAATTTTTGTCGGTTGCTGCCGGTTCCTTGATTCTTGCCGACGCAGCAATGTTATTGGGTGCAGACACCAAAAAACCATGGAAAATCGGAATCTGCGATTGGGATCTTCGAGCCGCCGGAGAGCCGCGTTGCTTCTCCGTTGCCAAGGAACTCGGCTTTGAGGGAGTCCAAGTTTCCTTTCAGACGGAGGGTCCCCATGCGTTGGCAAACAAGGCAAATCGCCCAAAGTTTTTGGATGCCGCCAAGGAAGCCGGTGTTGGCATTGCGTCGTTTGCCATTGGCTCCATGAATGTACGCCCCTTGGCAACCACACCGGAAGGCGAAAACGAACTCGCGGAATGCCTCGATGCGATGGACGAGATGGACATCAAGCGGGTATTGGTGCCGTTCTTTCCTCCCAATGCCGATATGAATGAGCATAAGGAACATCAGCCGCTCGTTATAGAAAAACTCAAACGTCTTGCTCCGATTGCGGAAAAAAAGAAAAAAATTCTTGCTGTCGAAAGTTATCTTTCGGCGGAAGACAACCTGAAACTACTCGATGCCATCGATTCTGATGCCGTCAAGGTTTACTACGATGTCCGAAACAGTAGCAACAAGGAGTACGACATTTTCCGAGAAATAGAACTGCTTGGCTCTCGGAAATTGATCTGCGAGATTCATTTCAAGGAAGACACTTGCCGACTCGGCGACGGAGAGATTGATTTTCCCAAGGTATGTACGACGTTGAAGAATATCGACTATGACGGCTGGGTCGTCGTCGAAAGTGCCGCACCCGGTGATTGGAAGGAATCGCAAGCCGCCAATGCCCGATTTGTCAAGAAGTTGATAGGCAGTTGAAAACCGGTAAACGGTCGCAGATTCTCCATTCCCCCTTGTGGTCATTGGCATTCATGATACAATTCCATTGTGATTGCTGATGGCCCCGTCGTCTAGCGGTTAGGACACGGCCCTTTCAAGGCCGCGGCACGGGTTCGATTCCCGTCGGGGTCATTGAGGCGTTTTACCCTAGAAATTACAAGCG
>Ga0123353_10009925_pt1 | contig 13208 bp, 9 predicted proteins | sample TergutLab28metaG_3_FD_92763 | JGI IMG/M metagenome (GOLD analysis project Ga0123353, IMG submission 92763) | Labiotermes labralis P3 segment gut microbial communities from Petit-Saut dam, French Guiana - Lab288 P3 | ecosystem: Host-associated > Arthropoda: Insects > Digestive system > Gut ...
GGATTTGAATATGAGTTTGACGGAAGATTAAATGGAAGTGTTAACGGTATCGATATTACTCCTGCGAGTTTAAGAGGCGGTTCCGGGTTTGGCGAAGTTGGCTTACGGATGATCCCGATTAGTGATAAGACTCAAAACTTACTGATTGACATAAACATCACCGGTCATGTCGGCGAACGAACTGGCGTGATGGGTACTGTAAAAATAAAATATGAGTTCTAAAGTTTTCTGAATGCCTCCCTTTTTTTATAAGTTATACGCTTGCACGAACCCTTTCAACAGATGCGCCTAATTTCTTAAATTTAGCTTCCAGAGAATCATAACCGCGATCTAGATGATACACGCGGCTTACCTCTGTAACACCTTGCGCAATTAATCCCGCCAAAATTAAAGAGGCGCTAGCACGCAAATCCGTTGCCATCACAGGAGCGCCTGAAAGCGTCTGCCCCCCCTTCACAACTGCAGTATTTCCATTCACTTGAATATCGGCACCCATTCGATGCAATTCGCTCACATGAATAAATCGGTTTTCAAAAATCGTTTCCGAAATTACACTCACGCCCGTAGCTGCTAACATCAATACCATAAACTGTGCCTGCATATCAGTCGGAAAACCTGGGTACGGCTGTGTTTTTAAATCAACGGAAGTCAGTTTAGAGGCTCCTTTTATCCAAATTGTCGTATCATCTACGATATTTATATGACTTCCGGTCAATCGTAATTTATCAATCACTGATTCTAAATGATCCGGACGACAATTTTTAATTTTCACATCCCCTTTTGTAATAGCGGCTGCTACCATAAAAGTACCCGCTTCAATTCGATCCGGAATAATCTCTACTGAAACTGGCGTTAATTCTTTACATCCTTCAATCGTAATGACCGGTGTTCCTTCTCCCGAAATACAAGCCCCCATTTGTTTTAATGCGCTGGCCAACGCCACAATTTCTGGCTCCATCGCCGCGTTGCGAAGAACTGTTTTCCCTTCTGCCAATACCGCCGCCATTAAAAGATTTTCGGTTCCAGTCACCGTAATCATATCAAACAAGATATCCGCGCCTCGTAATTTTTCTGCTTCTACTTCGATATATCCCTGATCCAAGGTAATCTTTGCACCCATTTGCTCTAAGCCTTTTAAGTGCTGATCTACCGGTCGTGCTCCAATTGCACACCCTCCCGGCAAAGAAACTCTTGCCTTTTTCAATCGAGCAACCAATGGGCCTAACACCAAAATAGAGGCTCTCATTTTACGAACCAAGTCATACGGGGCATCAAAGTGTAATTCGCCGGACGTATCAATCTCTATTGTTGTGTTTGTTCGGGTAATTTTTGCACCCAAATGTTCTAGAATTTCGGCAGCACTTTCAATATCTTTCAAATTAGGCACGTTCGTATAACAACTGTGCCCCTTTGCTAACAAAGAAGAAATTAAAATGGGTAGCGCCGCATTTTTAGCACCGCTAATAGTTACCTCGCCATCTAACGAACAACCGCCTGTTACAATTATTTTATCCATTTTCTATCGCCTTTATATAAAATAAGCAAAAGGCGCTTCCTTCTGTTAAAAAGAAAAAAGCGCCTTTACATTTATTTTTTCAAACACATCTTAGTGATGAGAATCATCATTGTTTTCTTGCGACACATCATATGCCGATTTCAAAATGCAAAATACAACCCCAGCACTAACAATGTTCAAGGCTATCCATAAACCGCCCATAAACACGATATGAGGCATATCCCAAATCCATTCGAAATTAAAGGGAAACATATCTTTTTCCTTCCTTTTACACTTATGCCGTCAAAGACGCATTCTCTTTTATAGCCATATTCTCTTTTACTTCTTGTGCTACGGACGAATTTAATTCATCTTCTTGCGGAAATAACGGAAAATACCGATATGTTAGCGATACTAAAATCACACCAAAAGCGACAGGTAATAATGTTGTCGCGACCTCTTGCCAGCTGGGGTAATACAGAACCCACGTATCAAACGGCATTACCGGAACTGCCAAAACTTGCAATACCATAACCCAACGATTTATGTTGACTCCAATCACAGCTAGTACAACAGCAACAATTAGCCACGTCGAATTTTGACGACCTTTTTTCGAAAGTAAAATTACTGCCGGAATTAAAGCTCCTAAAAATAATTCCAGGAACAAAATCCACAATCCGTAAAAACTATTATTGGTATAAAAACTCATAAACGCAGTACCTTTTGAGGGGGCTGTTATAAATGCCCAATAACAGGTATCAATCAGTTTCGCCAATAAATAGGTAATCATCATCCAGCCAGAAATTTTGGCCAATGTCCAAATGGTTGCATCTTGTACTAATTTTTTACGAGTTACTTTTTCAATTAATTTCGTCAGCATCACAGTAAAACAAGGACCATATGCCGCCGCTGACCATGTATATAAGAAAAATGTCCAAGGCCAAATCAACAATCCTTCTCGAAATCCAAAGGGTCGACCGAACATAACGCCCGTTACACCACCCAAAGAACCCTGATGAAAGAAAGATAAAAATACGCCCGTGGCTGCAAAAATACCCATGATTTCATGCATGTTGTGCGTAAAATGATGCACAAAAGGAATTTTATTTATTTTTCGATGTTCTAATAAAACAGGAATATATTCCAATGTTAATATGCCCAAATAACAGCTTAAACAAAATGCAACTTCGGTTAACATGGAATGTACATTGGCATGCCAGAAAATAAACCAACCGCGCAATGGCTGCCCAACGTCAATGGCTAAAATCAATAATGCCGAGGTATAGCAAATAAATCCAATCAATACCGCATAATTTAAAATCGGTTTAATGATTTTCTTTCCTACGACGTACCGCAAAAACCCACAAAAAAAAGCACCGCCACCTAAAGCGATAATAGCCAAATCCGCCCAAATCCATAAAGCAAACCCATAATAGTCATTCATGTTCGTCTGATTTAAACCCTTAAACCAGCATAAAAACATGGCATACACACCCCAAAGCAATAACAAGACAAACGGACTTTGGTATAAAATGAATTTCCATAATGGACAGCGTTTTCCGCCGCTGGTGGACATTAATGCAGCATCCATAAACTCAATTGCTCCTTGACTAACATAAGCGGTTTTTATCTTTGACAATTTTCATCAAAAACTTTTTTTATTTCGTCTGTTCATGGGGCAAATAATTATCCCCTTGCCGACGAACCCATTCCTTACTGGAATGATAATATACTTTTGGATTGGTACCCAATCGTTCTAATATGCGAAATGTATTTTTATTTTTCTTCAGTGCATACACCGCATGCGCCGGATTATTTAAATCTCCAAATATAATGGCTTTTGCCGGACAAGCTTGCGTACAAGCGGTCTGATAGGCCTCTTCTGTAATTTCTCGTTCGCCTTTAACATACACCGCTTCTTTTGCAAGCTGATATCTGTGGTAACAAAAGCTACATTTTTCTACAATACCGCGCATCCGGGCAGCTACATCTGGATTTAAATATTCTTCCATTTCAGCCGGCCAAACCGGATCCCACCAATTAAAATATCTCGCATGATACGGACAGGCAGCCATACAGTATCGACACCCAAAACATCGCGTTGGAATTTGACTTACAATACCCGTATCCGCTTCATAATCCGTCGCGGTTGCCGGGCATACAGACACACAGGGCGAATGCCCGTGATCTCCTTCGCACTGCATACACGGACGCGGTAAAAAACAAACTTCTGTATCTGGATACGGTTTTTGGTTTGTTAACTTATACACATACATCCATGTGATACTATCTTGTTTGTTGGATTCATTTTCTTTGAATGGAACATTGTTTTCTGCCATACAAGCCACCATACAGGTTCCACACCCGATACATTTGTCAAGATCTATGACCATTCCGTATCGCTTGGTATTTTCTTTCATTAAATCCTCGTTTTTTCTAAATCTCAAACTACGCTTTTACCAGCTTTGCAGGCGTTTCCCAAGCTGTGTCCAATAAAGAAATAAAATCCACCTTCGGAGCAATTAACGAATTATAGTTAATACCTTTTCCGGCGATATATTTATCATATCCCGTATGACCAAATCCTCTCGGCAGGGCAATTACGTCAGGCATGATTTCTTCGCTTATATGAATTCGAACCGAAACTTCTCCAGTGGCAGTGGATACCGTCACTCGATTTTTTTCTGTAACACCATATTTTCGAGCCGTTTTTGGATTTATCTGCACAAAAATATCATTCCCTTTTAAAATTTTATCTGAAACGGTTTTAACTAAAAAGGGCGGCGTTGCAATTCTTCCCGTTACAACATTGATTTGATCATACGGAATTAACGTTAACGGATAGTCGTCATTAACAGAAGCAATCTTTGTTTCTGTATATAAGTCCGATACTGTTTTTTTGCCAGCAGGCACAAATGAAAAAGAAGAATTTTCCAAAGCAGGTTCAGAAGATGTCCACCAGCCTTGCTGAACAAGCGTTTCCCATTTATCTCCCATTACCGCCATCATACAATCTTCATATGTTTCCCAAGGAAATGATTTTTCTACAGATCCGCCGATTTTTTTAGTTATCTGTAAAATCGTATCTCCCACCGGCTGTGAATCAAAAAAGATTTCAATTACCGGCTTTGCCAAGCCAACGATATGTTTTGGGAAGTGTCCTTGTACAGGGATATCTTCAAATCGCTCCAATTCTGCATGAGAAGGCAAAACCAAATCCGCATATTGCGCTGTGGTTTCATCCAAATAAGGAGAAAAACTAACAATAAATGGGATTTTTTCTAAAGCTGCTTTTACTTCTTTCGTATTGGGCACTGTATAAACTGGATTTGCTCCATATAAAAACAGAACTTCTAAAACTTCTCCTTTAGGAGCGTTTATAATTTGAGGAATTAATTGTAAGAAATTTTGTGCTGAACTTATGGAAGCTTTTGAAGCAATTACATCTTTTTCAATATCAGGCCAAGTCATATATTTGAGTGGTTTCATAAACCACATCCCGCCCGGCTGATTCACATTTCCTAGCATCATATTCAATGCGCCCACAGCCATTACTTCCGCCATAGGTGCCGATACTTCTTCTTGCCCACGACCACATACTACCACTGGATGTTTTGCTGTTACTAAATCAATCGCTATTTTTGAAATTACTTTCTCCGAAACGCCAATGGCTTCCGATACGCTAGCGGGTTTATAGTTTTGAAGTACAAAACTTTTAAACGCATCATATCCGCTTGAATTTTTTGCATTTGGAGAAACCGACCCTTGCGTAATTAGTTCGTGGGCTACTGCTAAAGCAAAAACAGCTTCTTTTCCGGGCACAATCGGTATCCATTTGGTCGCTTTTGCAGCCGTATTTGAAATACGGGGTTCTACTTGAATAATCTTTGCATTTATATCTTGCCAGCGACTATTTGCCTGAGCGATATATACCGGAGAGCCCCAGCCATCAAATAATCCGGCTCCTAAACTTAGAACTACATCACTATTTTCAAAATCAAACGCAACAGGTCCTTGAGTGCCCGTCATTATCTTTCGCATCAGTTCAAAAGAACTTTGAGCTGATGCCGTATAATACATTTGAGAAGATCCATATGCGGCTAAAAACCGCTCTAACATTTTTACTGTAGAGCCAGCTTCGTCATCCGACAAGATCCCTACCTTATTTGCATTTCCAGCGTTTCGTAACTGTGTCAATTTCGCTGCCAATTCGGAAACAGATCCGCTCCATGAACCTTTTGACCATTTTTTAGGCAGGCTTCCTTTTTCTTCCGTACGTCGCATAGGTGCTTGAATTCGACCACCGCCATACAACAGTTGAAGCCCTGCAGACCCTAATGGACAAATCCCTCCATCATTGACTGGATGTCCTTTTAAGCCTTCAATTTTTACAAGACGCTGCCCTACAGTGCGAACCTGAATTCCACAAGCCGCGGAACATAACGTACAGGTAGAAGACACATAGTTTCTGGCGCCTTTCGGAGGCACTGGCGTCCATGGCCAATTCTGTGTCCATATCGAAATATCATCTGTCAGTTTCCAAGGAATTGGGGATAGCGCCGTTCCTGCTATACCACCCATCGCAAATCCTAGAAAACATCTTCTGCCTATCTTCATTTAGTATATCCTTATCGGAGTCATTTTTATAAAACTACCCGCAGTTCTCTTACTTATGGCAAACCAAACAACCATCACGATTTGTTTGTACACTTCCATCACGACCGCCGGCCTCTTTATGGCACGCCGCACAATCTGACATTTTCATTGAAATCTTGGGATCATGAGAAGGATTCCAACCAGAAATCCGTTTTCCCCAAATATTTTGGCTTGTCTTTGTAATCCTATTTTCTTTGTATTTCGGCAAGGACGTAGATGTGCCAATATCTCCATGACAGGTTTCACAAGACATTTCTGCAAGCTTTACATGGGCTGCATGAGAGAAGAAAACACAATCTTGTTGTTTTGAATATATCTTCCAGGGCACTTCTTTGGCTTTAGATACATATTCTTCCACAAATTTTTTCTCGTTTTCAGAAGATCCCATCACAGATTCATGGCAACTGGCACATTGCGCCAGTGTAGGAGCCCCAGAAAACGTACCGTCTTCTCTAAAGAAATGACAAGAGTCACATCCATCGGACACCAATGCAAGATGCTGCTTGTGACTAAAATCAATCGGTTGGTCGACTTTAGAATACAGCACTTGAGGAAACACAAGCCAGCCTATAAGTAAACTAATCACAAACCCTAAAATCAAAGAAAACAGCACATAGGCTCTCATTTTTGTTTTTAGCTGTTCTTCTTTCGACGGCTCTTTGGCTATCTCTTCTTCCAATTGATCTTGTTGATCTTGCATATCGTTCATGGAATCTCCATTAGGTCAGTACACTTAAATTTATACAGAAAAATGATGTAAAAAGCCTGAAAATAACTCTTATTCATAGCCCTAGCCACCTGTTTTTGTCAAGGACAAAAGAAGATTAAAGTGCTCCATAACTATGAAGGCTGGAGAGATAATTTACGCCAAAATATGTAACTAATACCGCTATAAAACCTAAAATTGAAAGCCAAGCAATTCGTTTTCCGCGCCAGCCGCGCATGGTATGAACATGCAAAAGAGCTGCATAAATAAACCATGTAATCAATGACCAGGTTTCTTTCGGATCCCATCCCCAATATCGCCCCCAAGCAGAGTTGGCCCAAACGGCACCTGTAATAATACCAGCCGTTAAAAATAAAAACCCAAACATTACCAGCTGATATGTTAGTGCTTCTATTGTCTCCAAATCCGGCAAACGAGAGGGCTTTTCTTTATTTGCCTCTTTTTTCGACTTGATTAGGTATAAAATCGATATCGCAAAAGCAATTGCAAAAGCGGCATATCCAATAAAACAAGTTGCCACGTGAACAATCAGCCAGTTGCTTTGCAGAGCCGGTAATAAGGGTTGTATTTTTGCGTCCGTACCTAAAGATGCGTATGCCAACAATAAAAATGCTAACTGTACTACAAATGCCGCCAAAATCGGATTATCATATTTTTTCAAAATCCAAATCTGAGTGATACCTAGCACCCAGGCAAAGAAAACCAAAGACTCATATAAACCGGATAACGGCGCATGCCCAATTCCCAACTGATAAGATTCAATCCAACGCAAGCCAATTCCGATGGTTAACCCTGCTACAGTTAAAATTAAAGCCCAAAAGCCAATGCGATATGCGGTTGGTTTTTTAAAAATAACCCCTGCAATATAAAAAATTCCGGCTAAGGCGTATCCAAATGTTGTTATTGATAATATCCATGAACTATTCATTTAAAATTCTTTCATATAAGATTTATAATTATATTATTTCACTACAGCGGAGGAAATTTCCTTTGCCAATTGACGATTCCATTGAGGAAGTGCCATTTTATTTTTTGCCGATGTAATTACAGCCCAAACATTTGTACCAGATCCGCTGGGGCTAATTTTAATACAAACCCTCTTAAATGGAATAAAAAAGACGACAATGCACCCGAATAATAAAAGTGAAAATGCCACATACACAACACCTACACCCGGGTCACGAGTTACCTGCAGACCTGTATAATAGTCTTGTTTCATATCAACAGCAGAAAAAACCAGTTCTTCCGATCGCCTTTCATCAAAACTTGGCATTTTAAAAGGTAACAACACATGTTCTTCCGTTCCTGCCGCCGATTGATAAATTCCTACAAATACATCATCAATTCGCATGCTTCCGTCTTTTGAAAAAAGATGCGGAACGAAATCAATGAATGTGAAAGTTTCTTTGGTGCCCGTAATTGTAAAGGTATCTCCTTTCGTTAAAACAGCAACTTCTTCTTTCTCTGTTATTTTATTTCGTACTTTAATCGTGACTTCATGAGGTGGTAGCTGCCCGTAACTAGATTGAAAAAAATTCACCCCTTTATATCGAAGTGGAGAATTTACCTCCACCGCTTTGGTTAAAACAGGCGCTCCATTTTCAAAAATGGTTAAGATGGAAGTATATTTTTTAGGCATTCCAGATTTATAAAACTCAACAGCAAACGAATCGCATTGTATCATAAAATCCAATGTGATTTCTCGTTTTCCATTATCTGTCATTACTTTCCGACTTGTATCTCCTTCGGACAGCGTCATGTATCCATCAAATCCAAAAATCGATCCAATTAGACCGCCCAACAATAATAAAATCACTCCGGCATGAACAATATAAGCACCCGCTTTAGTCCAGCGACCTTTTTCTGTAAAAATATATGTTGCCTCTTGTTTTTCTTCAACGTGTATTTTTTTAAACGGTTTTTGAAGAATTCGTTTACATGCCTCTACAACTTCTGTTTGAGATTTTTCCGCATAGACTATCTGCGCGTTCGGTGCTTTTTCAAAACTTTTTATTTCGAAATGAGGCTTCTTTGCAAAAATAGTTTTCCATGTGACAGATAAACGATCGTAACTACAAATAAATACATTCATCGTTAAAACACACAAAAGTACTTGAAACCACCAAGAGTGATACATATCTTCAATCTGTGTGGCGATTATAAAAGAAGCCCAAAAGGATCCGTACAAATCAACATATTTTGCATATTCCTGGTGCTGAGGAACAATCGTTCCTATAATGCAGACTGCCGCTAGAATAAGCAGTACTGAAATTGTTAATTTAACGGAAGAAAAAAACCGCCATGTATATTCAATGCCTTTTGTAAAAGCAGTTTCTTTATTTTTCTCTCGATTCATTTTTCTCTCTTTCCATAGGGTTACTCTTCAGGTTTTGTACTGATTGTTAAAATTGCCGATTTCGATGGACTCCCTAAATACATCTTTGCTAATAGAGTTAATTCTTTTGGTGTAATCGAGACATAATCCGAAAGAAGATGCTTCGCCCATTCAATCTGTTCAGGATAAACACTTGATAGATTTAATACATTCAACCAATATTTATTGGTTCGTTGCGCATCTTTTAAGGCGGCCATTCTCGGCACGATTGCTCGCTGGAACTGATCGTCCGAAACACCTTTCGCTACTGTTTTTTTTACAACTTCCTTGATCGCTGAAATAGTTTTTTGTGTCTGATGAGGCGCCACACTTGCAATCATTATTAAATATCCGAAATCTATATATGCCCGGCTAGGACGATGAACTGCGTATGAAGAATATGTAATTCCTAATTTTTCTCGAATTTCTACCCGCAGTTGATCTGAAATCACTTCCGCTAACAGTGAAAGCCTACGTACTTTAAAAATATCCCAAGAATCCACTGTTGGATATGCCATTGCCACCAATGCCTTTGGGATTTTAGAATTTACGGAAATATTTTTTATCACTCTTTGGGCAAATTTAACATCCTGTCGTTTTATCAGAGATTCGGCTTGTATTCGCTCTGACAATCCACCGAAATACCGATTTACTAAAGAAATCGTTTTTTCTAAATCAAAATCACCCACAAGAGAAATTTCAATATCGCCGTTTTGAACTTGTGGAAGATACCAATTAGCAATATCAGACAACGTTAATTTTTGAAATGATTTTACATCTGGCAATCCAAATCGACTATCTCCGTTAGCAAAAAATTGTTTTCCTTGAATATCAAACATTCCGTCCGGAGACTGAAGAAGCTCTGCATATCGTTGAGCATATCGAGTTTGAGACAAGCTATACGCTGTTTCTTGCATGATAGGGTCTTTAAAATAAGCATAAAACAATTGTAATAATAGTTCTATATCTTCCTTTGTGCTTCTTCCCACAAACGCACTTTGCTCTTCGCTAATATCTAAACTTACCGACGCCATTCGACCCGCCAACGCTCGTTGAAGCGCATCTTGTGTAAAAGGCCCCACACCACTTTCATTTACAACCAATTGAGTTAATACGCTTATTCCCGGCTTATCTATAGGTTCTGATTTTCGCCCTGATCCAAAATAAAGAATCGCCTCCACACTATCTTTCTTAAAATCTGTGGGTTTTAAATTTAATTTCACGCCATTTTGAAATTGAATTTGGGTAATTCCTAATTCTTTAATCTCCTTTCGAGAAAAAATCATACCTGATTCTGGAATAGCGTAATATGGAAAAACAATTTCTTTCATCGACTCAGGCTTTGAAGCTGATTTTTTTAAGGCATCTTCATATACCTGAAGAATTTTGGAAGTCGATGTTTCAACAGGCATTTGCACATTCCCGGTAACTATTATTAAGCGATGAGAGCTTTTCCATGCGTTTTTAAATGAAGTAGAAACTTCTCTTAATGTCATTTTTTCAACAATCGGCACAAATAGTTTTTCTTTGTCGCCAGGTGCCATCCATACTTTTCGATTATTTAAGGCTGAAATTACATCTGTAGAAATTGTTTGGCTTTTTCGGGTTGATGCCATCTTGCTGGCAGTTCGAAGTGTAATAATTTCGTCTTTTTGAGCCCTGATTAACTCTTCCGGTAAGAAACCGTATTCTATCGCTTGTTTTAATTTTTCAGTTAAAAGAGAAAGCGTTGCTTCCCACTTTTCAGGTGCACATTCAGCCGTAATTGAGGTTTGTTGCAGTGTTTTAAAATAACGACCAGATTCCACCGAAACCGATGTAAATGGTGTTTCAGGATCACTTAATAGTTTTGTTAATCGGTTTTCAAAAATCTGCATGCCCAGTCGGTTCCATATCGCTTTTTTTCGACGATCCAACGTATCTGGTTGAGAGGATATCGTTTGTACTACTTTAAGAACTACTTTTGTGTTTCCCGTTTCTTTTTCGTAAGCATAAAACGCTTTATTCCCTTCATGCCGAATGATCCCTTGCTCCGGCTCAGACAATGGCGGTGCTCTAGGGCTCATGCTCCCAAACGTTTCTTCAATTAACAAAGGTAATACTTCCGGTTCAAAATCCCCGACAACCACTAAAATCAATTTTTCTGGTCGATACCAGGCATCATAATAGTCTTTCAACTCTTTTTGCCCTGCTTTTTTAAGCACACTTTCTATGCCAATCGGTAAGCGTTGACTAAGGCGAGTATTATTCAATTCAAAAGAAAATGTTTTTTCAAAAATACGATAACTGGCAGAATCTCTTGTTTGTTTTTCTGCTAAAATTACGCCTCGTTCTTTTTCGATTTCCAAAGGCAACAATAAAGCTCCTTGTGCCCAATCTGACATTACTGTCAACGCCTTTTGCAACTGCTTTTCTGAACCATCCGGCAACAAAATATCATATACCGTTTTGTAAAGCCCAGTATGAGCATTTGCATCTGGTCCGAAGCGCATACCGATAGATTGAAAGTAATTCACCATTGTTCCCGGCGGAAAGTGAGTCGTTCCTTTGAACAACATATGCTCTAAATAATGCGCCAATCCTTGTTGCTCCTCTGACTCGTGCATAGATCCGGCCTGAACATTTAAGTGCATACTAACTCGGTCTCTGGGTTCTCGGTTTTGAATTAATACATATCGAAATCCGTTTGGAAGTTCGCCAAAAACAGCTTGCGGATCTGCTGGCAAATCACTTTCGGACTGAGGCCAACTGGCTTCTTCTAGTGTTTTTGCTACGGAAACACCAAAAGAAAAAGACAAGAAAAGCAAAATTGAAAAAATATAAAAGGCGGTTATTTTAAAAGCACGGTGGGAAATAAAAGTCATTCTATCGTTCCTTTTTACTGACTATTTTTACATCTTCTAGTATAATAAAATATAGAAGTCAATCAACACTCTCCAAGAAAAATTATCGTTTGACAAGCCTTTACGCACCTGTCAGATATGATTTTTCTTTAATCAGAAAGAGATTTCATGTCCTCAATTGATTATGAAAAAGAGCTTAATTCTGCCCAATTAACTGCGGCATTTCATATGGATGGTCCCATGCTGGTGATTGCCGGAGCAGGCTCAGGCAAAACCAGAACGTTGATTTTTCGACTTGCTCATATGCTGGAACAAGGCATTCTTTCGCACGAAATTATGCTTCTTACCTTTACTCGAAAAGCTGCCCACGAAATGATTCACCGAGCCGGAGACCTTCTTCGCCGCCGTTTTGATGAAATTTCCGGCGGTACTTTCCACGCACTTGCCAATCGCGTCCTTCGCCGTTATGCAGGAAAATTAGGCTTTCCTAACTCATTCACGATTATGGATCGAGCCGATTCAGAAAACCTTGTCGGGCTAATTCGAAAAGATATGGGGCTTGGAAAAACAAAAGGATTTCCTAAATCTGGCACACTGGTTAGCTTGTTTTCCAAGGCCGCAAACAAACAACTTTCATTAGAAAATACTATTTTGGACGAAGCACCTCACTTTATTCCTTATTTAGACCCTCTTGTACGGATAAATTATGCTTATCACGAACAAAAAAAACAGCTATTGGCTATGGATTATGACGACCTCTTACTCAATTTCAACCGTCTTTTAGATGAAAACAGTTCTGTTCGACAAGACTTATCTAATAAAATCAAATATATTATGGTAGATGAATATCAAGATACCAATCTGGTACAAGCACAAATTGTTTTCAAGCTTGCTGGGAATACAAATAATGTTATGGCTGTTGGAGATGACGCTCAAAGTATTTATGCTTTTCGGGGGGCAAATTTTGAAAACATTATGCAATTCCCAGAGCTTTTTCCTGGTACAAAACTTATTCGACTGGAAGAAAATTATAGAAGTGTTCAACCCATTTTAGATGTAACCAATCAAATTATTGAAAAAGCAAACCGAAAATACAGTAAGCGATTGTTTTCA
>Ga0123353_10009927_pt1 | contig 13207 bp, 6 predicted proteins | sample TergutLab28metaG_3_FD_92763 | JGI IMG/M metagenome (GOLD analysis project Ga0123353, IMG submission 92763) | Labiotermes labralis P3 segment gut microbial communities from Petit-Saut dam, French Guiana - Lab288 P3 | ecosystem: Host-associated > Arthropoda: Insects > Digestive system > Gut ...
CATGCCAGTCCTTCCTAAAGAGCATAAAGAGTTCCGTGCATTTAAATACCAAATGAGGAAGACGAAGAAGACTTGCAATAAAGCAAATAATAAAAATATAATAATAATAATAATAATAATAAAGTAAAACTGTCCCTGTGAATGCCACAAAGGCATTCGGGAAAATGAAAGTAAGGCTCCATTCATTCTTAACCCCGGCACCAGATTGAAATGGTTAACTTCAAGCCACAGTCGCTTCACCCGGGAGAAGATCGCCTGTACACACTGAACAGGAAGCAGGGTGTACACTGACGCCGATGAGGACGCTTTGAAGAGACGAAAACTCTCTGGGCCCTGTCGGGAACCGAAACAGGACACTTCAGTTGCGTAGCCCGCGGCCTAGTCAATATGCTGACTACAGCATGTCGGTTCGTAATAATAATAATAATGAGCACTGCACGCACCATTCGTAAGGGGTAAATCGATGTGATTTCTTGTCGAGATCTTGAGTTACCCAAAGACCGCCACTTAATAACTAATAAGCGAGAATTCAAAATAGCAATAATAATATCGGAAAACATTGTTCTTCCATAGGTCTTGTCTACTGTGGGGTCATCCCCAACATGGTTAATCAAAGTCTCATTACACTCCATTCACCGCCACGCCTACTCTCCCAGGTCCAGAAAGTAGTTGCACTATACACCTTCTCCATTGTGAGGAAATTCCTCAATTACGAAGTTCACTTATCTGATAAAGAGGCTGATAACCCCTAAAAATGGTCCCGGCGTTACACACTCATGTCAGTATTCCCAGATGCAACCCTCTAGCAGATATTTGGTTCAAAGCCCGTATTCTGAGACGTGACATCGCCGGGCATACCCTTGAAAAATCCATGATGATGATGATGATGATAATGATGCAACAAGCATACCTTTAGTCACGAACACAACCCATTCTATGTTTAAAGTTAAACGATACTGAAGGTTTTTCAGTTGACAAGTGACAATGACCGCGGGGGTTGGTGTAAATGGCTAAACGTGGCCTTGTGTCAGAATCGAAGTTAATGGTGCACTACTGCGAACGGTGTTATTCTGTTCACCAGATGAGTCGTGTGGCAAGTAAAGCACATCACATGTAGAACGATATAGACAAACATTCTACTCGATTTTGTGAAACACAAACACACAACAGCACTTCAGTAATTCGTCACACTAAAGGGCAGACCCCAGCGGAGTTCATAAAGTACACTTGATCCTGCTCCCACCGGCATTTCCTACTTTGGTCGATATGCTGTCAATTACGAGCTGCCACACTATAGCCCATGACGTAAATTAACCGGACCCGATGTACGGGTCCACGAACCCATTACCTCCTACTTACCACATGAGTGTTTGGGTTGTCTGCACTGACACGAAGTGCGTCACAACGCTGATAGTACCCGCAACAACTGTACCGATTTCTGTTCGTGGTTCGATGTGCCCGGCTGTCAGCTACTTGTCTTGCATTGAAGTGTCGGTAAATTACCAACGACTCAATATAATATCAAAGTTTCCCTTTGCATATACCTACAAAATTCTTCTCCGCTAACCGGTAGGATAAGGAAACAGCAACACCTGGAATGTTCCACCACTCGCTCGAAAAGTTACGTCGCTGCGAAGCGTTCACAACGAAGAGTCAATCCTGTGGAGACAAACGCGGCCATTGGCACATGTGAATGACCACGTGTGTGGCAAAACTGCTGATACACGCTTCAGAATTGGACTCCACCTCGGAAGCCGACGTAGTGTCTTCAACCGCTGCCCGTGTATCCCTACCACATAATCCGTAAATGGAAGGAATATCTAAGGCACACCTCACTTGTGGACTACGCATTCATGTCGCTCTCGACACGCGCGGTTCTCACGAACAGCCACATACAAAATAACCTTCTTTCCACTACGACTGAACACAACGTTGTCGAATAGTGGGTGTGTACCCATGGCAGGAGCGAGTCCAATGTCTCAAACAGCAAAGGAGAGAACATACCGTCTGAAAGGCCTGCAGTTGCCTAGTAGCTGTGATTTCTACCAGATAGATGTAATTTTTCATACTCCAAATAAGTCAGTGAATAAGCACCTCTAGTTCGGGTCGTTTCGTGTGATACCCTGCACATGTTTTGGGATCAGCGTTAACAAATCTGCGCAATTAATTGTCAATCCTGGGACATCAATGTTTGCTCCTCAGAGCAACGATTTTTTTTTGCGTTGAGATTCACAAACCTCTTTTATCGCGCTGTGTAAAAAGAAACAGAAATTACAACCGCACAAACATCCTTTGATTCAGTGTAATGTTTCCTGTGATCGTTAATAATATCTCGATATCGATATGTAGGTATATGCGGCTAATATTTAAAATAGAATATGACAGCGGTTAAAATATTCTTTCCCTCCAAAAAATAAGCATCCATAGGATGCCACGATCGGTAAATGCATATCCGAGAGCCCTGGTCGACGCCAACAGACAAACTCGATTTGAAAAAAGACACGTAAACGTAAGTACTTCGATGGCAGTACATATGGGAGCTTGAATGCACTTTTCCAAAAACGCCATAACGATCTATTTCAGTGGACTATTCACATAGGCTTCCAGTTAATTTTGAGTACGTTTAGCAAGAAGACATCGTCCTAGATTGTGTATGTCACCAGCAACACGACCCTACTAGGAAATATGTTGTAAATATCAATATGATAGACACTGCTCAAGGCTCACTGGAATATAGTTTCATCTTGCAGTCTACATCGTGTAAACATTCCATTAAGTCTGCTAACAACTTCTTCGCCGATAAGGTCGACATAATTAGTTCCTGAGTACAGACTAGGTTTATGCGATGCGCAGAATAAATTACAGGCACTCTCTCAACAAACATTGCCGACGTTAGTGAGCCTGAGCTCATACGTTTTCCTGGAATATCAACGATGTTGTAACCTGCATTATGAATGAGTTAAACTTATAAACCCAAGTCTTTCATTCAAACTATTTCAGTTACTTGAATTCGTACTACAAAAGCAAGAAATGACTTTCGCCAAAATCATCCGTATGTTATATTACTACATGGTTCGAACAAGCTGAACTAGACGATTCTTATATTAATTTCAATATCCCACCCATCCGCAGGGGGTATTCTTTGGTTTTCATAATATTTTATAAGTAGAGCTGGATTAGTTCTTTGAAGAACAGAGGGCGGCCTTGATGATTACCTTGGATATTAGTGAGAATACGGTCTTTAGAAAAGACTGCCGTTTGAATTAGTCAACTTTTTTTGGCGGCTTCTTTCTTTCGAAATGATTTCCACGATTCCTTTCATGTCAGACGACGCGGATATTGCCGTTACTGTAAACTGTGATGCCATTCCAGCACCCGGAAGACTTTCAGGTCACCCTATCACGCTCGTTACGCTGTCTGCGGTAAAGGTCGCTGACACTACTACTGTACCCATTCGTCTTCGCGTCATCACATCTGTACTCACCGTTCATACGGGTATCTCTCACATGACAGTGATTCTATAACGCGCGTATTTGGAGAGACGTACTGGGTTGCCGGTCGCACTGTATATTGTTCTTGTATCGGTAGGTTAGATTCTGATGCAGATGTCTTATTTGAAACAACGTCTGGTTCGTGATTTCAGGCTTCCGCCGCAATGCAAATGAGATCTGCGCTCTTCTGGGGATGTTATGCACCGTAGAACGATAATTCCATATCGACTTTTCGGGAAAACCTACTGGTCCCATCTCCGAGGATCAAGCAGTCCAATACATTCTTCTAGGATTGCTTGACCCTCAAATATGGGGCCGATAGGTTGTCCTGAAAAGTCGGTAACAAACTATCAAACTGCGCTACGTAAAATCCCCGAAGAGCGCAAACAATATTTGGTCATGCTTCGGCGTGAGATCGGGGATTCATTTCTGTAACAATACATTGTTACCAATAGAGGAGGCAATGATTAGAATTCTAATTTACGAAGAATATAAGGAAGCCGATTAACATACAACATTCAATAATGCCTACAAATAAATTCGGCGCTGGTCCTCTAGCATTAATCTACTACGTAATAGGACGTCACATCCACAAAGCTCGTTATCATAACAAGAATCCTTCTTCAAAACTCAGTTATATCGCGTGGCCAAAAGAATGTGGTGCACAGTACTTATGCGGCATTACACTTAAAATATTTTCCTGTCATACGTTAGTTCCTAGAATTAAATTCAATTACACAAGGCAGTCACACCTCGAAGTTTAATTTCCATATTGAATTCCTCGTCAAAGGCTACGGACGTACCTTCTGGCAGTACAAGTTGGGGCATAAGTAGAAGAGAAGGTGCTAGGTTCCTGCCAGCGGGAATTTACGAAAAAATGCACTACAAGAACAAGAAGAGGGCTATTGCGAAGTAGTAAATCCACAGACGTAAATACATATCAGTCAGACACAAAAATAAATGTAAACAGAGGAAGACAGATCATAAAATAAATATATTTACGTATACCCAAAGAAGACAGAGAAGTTGGAGCGCCCAGAAAGAGATGACAAAATCAGTTTGCAGTTTCTTAACTCGCAACGGGCCCCCAGCACCTTTCTCAGGTTTGCGGAACAGCAGCGACTCCTTTTCAACACGATTATAAACGTTCAGGTTGCATAAATGGAGGGGACTTCTTCAGTAGCTAACGACTACCAGATTCTCAAAATGGGCTCAGCTCCTGATTAGTTCGTTAAGGCGTTCCTGAATACATGAAGTTGTCGATGTTGATTTCACGACCCTCACCATTACGAAACGTACTAAACAGTCACAATTTGCAAATGTCGAAGTGTCGGGTTGATGTATACTCGCAGTAAATAACTGTGAAAAACAGCAGATATCAAAATCCACACCCCGAGGTACTACAGCATGTAATCACAACAGTACCTGGAGATTTAAGTGTTATCTCTTTTATCGACACGACTGTATGTGCTTGAAGTTTGCGTGCCACAAAAAAGCACAGCATGCCAAACGGAACTATAACGTGAAAAGCATACTTCGCCGAAGAGAAAAGAAACATCCAACTAATCAATACGCTGTCTCAATCCACAATTTCTGTATCCAATGATCTTGTAGGGCCTTTGGAAAAACCATCATGAATGAGTCGTTCTGTTGAGCTTTTGAAAAGTGATGTTTTTCTTAAAAGATGGCTAATGCGAGTCGGCCCAATCAACTCATAAGGTCTGTTAACTAAATAATACAAACCTTCAGTTCACACCTCCAGAAAAACACAGCGTCTCCAATACAAAGATTAACTTACGCGTGTATTTACAGATGCGACAACGTCCTTGACTGCACGTGCGTTGCGCAACAAAAACGTGTCTTTTTTTTTTAGCGTGAGTTATTCGAAGCACGCAAGTATATTCTGTGGGTACAATGAAGAGTTTCTTAATATTATTGAGCCTTACAATCTTTCGAGCCGAATGGTTGAAAGTTTTACCGCCATGTTTAACAATAAAATCTCCACATTTCGTCCACACAGTGTCTTCACGTGCTACGTGCAATTCTCACAAATAAACAGTGGCTATAAACCTATACATCATTCACTGATTGGGCTATCTAATAAGAGCACAGTGGGTACTCTGCGACGTACAAAATGGCTCTTTTCACATTTTGTGTACAATACACGCATGACAGTTGTGCGGAAACTAAGGTTATTCTCACCGACTGGTTGATTTAAAGTAATGCACTTATCGATCAAAAGGATCTGATTTTATTAACGGTAACCTCAAAATCGTGTCCTGACTGCAAGACATCAATTCTTCCTTCCGTAAATTATGATTTATCTGAATTACAACTTACACAGCCGCATTCGCCTGCCCTATCAACAACAGCCCAGTATGGCACTCAGACAATATTAAAACAGTAAATCTCAAACAGCGTTCAAACTTACACCTGCTCTTATTTATTATTTAAACAACGACGTCCTTCCACTCACCACGTGTCCAACGATGCTCATCGTTTTATGTTCTCCAAAATCTGCACCAAAGGCCAAACGTACGGTAATACCAGGAGAGAAGCAAGCGAGAAACGAGAGTAATGGGCCTTTAAGTACGGAAGGCCGTAAAGTGTCGTTTTACGAGAGACCATTTAAAGTTACTGCACAATCAAACCGTCTGTACTGTTACTTCCAGACTTAGCGATAGGCTACACAGTCAAGTCTGGTGTCCAATTTACAATGTAGTGTCTGTCAACGATAAAACGTAATAACCTGCGTTTGTACAGAACGCCAAGGATGCAGTATCTTTCTACATCCTTCGACAATGAACTACACGAAACTGCTCTTACCTAAAAACAGCTGGGGCACGGTGATTATACTGTGCGGAAGGGGCGCCCCACTCCGCGCACATCCACACAGGATACGCTAGCAATATCTCATACCCTGTCGACAAATAAAGTGTCTCTACAATAAACGTTTTGGAGCAAAATCTTCATGGCACCGCTCACTAGATACATCCTAAAGGTTTCCAGTAGCTCGTTATCACGGCTCGGTATAGCTCGCCAGCAGAGGTCGACAAAGCAGTAAAGTATTGACTTGCGTTAACTCAACTTACTCCCGTAACGTCACAATACGACACGTATCTTTCTTAACTGTCCGTAACGGACATGAGTATTCTGACCGAGGGTCGCTACCACTTTCCACAAACTTTTCGGTACGCTAGCATGCGTTCTTAGCTGTTGTGTGTGTGTGAATACAGGAAGGATCGAGTGCCGCTATTTTATCCAATTGGGTTTCACAGTGTACGAGGATGACCACTGTAAATGTATATAGATTACTGCGTATAATACATACATAGCCTGTTTGAAGATAATTCGCCAACCAAAGAAGTCACTGTGCAACAATATGAAGCCCATGTGGGCTACACACACACACACACACACACACAAACAATCACATTCAACCAACAGCATGCTACCATACGTATACCTAGGTGAAGACTAAAGTATATAAGTGATCTTAAAGCAGTGGGTGTGGTGGTGGGGGTTGAGGTGGGTAAGGAGGAGAAGGAGGAGGATAAGGTGGCAATGTGGCTCAACATACAGAGTGGTCGGTTGCTCTTGCGAACATGTTACGCACCACCTGTCCGTCCGTGTCTGTACACGTTCACACAGATAAGATAATCAGTGTGCAGCCCTTAAATCTCTGTCACTTCCCCATGTATTAGCCTCGTTGCTGCTTATCTACCGCACAGAGAGGATGGATGACTGGTGACAACAGGTAACTGTATGGGGAGCGAAAGTAAGAGAGCGAGGAATCGAACGGAAACGTTCAGAGATAAAATAGTACATTGCTTTAAATTCAAGGTCTAATCATCTAATTCCATGGAACAGTAATTCGCCACGCTTTATGAAACGCAAACGTTAGTCACCGTGTTGACTATTTCATTATTAATTTTAATATTATCCTCACATAAACGATTAGTTCTGCTAGGTGGACCCTCCCCTTCAGATCGACCTAAACATTTTTGCATTCATCATCCCTCCCACCCTCGTCTCAACCTACATGATTTGATCGTACAGTAGCACTTCCTGAGGGGTACAGACTACGAGCACTTTAGGCCATGGCTCTTCGGGGATGTTAGGCCGCACAGGTCGGTCAAGCCATCGCAGAGAAGTTCTTCTTGGACGGCTTGACCCTTGAAAATGGCAGCGATATGTTGTCCCAAAACGTCTGTAAACAAGCACAAACTTATTCCGCTCAACATCCCTGAAGAGCGGAAGCCTCCATTACACAGCAGGAGAAGCCTGACAGCTCGCCAAAGACACACTTCATTTTGCAATTTTCTTCAACCTCGTGCTGTTTCCTCCTCCTTAGTTCCAAAGAATAATAATAATAATAATACAAATAATAATAATAATAATAATAACACCACTTTGTTATCACCTTCATGAAGGGTATTTACAAATGTATACCTGAAACAAACCATGTCTCTATGGTATATATAGCATTGCAGCTGTTCTGTATTTACAGTTTGAGCTACATGTAATGTTATTTCGCCCGTTAAATATGTTTCGTACTTTTACATTATCAATTATTATTATTATTATTATTATTATTACCACCTTCATGATGGCCAAAATGGACCTGACAGAGAAAATACTGTACCAACCATGGCGAGCAGAATTGCTTTCCTTATAACCTCCGACACGAAGGCGGAAACGGGGCAAATTAGTATGAAGTTGAGCAGAGTCCTCTGACCTGTAGACCAAGCCGGGTACGACGGCCCAGTCTCAGAATCCTAAACATGGCAGGCATGAAAGTAATTAACACCTAACACAAGCTTCTCGAAAAGGTCGCCGACAAAAACTGATTTGCAGTTTACCTACTGTTAAATGTTGTTTCTAGTCTCCTTGAACGCACGGCGTGTAGCCTGTTTCCAGGAATTTATTAAGCTGGGTAGGGGCAAACTGTTACCAGCTTAGCAAGCACAACTTCGTGTTGATGCGGACGAGACACAGCTTTACTTCTCTAGGTATCACGTCTATATGACAGAATTAACCACCGTGCTTGTCAGCAAAACGCGTAACAATGGAGTGTCAGTTAAGGACACTACTTCAAAGCCCGAATACGCTGAAAACCACGAAAAATGACCCCGTATTGATCAGCTGGCCACACCTCGAGCACATGCTTTAATAGCTGCTAACATTTCAGGAAGAGTTCCGAGTTGAATCCAAGTCTGCTTTCCTAGCGCGCAGAACCAGCCGGAATAGCACAGGCAGCATAGTGAGTAGAATGGACTGGACTTTCGAGGAATCGTACTTCAATTCCTGGTGGAGTCAAAATATTTTTCCCTTTTCCAAACTGCCAGAAGGGATCTGGGGCCAACAGTGTGTCCCAGTGAATGTATATCGATGGCTTTCTCCGAGAGGGTTAGTGGCTGGGGCGTGAAGCCGACCACCTACCTCCACCAATTGTATTGGTTACGAATGTGTGGAGCTATATCTCCACTCTCCCACACGCTTAATGTCAGGAACAGATATACACTGTAGCTGCTGCACAGTCTTTTAGTCCGCATACACGTATCTATTAAAAATATTATTTTTTTATTTTCTTGTGAAGGTTTAATTATTAAAGTACAGATTTTCTCCACACTTTTAACAAGTGGGATGTAACCCAAATTTCGTATATTCGCCATGTTTGTGAATGCCGATTTTCAAACAACACAATATCCATTCACTGCGCCCAAGAATACTTACGCCCTGCGCATAAATTTCACAGCGCCATCCTTTCAATGCTTCTCGCCATCAAAACAAAAGTTAAAAAATGTTCGCACGGGCGCCGTGTGATTTACAACCTGCGAAAATATTACACGAAAAAAAATTTGCCCATTTTTACAGACCTTCCATCTCGGCACGCTACAAAGCGAGTTGCGTCGGTGTCGCTTTGGTCACGGAAGTTCAGGCGCCCGCCATGTTGTAATTACCGACTGAACGGGGAAGAAAAAAATGCATGCGGTTGGGATGTCCCCCAGTGGCGGAACGTTCATATGAAGGTTCGCGAATATCGGTTGACTTGTTCATCAACGGAAATGGAGGGCGAAGTTTAATATCTGATATTCTGAGCTCTTATTGCACGGTTCACGCTAATGGGCACATGTGTTTGTCACGGTGCACAGCATTGCTATTCCCAAGCACCTTTTACTTTATTGTCCCACTTACCCCTTACGTTGTGCACATGCTTCCTACAGTTCTTACTTGTGTTTTTCTTGTCCAATCTATTATCTCTCTACAAGCCAACTTTTACTTGTCCACTCTATTATCTCTCTATAAGCCAACTTTTACTAGTCCAATCTATTATCTCTCTATAAGCCAAATTTTACCTGTCCAATCTATTATCTCTCCATAAGCCACCTTTTACTTTCTCAATCTATTATCTCCCTATACGTCAAATTTTACTTGTTCAATCTATTATCTCTCTATACGCAAACTTTTACTAGCCCAATCTATTATCTCTCCATACGCAAACGTTTACTTGTCCAATCTATTATCTCTCTATACGCAAACTTTTATTTGTCCAATCTATTATGTCTCTATACGCCAACTATTAATTGTCCAATCTATTATCTCTCTACACGCCAAAATTTACTTGTCCAATCTATTATCTCTCTAGTACAACAGTGAATACTTTTCTCCCAACCTCCATCTTGGTAAAATATGAGTGAAATTCTATCGCAAAATTTCGACACTATATTTCTCTCTTCTGTATCATTACATCTTTCGATGTCTTACATACCTTGCTGGGGCGTTTATTGCTGAATCTGGCCAACATGTGTAAGGCATGAATTCTGACCCATCTTTCATACTGTTGGATCAGATGCCGATTCACATATTAAGAAAGTAAGGACATACAGAAACAGGGGGGAGCGTGCGCGCACGCACGCACGCACACACACACACATATATACAGACAAAAAGGTACATTATAACTAAAACAGGCCCAACGGGGATTAGAGGTATAGCGCAATTTTTTCTCGAACTTTGGCACTAGATTGGGTGAGTGGTTGTCACGCCCCGCCGCTTTACCCACGGCGAAGAAACCCTGTACCCACTGTAGAGAAGGCTGGAGGGCCCCAGGGCACGTCTGGACGGATACAGAAAATCTCACCCCCAACGGGATTTGAACCCCGAACCGTTCAGAGCGTAGCGAGTCGACATCGGCAGACACCATGGTGGTATCATGAGCGAACTCTTACTTTATAATGAAAATTAACTCATTGCCTCACAGAAATTCACCGAACCGTCAATTGACCCAAACCGGTCCACACAGACTCCACTGCGCTGAGCAGTGGTACATATTCTGTCTTTCGCCCAGACCGTGTACTCACTGACATCCTATAATTTTCAGAAGAAACAGCAACTATTTAGCTGAACAGTACGAACCCAATGGCCATTGAACGTATAGAGTGTTTCTGAGAGGCAAGAATCCAGTCTTTAAAATAGTCATTACATGAAATTCGTGGTTCAAACGATTAATGAAATACATGTTACTTACTAGGCCAGACAAACAAATCAGTGTGGCCATCAGACACGTTCCAAATGTCACTACACGCTACAGGCACTACAATATGGAACAGGATCTGCACACTGTTATGTTCATACAGGTATTTTTATTATTACAAGTATCACTATTTCGAGGTCACTGAAATATCTAGAAATAAGCCTAATTTTTGAGTGAGGGTTTGTTCGATCCCGGCCCCATCCTTAAGCTGAGCCACTTTGCTTTTCGGCTACCAGCGACCGTACATTACTGACAGTAACTGTGAAATTTGCATTTGACCTTGGCACTGGTTTGAGCTGGGGAACACCGACCTTCTCCTGTACGTGACCAGCACCCGATGTATTCCGTTTAAAAATACACTACTCTGAAGTACAGTCGTGTTTTGTGCGTGTGAGATAACACAGTTATATTCTGAAGTATTCTGAGTGGTTAGAGCAGTGCATACATTTCACTTTAGGTTTGTTATGAATGAAGCACGTAACGAATGACGACCAATATTTGTTTACAAAACTACGTCATGCAGTGACAGAGACTCACGACTTCGACAGGATCTATGTTTTCCCATGATCATCCTCACGAGTGTTGAGGGACTCTTAAACAGGTTGTGCAGGTCTAATGCATTTTCTTGAGTAAGGGATATTACATGTACGCGAAGGTCTCTAAGACATCATCATATTCTCCATAAGGAATCAACAATAAGGTAAAAGGTAAAGCTGTCCTTGTCCACGGCATGAAGACATTAAGCGGGAGCAGAGGTCTAGCTACCCTCGTGGTTGACCTCGGCGCTAGATAGAGTTGAGTGGCCAGCATCACGCCCCGGCCGCTTTAACCCCAGGAGAAAATCCCGGTTCCCATTGAATGGTGGGCTGAGTTTGCACAATAGCCTGTCTTGACGTTTTGGAGAAGAAAAAAATATCTTCCTCCTGCCGGCTTTCGAACCCCGGAACGTCCAGCTCGTAGCCTAGTCGGTATACCGCCTGCAATGCAAACTCAGGAATACTTGTGTACCTACAAAACTCTGTACATAAATACAGAAGAATATTCATATGAACCAAGGACTAAGGCTTGCTAATCTGTTGTACATACAAAGTTCGTAGTGGTTAGGAGCAAGAGAAGAAAGAAACTGCGGCTTCTGGTTTGCCTGAGCCTGAACTACGTCTAGATAGGAGTACTGAATGCTTAGTGAACAGTGTTATTCCGTAAGCCGTGCTATAAAATATTCTACCCTTAATATAGCTGCCTATTATGAATTTTTGACGATTCTGTTTCTACTGGCAAAAATGTAGCACGTGCACATAAACTTGTTTTCTAAACTGATTTTAAGCCCCAGTGACCATAACAATTTGACGCTGAAATATGAAAGGGCTTTATGTTAGTAGTTATATAATCAGCTTCTTACAGAGGAACGAGCAGGCAGTGGTCTCTGCCACTGTGAAACTTTTGCAGGGGTATTACTGGGTTGTTTTATTTTCTTGTGACACACGGTTAATTGTATGAACGAGCGGTTATCAAACCAAACGCTGCAAAATACAGCACACACCGTTACTCATGACACAGTTTCAGGCCTTCTAAACTGATGAGTAAATTTATAGTTATACATATCTATTCGCATGATTACTGCTTTCTTTTTGTTTTCTTAAGACACACTGCGCTACGCAAATACCAGATTTTGCGTATGTTCAATCTGACTTAAACTTATTTTTTCTGACCCCATGTTTGTAATGGCCTACACAGAGATTATATACACTATGTGTAGCTTGCTATCATTCGGTGCAGAACCTTTTGTCTTCTAGGTTGCTATCCAAAAATTTAAATATTAAGATACATAGAACTATAATTTTGCCTATTGTTTTGTATGGGTGTGAAACTTGGTCGCTGACAATGAGGGAGGAAAAGAAGCTGAGGGTGTCTGAAAATATGGCGTTGAGGAGAATATTTGGACCTAGGAGGGACGAGGTAACGGGGGAATGGAGGAGAGTGCATAACGAGGAGTTAAATGATCTGTACTCTTCACCCAATATGGTGCGGGTGATAAAATCCAGAAGAATGAGATGGGCTGGGCATGTGGCGCGTATGGGTGAGGAGAGGGGGACGTATAGGATCTTGGTGAGGAAACCGGAGGGAAAGAAACCACTGGGGAGACCTAGGCGTAGATGGGTGAATAATATTAGGATGGATC
>Ga0123353_10009928_pt1 | contig 13207 bp, 12 predicted proteins | sample TergutLab28metaG_3_FD_92763 | JGI IMG/M metagenome (GOLD analysis project Ga0123353, IMG submission 92763) | Labiotermes labralis P3 segment gut microbial communities from Petit-Saut dam, French Guiana - Lab288 P3 | ecosystem: Host-associated > Arthropoda: Insects > Digestive system > Gut ...
GAAGGGCGCAACTATATGTTGCTTCGCAACATGTTGCGTTTTTGCGAAAATGGACGAGCTATGGCGAATAAACTGTTTTAAATGCGAATTTGAAACAGGGGGCTTTTGTGTGGCGATTTTTTACATGGACGTTAAAATTATTGGGCGTAGCTCGGGACGCTCGGCAACAGGCGCGGCGGCGTATCGTTCGGGAGAAAAGTTGCAGTCGGTCGCTCATGCGTCTTATCAGTCAGGCGAAAAATTGCAAGGTAAGAGTGGTAAAATTACGCATGATTACAGGAAAAAGAAGGGCGTTGTACATAGTGAGATAATATTGCCCGACAACGCGCCCGAAGAATACAAAGACCGCCAAACCCTTTGGAACGCGGTGGAATTAAACGAAAAACGCAAAGACGCACAGCTCGCACGAGAAATTATAGTTGCCCTGCCCCGCGAATTTGACTTGGAGGAACAAACTGAAGTCATGTGTCAATATGTACAAGAAAATTTTGTCAGCAAGGGCATGATTGCCGATTTTGCCCTGCACGATACAGGAGAAGGCAACCCCCACGCACACATAATGTTGACTATGCGAAATGTTTCGCGCAATGGCTTTGGATATAAAAACACCGACTGGAACAAAAAGACATTTTTATTGTCATATCGAGAGGCTTGGGCGAATATTAATAATAGCAGACTTGTCCGCAAAGGGCTTGACGCCATGCTCGACCACCGCTCATATAAAGAGCAGGGTATAGACCGCGAGCCCATGATACATCTGGGATATAAGGCATGGGTATTGGAGAAAAAGGGTATACAAACCGAAAAAGGCCATTATAATCGAGAAATCATGCGGCGCAACATCGAGCGCACCCAAAAGGAGGCTGAACTTTTGAAAGAAATACACGAGGACATTAAGGAATTGCAACAAACCGTAAAGGCTATGCAACAACAACTCGCAACCGCAAACGCCGAACCCCAACCCAACGAAATAATCACCAAACTAAAAACGGTAAACCGCATGAACGAGGCACAGGAAGAAAATTCCAACACACCCAACAAACCAAAATATATCATGTCAAACAAGGACTACATCGAAAACCCAAGCGTCATAAAAAGGGCAAAACGCGATATGAAATTACGCGAAATCCACCTCACACTTGACAGAAAACATCGCGCCGCACAATCATTGTATGACGAGTATAGTCAAGAGCTTAAGCGTTTAGACTTCCGCGCTGAAAAAGCAGATGAAGACATCCAAAATATTCACACCCTAACCGAACAATTAGCGCAAATGCAGTCAGAACACAAAAGTTATCGGTCTTTTTTGGACTGGAAACGAAAAAGAGAACTCGACAAAGAAATCGAACGTGCCATGGGCGAACTTCGCGCGGCACTTTACTATTTTGAAAATGATTACCACATTAAACCAAGTGAGGCTTCCGCTGAAATAGTGCGTATTCAAGAGCAAAAGCAAGTTATTGAAACTGAAATGAAGTCTATATACAGCCAAATAGTAACGCTTGAAAATAAGTTAGGTTCAATAAAATACGCGCGCAGTAGCGAGCATGAGTATAAAATTAAACGCAAGACTAAACAGCAACAGCCATCTGAACGGCGCGATATTGAGCGGCCGAAGCAGACTCAAACGCACGGTATTGAACACCGCCGAAGTGTTCCAAAGGTTATGCGGGAACTTCGCAAGGAAGCTGATGAGGCAACCAAAAGAAGGCGGCGCAGAAATGCCCTCGCGAAAAGTAAGCCACGACAGATGTATGTAATTGAACCGCTCCCGCAGAAAAGACTTCATCGCGACGAATATTATATTAACAAAAAAACTAAAAAAATTGAGTACCACCGTTAAATCAAAGCAGGCGTTAAATCAAAGCAGGGTCTAAAGCTGACGCTTTACGTTGCCGCACTCCAAACCGCTAATAAATCGCTCGCTACGCTCGGGAGATAGCTCCCGAAAATCAAGCTCTATTTATAGTAAAACTATCTCTATCGGTTGATTTTCGCGCTTTATTAAACGGCTGTATCGGCAACGCACGCCCCTGCACAAAAAGTTTAGGAAGGTGCATGTAAGAGATTATTTCAAAGCGATTGCTTTTTTAAACAAATTGAAGTATAATATTGTTAAAGGGAGTGGTTGCGTGAAGAAATTAAAGATATACCTTGATACTTCGGTGTTCGGTTGCTTAGACCAACCCGATTCGCCCGATAGAATGGCTGACACCTTAGCTTTGTGGGCGCAAATAAAAGCGGGTGAATATCAAGTTTTCATTTCAGAAGTAACCACAAGGGAGATTATGGACTGTGCCGAACCCAAACGCTCTATAATGGCGGATTATCTTAATGAAATTAATTTTGAGGTCTTGACCGTTAATAGTGAAATAAACGAGCTGGCGCAGGAAATAATCAAGCGCGGAATACTAAAGCCCAAAAGCATTGACGACTGCACCCATATCGCGGCGGCTGTCATAAATAATTGTGATATTATTGTTTCGTGGAACTTTAAACACCTTGTGAACATTAAGACTATTAATGGCGTGCGTGCGATAACGGTGTCTAACCATTATAAGCCGATTGATATTTATGCGCCCTCTGTGCTTTTAAAAGAAGGAGATGAGTAGTGTGGAGAAACCCAATATCAGTCCCAATTTTACGGTAGAGGATATTCATAAGATTAGGGAGTATCATTATGAGCTTACAAAGAATATGCCTTTTGAGGAAAGAGCGGCGTTCTACCGTGAGGGTGCAGAGGAATTTAAAAAATATCTTGCCGAGCGCAAGCTGAAAAAGGCTTAATACGCTCCATATTTTTAATCGCTCAAGCTGAAATATTATGGGCTACGAAACAGACCCTTTTACAAAGCTTCTCTTGAATTTCATAACGCAGATGTTTACGAGTGTAGCGTCATCGTTTATGCGTTTGTTTGGCAGAAAGCCGAAAGACCCTTTACCGTCTGCCGAGCAAGTAACGGTTATGGCGAGAAATCCGCCGACAAATAAGCTGTTAGCAAGCCCCACGCCGCGCGGGGTGTTTTTTGGAGCGAGGGGCAGTCAATGTGTCGTAAAGCCCGAGGATATGGACGGGCATGTTTTAGTGGTCGGAACACCGGGGAGCGGTAAAAGCTCATGTGTTGCCATTCCGACGCTTAGAAGTTGGAAGGGCAGTATTTTTGCAGTTGACATAAAGGGCGAGCTGTACGAGAATACCAAAGGACAACGAAAAGATGTAAAACTCTTTGACCCATCAAATAAAGACAATGCCTACAGCTACGACCCCTTTGTATTTCTAAACCAAAGCGCCAATCCTGCACAGGAAGCACGTGCAATCGCTCAAGCTATAATTCCCCTGCCGCCTGACTCAAAAGAGCCGTTTTGGGTGGAGAGCGCACAAATCATATTGACGGGCGCGATATTGCACTTCCACCACGAGCACAAAACCTTTATTGAAACGCTTAAAACTATTCAGATGTTCAGCCCCAAAGAACTGATAAAAATGGTTTCGGAAAGCTCCAACCAAAAAGCGGTGCTATGTGTAAAAAGCTTTGCAGAAATAGACGGCAAAGTATTAGCGGGTATTGCAACCGAAATAAGCAGGGGCATTGTCGCGATTGTGACGGATGATGACATAGTCGCGGCATTAACGCAGGAAGAAGGCCAAACGGAAGATTTTGCTTGTGGCGAAGCCAAAACAACGTCTGAATGCGGCGTTTCAAAATCAACCACCATAACGCCTGATGATTTGGAAAAAGGTATTGACATCTATATCAAAATCCCCGAACACCTACTGCGCCAATGGAAAAACCTCTTAACCCTTATGACCAATCAGTTTATCTCATTTTTTGAACGCCGTGCCGAAAGTCCTGATAATCGTCCCATATTATTTTTGCTTGACGAGTTTCCGCGTTTGGGCAAAATTCCCGCCATAACTGACGCTTTAGCCACCCTTCGCAGTAAAAAAATCACGATTTGCCTTATCGTTCAAAGCCTTGCACAACTGGACATGATTTACGGGCACGACACACGAAAAGTAATTGCCGACACCTGCGCGTATAAGGCGATATTAAGCGCATCCGACGCTGACACACAAGAATATTTCTCAAAACTTGTCGGTACATATGAAAAAATCCGAAGCTCTCACTCGCAAAACTTTGACCCATATATCGGCGCGCCCACGGGGCACGGCACATCATCCTCGCAGGATTACGAAAAACGTATAATCAAACCCGAAGAATTTGCAACCCTGCAAAACGAACTCATACTTTTATATCCTCTTCCGCATAACTTTTGCAGAGTGAGGAAACTACCCTATTACAAGGTGAGTAAATGACGTGGAGTGACAAGGATAAGCAACGTGCCTATATTGGCGAGTTACAAGGCTTGCAGAGGCAAATCAACTTTTTAAAGAAATCTAATGAAACAGCCCGCGAACCCTCTATTGATAACGCGATAGATATTTTGCGTAATTCGCAGGATAAGCTTTACAGCGCACTCGCTCAACACGGCATAACAGCCGAGGACGTACACAGGGTTATACTTGAAAATGGCGATAATGCAGTCGTTAAAGAGATTATGCGGTTGCAACAAGCTAAAGATACGCTAAGAAAACAGCTCACCGGTTCCAAGCTAACACCCGACCAAACTAAATCACTTGAAGACCGCCTTGCCCTTAAAACACAGCAACACGCCGATAAATGGGATGAGGTCATCAACGACCCTCGCAAGGATGAAATAATCAGCAAAATCCAACAAGCCCAAATCAAAGAACTCCGCAGAGAAGAACGCACACGCGACAAATCACGTGACCACGACCGCTCAAGATAAAAAATAGTTTAAAGGGGAAAGTTATTCCCCGAATAAGGTTATTTACTTTCTAATCTTCGGAAGAACGAACTTGATAATCAACAGAACCGCCGCAACAATTACAATACCTACAATAGCTATAATCAAATAACCATTTGAACCTAACCCGCCTGCGCCACTACCGCCAGTACCTATACCGGCACCGGGGTCCATTCCGCCGGGCGCGTGACTTCCAACAGGACCGCCCAAAGTTTGGATATAATTAGCTGAAACACTACTGACAAGCATTGACAAAACTACAACTGCAACAGAACCCCACATTATCAAATATTTTAAATTCTTGTTCATGAACAAATCTCCGCTTCATTTCAACAAAAACCGGCTCGGCTAAATATATAAATATTTACGCCAAATAATTTGTTTTACATATTAAATTCTCATAAAGTGAACCTTTTGATAATTATTTTCCCACATATTTTATATTATAAAAATATGAAAGTCAACATATCCGGCAAAAATTTAACCATCCCGTAACATAAAAACATCTTTTTAATCCCCGAAAACCCCTTAAAACAAGACCTTTTACACTTTCTCAAAAAGCTCACATTTTGAGAAAAACTCTTAACCGTTTTTCCCTTGTGCTATGCGGTGTTTCGCCCTGCGCCGATAAAAAGTAGCCTGACTTATACGGCACTTTTTGAGAATCTCATCACGGCTTAACTTTTTACTGCCCAATTGTGCCACAAGCTCCGCAAAGTTAGCAGGCACAGGCTTAACAGGTCGCCCAAGCTGAACACCCCGCACCTTCGCGGCGGCAATCCCCTCCGCTTGCCTTTTGCGTATGGCGTCACGCTCATTTTGCGCCGCAAAAGACAAAACCTGCAACACCAAATCAGCAATAAACGTCCCCATCAAATCCCTATGCAAACGAGTATCAAGCAGAGGCATATCCAAAACAACAATGTCAACCCCCTTTTCCTTGGTCAATATACGCCATTGGTTTTGAATATCGGCATAATTACGCCCGAGCCTGTCAATACTCATAACATACAAAAGGTCGCCCGCCTTGAGGTTACCTATCAACTTCTTATATGCAGGACGCTCAAAATCCTTCCCGCTCTGCTTATCAATAAATACGTTTGACGCGGGAATATGCAACCCACTCATCGCCAACACTTGCCTGTCTTCATTTTGGTCAGAACTCGAAACTCTGACATATCCGCAAATTTTCATGTTGTACCACACCCCTCGTTTTCCCTCCACAATATCATCAATTTGCAGGGTGTCAACACTTTTTTCATAACTAAGGGCATCGATGGACAAGTTTCATTTCTTGATTTTGTGTTTTGATTGTATAAAAATAATATCAAAGACAGATGATAAATAATCGTACATTACGTTTATAAACGCCTTTCTATAATAATAAAACAAGCATCATTTGAAGAAAAAATAGAGAGATTTTTTATGCAATTATATACACGGATAAGAGCCCATTTAGCTATCCAAAAGATGCAGAGTATTACGGCTCCGACTATAACTGGTTCGATGACACCGGGAAATATCTCTGCAACGAATGACTTCAGCAGACCATAGGCTACGAAAGAAAGAATGCTATCGAAACACTTGCATCGAACGAAACTATTGAAACACTTGCGCCAATTAGGCCATTTTTGTGCTGTCGGCTCCATGTACCCCGCCGCCTTTTGCTCTGAATTTATGGTCTGAATGATACATTTTGTGGTTGTGCCGGATAGAAATGTTTATATGTTTATTCCGCGTGTTTACTTTTCCGTTTAGTAGGACACATTTAAGGGATGTACCTACGTTTTGGTTTGGTTTGAGGTTATTCATGATTTATATCTCCAAAGTTGTGTAAGATAGTATGCCGCATAAGTGTATTATAAATTTTCACTATATATAATCAATATACCTATATACAATATATAGACATATAAAATTGATTTCTTGAAAAATGAAAAAACTCAAAACAATTTTGTTGTATTGACTTTTCCGTCAAAATACTATATACTAATGACACAGATGGGACTTCTTGTTGCCTGTTTTTTCTATGTCCAATCACGATTGAACATAAGAAAAACACATGAATCCGCAAGCCGTTGATATACGGGCGTTTGCGGACAAGCTTTTTGCGAAAATTCGGACATGATATTCAATCGCGATTCATATAATTAAAAAAATGAATTGCGAGGTGGAGTTATGGACGAGGGGAAAAAGATTGTTTTGCCGGAAAAGTTGCAAATTGAAATGTTGCAGTTTTTCCTTAAAACTTCAATTCCTCGAATTAAGCGCGAAAAGGACAAGATTACACAAGAGAAATCTCCATCTGAATCTAACGGATAGGAGATTTTTTTATGGAAACAGCGATTTACGCAAGAGTATCAACGGAGGAGCAAGCGCAGGAGGGTTTTTCAATTCGGGCACAACAGCAAAAGCTGAAAGAGTTTGCCAACATCAAGGACTGGTCTGTTTATGACATTTACCTTGATGAGGGGATAAGCGGCAAAAACATCACGGGGCGACCTGCCATAACCCGCATGATTGCGGACATTAAAACTGGACATGTTAAAAATGTGTTAGTGTTTAAAATTGACCGTTTGACCCGCTCAACTGCTGATTTGGTGTATTTAATTGACCTTTTCAAAGAGTGTGATTGTGCTTTTAATTCTTTAATGGAAAGTATTGATACCTCTACGGCTTCGGGGCGTATGTTCATTAAAATTATAGGTATTTTTGCGGAATTTGAGAGGGAAAACATATCCGAACGTAGCCGAGTTGGGTTTGAACGCAAGGCAAGAGAAGGTTATACAAACGCTACAAGATTTGTCAGTTATGGCTATAACAGGTCAAAAGGGCAGAAAATTCAAACTATTAATGAGAGAGAAGCTGAAAATGTGCAAATGATTTTTGACATGTACGTTAATCAAGGCATGTCGCTTGCGGGTATCGCCAAAAGTCTGAATTTACGTGAAATAACCACTAAAAACAATTCTTATTGGAATTCCGCTACTGTGCGAAGTATTTTGAATAATTGCACCTATATTGGAAACGTGCGTTATGCCGTTCGTGAACCTAACCGCAATTTTGAAACTGACGGGTTACACGAGGCAATTATTTCAGAGGAAGTATATGCTGAAGCGCAAACCCTTATGAAGAAAAATAGTATATATGCCCCCACGAAACAACCGAAGGAAAAGAATTATTTTGTTGGTTTTATCTATTGCGCCAAGTGTGGTGAACGGCTTGCCTCCCATAGTCACGTGAATAAACTCAAAAATGGAGATATTATTAAGAGTGCTTCAAAGGTTTCATTTATTTGTCGCAGGAAAACGGTGAAGGGGTGCGATTCAAAGTCCGTAACGGCATACAAAATCGAAAGAGCGTTGAGCGACTATTTTTCACGTATTGAAAATTTTACTGTTTCGGGTGTTGTTGAATTAGAGCAAAAACGGCAACAGGCGCGGCAGGACACGGAGGCGCAAATAAACACGCTTAATGAGAAATTAAAAAAATTAGACGGTAAAGAACGCGAGATTATGAGTTTATTTGTTGACGGAGAAATAGAATTTGGCAATTACCGTACAATGAAAAAACAGCTTGATAACGACCGCAAGTTTATACGCGCTGAAATTGCGAAATTAGAGGCAACGCTTGACTATGGCGAGGAGCCGAGCATATCAAGAGCCGATATTGTAACAAATTTTCGTGAGAATTGGGAAAACTTATCCGACATCGAAAAGCGGCAGTTTTTGACCAAGTTTATAAAAAAGATAGTTTTAGTCAATGAACCCATAGAGGGGACAAACAAGGGGAATACAATTATTACAAATGTCGAGTTTTGCTGACAGTAGAAAAGCGCAAACAAGGTATAAAAAATATCAAAAGGTCTGCACTCCGCGAGCGAGTCACCAAATCTAAGGACAGGCAGGTAAATTCCAAAAAATAGTAAATATGTCGATAAACTATTTTGAAAATATTTTCAAAAAACGCTTGACAAAGCGGGGGGGGGATGTTATAATAGAAGGTGAAGAAAGTGGCTTAATACAAAACTTTGCGGATTTTTCGATTCTTAAATTTAGTGGGACGATTTTAAAAATAAAATTATTTTTTCATAGAAAGAAGTTGATTTACAAATGGAAAATACGGGGGAAAACTCAACCCATTCGAAACCTTCTTTGATTACTACGATAAGTGATTGGATTGTATCACCTTTTGAATCTTTGAATTGCGTTCTTTTTGGAGGAAGCTTTGATGAAGCGAGGCACAAACGCCGCATGGAACGCCTCCACCGGAGAATTGCAAAAGAAGATGCAAAAATTTGGGCAAAAGAAACAGGAGCCTCTGCGTCTGAACAGAAAGCAAATGAAGAGGCAAGGTTCAATCTTCGAAGTGACCCTGTCAAAATGGATGCTCATTTCTCATCTATCAACGAGTTTCACAAAGGAGCCAACGCAAGCCCCGAAGCTAAAAAAGCATATTTAGACTTAATGACGAAAAAACGCACATATGGTACTATGATTGAAGATTATGCGAGCCTTACAAGAAATGAATTTAAAAAGAAATATCCGCACATTAATTCGGACAATACAAATGGGACAAAGTCCTCAAGACCTTCCCTTGCGCGCATTGTCAACGGCATTAGAGGGCATCGTATGACAAGCCAAGCTGAACGCCGCGCTTTTTCTCAACAGCAATATAAGGTTATGGGGCTACAAGAATTGGAGGCAAAATATCGTATTTTAAGAACAAAGAAAGCGGAAAAACCTCCGGAAAAATCTCGGTTGGCAAATTTTGTCGCTTTTCAAAAAGAGCATTGGGAATTTTCGCGGAATGTTATCGAAAACTTTTCGCCCGAACTCATCAAAGACCCAAACAAAGCTATTCGAGATGCTGAAAAATCAATAAAAATCAGTCAAAAAAATATCGCGAACATTAAGCAAATGCAATTGACAGGCAATGATACTACACTCCGTATATTTGAACAAGATTTGCAAAAATTACCTCCGCAACAGCGAAAAGAAATTGAAGCATTTTTATCAATGGAAAACCGTATTAAAATTATGCAGGAGAGTATTAAAGCCGATAACCGCATTATTGCCGAAGCTTACGCTAAAATAAACTTATCGACAAAACATAATAAGCAAATTTTTAAGGGTTAGCGGTTGTAACGCCGCTCCCTTAATTTGGATATTAACCGCTTATTGCCACCCTCTGAGTTGTTTTATCTGCTCGTAAGCTTTTTTTATGGTATCGAATTTCTCGGATGCCATCTCTTTTACTCTTGGGTCATCCGTTGGGTATGTGTCAGGATGCCATTTTTTGGAGAGCTCTCGGTAAGCGTCTTTTACTTCGGATTCCGAAGCGGTCTTGGGCACGCCTAATATTTCAAATAGGTAAGCTTCAACGGAATCGTCCAAGTTTTCAGCATATCCATTTTCTGTATATTCATCGTCCGTAAAGTCTTGTTCTTCTTGCCGTTGGTATTCGCCGGATTGACGTACTGCTTCGTTGTGACATTCTATCAATAGTGTAAGCGCATCGTTGTCTATCTTATCCCCGCTGGAAAAAGAGCCGGCTAATTCAAACATAATGGGACGTGAATATACACCTGACATAGTAGCGAGTCTGTAAATATAGCTACTGGCAGGAGGATAATTGGCGTAATACAAGATAAGTTCATGTATTCCATTTCTTGTGTTCATTATTCCGTTATAAGTGCGTTTTAACATAATTAACAAATAAGTCATACCACCTGCCCATAGTCCCACCGCAGCCAAATATATCATAGTAAGGTCAAGCTCAGATAAGCCTTCACCAAGTTTTGTGATAAATGCCGCGAAATCCAAATTAAAAATCGCGGTATAGACTGCCGGGTTTAAGAGAAAAACGCTAACAAATATAAAGAGCAGAGGAAAGAGCCAAAGAATAATATATGCGGTCATATCTGTTACTGAAAACTTTCTCCGAGAGGCATCATTTTCAGATATGCGCTTTGATATAATGTTTAATTTCATTATAGATACAGCAAACCAACTAACCGGCATATCTTTACGCTCGGATGGTTCATCAAGCTTATTTGAGTTTATTTCCGCGGCTTTACGCTTATTACGCTTCTCGAAATGCTTCTTGAGAGATGTAATAATTAAACGAGCCAAACATAATGCAATAATTGCCGCACCGATAAGTCTGGCAATAGAGAAAATTGAAAACTCATTAACATTTGTGCGTTGTTCATTATCGTTTGAGTCGGAGGGATTATTATTATCATTGTGTGGCGTGTTATTGTTGGAATTGCCGGAGTTGTTGGAGCTGCCGCTTCCGCCGCCCGAGCTGCTTGAATCGCTTCCCGAGCCTCCTCCGCCGGAACCACCGCCACCGCCGCCGGGATTATCAGTTGAGATAGCTGCCCAATTTGCTTCTAAAGTAATATCGCCTATAGTGCCCGCCGGAATACTGTAAGAAGTTTGAAAAGACGCTTGAGTGCCGTTAGCGTATGTTACGTTCCAGCCTCGAAACTCATAACTTGTTCTTGTCGGATTGCCGATTGTAATTGGAAAAGAATTTCCGGCATTATATGTTGCGGGATTACCTGCCGCATTTGTGCCGCTGTTCAGCGTGTAGCGTATGTTATATTGAATAATTGTCCATCTTGCTGTAATAACAACATTACTTGTAGGCATGGTAAAGGTCGCGGTCATGCTGGTAGTGCTTGACAGCGTTACACCGCCCTCATTGACTGTCCAACCGGCGAAATTGTAACCGGCGCGTGTTCCTGCATTTAACGTAACGGTTTGACCTACAGAATAACTGCCCGCGCCTGTCGGCGTTCCGTAGCCGTCATTTACGGTTACAGTAAAAGCTGTAATAGATGTACCGAATACGTAGCTGATGTCAAAATTATTATAACCCTGCATAAAAGGCTCCGACCACTTAACATTATCCCCTATATACGCCCTGTATATGGAATCGTGTTCGGAGGCTCGGTTGTACGCCGCTAAAGCGCGGTTATCCGAAAATACTACACCGTCATGAACGACAAGACGGTTAAAGTTTGTAACGCTGTCCGTCACCCAGCAACCGCCCCCGTTGCGTGTCGCTGTGTTGCCGGTGATTTTGCCGCCATATAAGTTGAAAACACCGTTACTGACAAAAACCCCTCCACCATTTGTAGCGGTGTTCTTAGAAATTTCGCCGCCCGTCATTGTGAAAGTGCCGCTTGTAAACACACCTCCACCATTGTTATTATTGTATATTGTAGCTTCATTGTTGGAAATTTCGCCACCGGACATAGTAAACGTGCCGGAGTTGTACACGCCGCCACCGCCAGCATTGTATATACCAATACTACTATAACTATTGCTAATTGTGTTGCTAAAAATTTTACCGTTAGTCATGATAAAAGTTCCAATATTGATTACACCGCGACCATTGTTGGAAATTTCACCGCCCGACATAGTAAAAGAACCGACGTAGTTATACACGCCGTAATCGGTGTTGCCTGCAATTTTACCGTTAGTCATATTAAAATTGGATATGCGGTCACTAAGACCTACGCCATGCGTATTGTTAGCGATTTCGCCGCCAGTCATAGTAAAGTTGCTAATAGAGTCGAAAGAGATAGAGGCGATAACTACGCCATCACTATTATTTGAAATCGTTCCACCGGATAAGGTGAAATTGCCTTGATTGCTTACACCGTTGCCGCTATTACCAGAAATTTTACCACTTGTCATCGTTAGCCTGCCACCCGAACCAACACCCACTCCACCGCCTGTAGCCCCACTTGCATGGGTTACGGTAATGCCTGCAAGCGTCAATACACCTTGATTTTCAACCATAATAGTATTTGCGCCTGATGTGCCGAACAGTTCAAACTCGGTGTTGCCGTTACTTCGAAGGGTAATGTCTTTGTTGGCGGGAATAATGAGCGAGCTGCCTGTTAGCCCAATCTCTTTATCTAAAGTAATGTCAACACGTACACCATTTGCGGCATTGCTGACAGCCGCCCGAAGCTCTGACTCGGTCCCAACATGTACAGTCGTTTGTCCTTCAACTCTCGGCGTAAACACGCCGACGAACAAAAACGAAACCAAAAACGCGACCATTAGCGGTACGAATAACGATTTTTTGTTTATTTTAGTAATTTTCATGTTGGTTCAGATCCACTTATAATATTATTTTGTAACGATACTCACAACTTTTGAAGTTGTGCATGCAACTCATTATTAAATCTTTTGTAAAACTAGAAAAACATGACGGTGAAAGTCGTTTTTTTAATCCGTAACTTTTAGTCTCTAGGTAATATGTGATTTTAAGCTTTTGCATGTTATTACTGTACACTGTTGTTAAAACATAAAATTTAGCACAAACAAAAAAATATTTCACCATAACTTCAACA